>ERZ1034962.267-NODE-267-length-28276-cov-112.987173_pt1 | contig 28276 bp, 45 predicted proteins | sample MGYA00520696_ERZ1034962 | MGnify/ENA primary metagenome ERZ1034962 (study PRJEB33766, sample SAMN09781770) | gut metagenome | biome: gut microbiome | host: Homo sapiens | place: Madagascar | study: EMG produced TPA metagenomics assembly of the PRJNA485056 data...
ACATTTTACTTGTACTTTGCCTGGCTTTGCCTATACATGTACGTATTACGTATACATTTTACTTGTACTTTGCCTGGCTTTGCCTATACATGTACGTATTACGTATACGTTTTACCTATACGTTTTCCACTTATCCAATTAGTTTATGCCCCTATATTATACGTATTACGTATACGTACTACTTATGCGTTTTATTTATACTCTATATGTACATTTCTACCTATATGTTTTACTTACCCGCCCTATACTTATACGTATTACTTATACGTTATACTTATACATATTACTTATACGTTATACTTATACATCTAACTTACATGTTATACTTACATGTTCTACTTACAATATAATGTGTATTCCCACTCTTCTTTCTCTTCATTTTTTCAGACCCATTTCACAAAAATTTTTTCTCAAAATTTCCCCAAAATTTTTCTCAAAATAATTCACTCAATTTTTCCCAAAAATTTTTATTCCCACAAATTTTCCCCAAAATATTCTCACTCAACTTCCTTACTCTGCGCCGACTCCAAAAAATTTCCCCAAAAAAAAGAGTAGGATTTCTCCTACTCTCACATATAACTACACTTTATTCAATCAGCATCCACTGTCTATCATCAAATTCTCTTGAGTGCCACTTCAACACCCAAATACCACAATCTTCGTAGTAAAGATGAAAATCTCCATAACCCATTTCTTTAAGGATAGGAATTAGCTTTGAAATATGTTCCCATTCTCCTGAAATCTGAGGTAGTTTATCGTTTTCCTTAAAATTACACAAAGTAGCAATCGCGCCATTATATTCAGAATTATCTCTACTTACCCATTCATGATATCGCTTAATGGTTTCTTGTACTTCAGGCGTAAAATCTTCCAATCTAAAATCCATAAACAATCTCCTTACCAGACAAAATTCTTTCTAATTTCATCAATTGCCGACATTCCTTCCTCAGACAATTCATAACAATTATCATTTCCGACTGGAACAAGTAGAACAACTTCAAGCAATTCATCCCCGTAATGATCTGACAAATTCTCCATCGCTTGGACGAAATTTTCACCAAAACAAATCCCCATTACTTCAATATTTTTGTCATCATCGGCATTATATACATTTACCTTATACTGAAACATTTTTACACCTCAATCCATCTTCCAACCATTATGTTTAATTATTCTTCTCATGTTCTCTGCGCCGACTGGATTAAACGAATGAATCTCAAATACCGTGGAAATAATCCAACCACATTCTTCTTGTTTTTGTTCGAGCCAATTGAGTAGTTCAATGTAGTCCGTGCCATAATCACCCGCATCATGGTCAAGACTAATTACTTCAATTTTCAATTCTTTGCGCGGAGTAATATATTGACAACACACCTTTTTCGCTTCATCTACCGTTTTAATCCAGCGCCAACCAGCAGGAGCAACCCGAACATCATCCAGCCACAGCTTCAATTTAATCCTCCCTTGGCAATCGCATTACTATCTCTCCAACTTCAATACTCACCCAAAGCGCTCTCTTTTGCTCGTCTTTATTTAGTCCCAGCGTTTTTACTATACGGCGCCACTGTCTACGACTAAAATCTACCGAATGAAGCTCAACATTTTTTAAATCGCGCGTTTGTACCATTTTAGCCCTCCATAATGTCGTTGGAAATATCTACCCACGAATGCACTTGAATAGGTTCAACCACTTCTTTTGGCGCAAACTCATAAATTTCTTTAATTTCCATCTCTCCACCACAGCAACCACAAATGATTACATCTCCATATCCAATACCACCGAGCCAGTGCGCGCCGTCAACATCCCAAAACTTTACCTGAATAGGATAATCAAAATGAGTGTAAGTCATAAATTTATCTCCTTTTATTAATAAATATCAATACCATCTATTAATTCTTCGCTATTCCAAAGTAATGCGAAATATGCCGTTGTTATAGGGGAATACTTATCAAATTTTTGATCTAATTCATTAAAACACATATTTAAAAATTCAGACAAATCTTCAATATGTGCTGTTTTTACTTGATAATCAGCCGAATGTTTTGAACATAATTCATTAACAAACACACTCAAACTTTTCTTGAAATAATTAATACCAGCGCTGATTATAACTGACTTTTCATGATGACCATCATCCAGTACAATCGCTTTAATCATTATCTTCTTCCTCAAACTTAACAGACCCATTAAAGAAACCAATAATCCTATCGCCGTCTTCTCCAACCCAATCGTTTAATTCTGCCAGAGAAGGATTACTAATCGGGCAAGGATAAATATAAAATTCTCTACAATTCATTAGCACCTGCGCCAGATACCATTTCTGACTCTGGTAATCAAAAAATCCATAATCGCCATTTTCAGTCTTAAAGAAATCATAATCAGTAAAAACTTTATCATCCTTTAACGCAATCGTCTGAATTACTTCAATCATTTTTATTATCCCTTTCTCATTTTCTATATATATTATAACAGAAAATTTTCAAAAAGTCAAATTAAATTTCTCTAATTTCTGCGCTTTGAAAATCACTCTCGTCTGTTATTCTATCCCATTCATCGTTAATTTTTTTATCAACTTCAAAGGCACCCTTTGCTGTAATAATTCCATAAACAGTATACTCTACAACATAAACATTTTCTTTGTCATCCTCAAAATTAGATTGAATAAAATTTTTAACATACTCAAAGTCATAACCACCATTGCAATTAAGATTAATCAATTCTTTAAGTAATTCCCACGCTTCGGCTCGTGTGTTTGCTTCACCAATTAGCCAATCGCTATCCCCACATTCTTCACAATAAAGTTCATCAAAGTCTAATCTATCATCAGACGCATACAAACCACTTAAATGATTTTCATAAATAAACATTTTCTTTTCTCCTCTCTCATTCTTTCCATATATATTATATCAAAAATTTAAAAAATTCAAACTTTAAAATTCTCCCTCATATGGAGAGGCGATAAAAAATTCAAAATAACTCCCTACATCCCACCAAAGTTCTCCATTTTCAATCCAATTTTTTACATAGTAGATATGAAAATCATGAGCTTTACAAAAATCATAAACCATTTTGTTCGCCGCAGTGCGTGTTTCGGGTTCACCAATTAGACAGCGCTCACCACAAAATTTTTTAAAATAAAGTTTCATTTTAATCCACCACCTTAATCTTATCTGCGACCAATATTACCAGACCATTCAAACACAATGCCTAAATATTTGGAATTAATAAAGAGTTCAATTTTATCAATTTTTAATTCATAATTACTTACAGGTGTCTTTCTCATTTTAATTTTCCTTCTTTATTTTTCTATATATATTATATCAAAAATTTTAGAAAAAATCAAGTTAAAATAATTAAAGGTCTGTACGCACTCGGCGCCAGACCCATAAAATTTAATCCCAAAAAACAATGACTTTTCTCTTTTGTTCAACCACCTGTGGCGTTTGATCTTCAAAATAAGTTTCCTGCATTTCAGTCAAACCAACCTCGCGCCAAATACGATAAAACTTTCCACCCACTTTAAACTGATAAATTAAAGCTTGACCAATATCCCAACGTTTTGCTTCTGCGAAATCTTCATAGTAATAATCTTCTTCATATTCTTCCAATTCTTCCCAAGCGTCATTAAACACTTCACCCTGTATTTTCAAACCTTTTTCAAAAGCATCAATCAATCCCGGCACACCAAATACTACAAAATCAGCAATAGTAAACATTTACGCCTCCTCAATCTTTCTACCACAAAGCGGGCAATAATTATACCTTACTCCGTAAACCGAATAATCTTTTAATTCATGCTTCGTCTTAAAAATAATTTGTCCTGTTTTAAAATCAAACCTCGCGCAAAACTCACAACCACGTGGCTCAATTAAATAATCTTTTAGCTTCATAAATTTTCCTTTCTTACCTCTTCTTTAATTACATCAAATAATAAATCTTCAACCTTTACTCTAACATCATTATCAACGTGATGAAAATGATTTTGAGAATAATTTTTTGTATACATCTCAATCTTTTTCATTGCCTCTTTGGCTAATTTTTTGGCTTCGGGCAATTCAACATTAAATTGCTTAATACTCACCAAAAATACTTTACCATATGTGCTAAATCGCCCCAAACTCTCTTTAAAAGAAATATCATCACTAAAATTCTTCAACATTTCTTCTACTCGAAGTAAATGACATAAATCCTTAACATCATATCCAACCTTGTTAAAACTTGCCTGATTACCCGGTCGCACTTTAAGTATCTGATTAAATTTTTGTTGCGCCATTCCACCTAAAGTACCAATCATTTTATAGTTATCATAATGAGCAATTCTTTCTCTCAATTCAATCAGTCTATCATAATAAGGCGTAAAATCTCTGGTCATCATCACATAAGGAGAAAATAAAACCTCTAAAAAGTTTGGATTTTGTTTCCAAAACTCTCCAAAATAAAGACGAATATCTTTAATATCAGCATGCTCGTCATTTTTTAACACATAAGTTTCACTTACTGGGCGCGAGTTGAAACTCATTTCTTTAAGAGTTGGAACAATCCAACACTTGGTATCTACATCACTTTCATCCCAGTCTAATCCATAATTTTGACTACCTTGAACTGCCATAAAACAAGGATAAAGCTGTCTTTCAACTTCTACTGCGCGCCAGTGTGTATCTAACGATTTTGAAATCTTTTTATACTCCATTCGCTAACCCCTTGCTGTTGACAAAAGCTTCAACACAATTCCACAAAGACATATAAGATACATTAAAATCTGATTTTTCAAATTCAGATGCCAAATTCAGACATTTATCGCAAATTTCATCGGCAGCGCAATTATAAAAACTATCATAAATTTGACTCATAATGTAATATGATACCAAAATTTGAGTATAAGTATAACTCGACTTCATTTTTTTTTGTTTTTCTTCTCCTTAAATAAAAATTAAATTTTTAAATTCAATAGGTTTAAATCCCAGTTGGTCTACACTAACATTTATATAAATGTTGTTTCCTCTCTGAAAGTCAGGACAATCAAATACTGTTTTTTGATGAAGATGACCATGAATATTAGGGTATTGACAATTCTCTATTGGCTCATGTGATAGAATAATATTGTTCCAAAAAAGAGGAAAACGACTTACCATTTCAAAACCCGCACTATAATAAGTTGAAAGACTGGCACTTTCGTGATTGCCCATTATCAAAATCTTTCTCCCTTTAAGTCGATTACCAAATTCTATAATTTTATCCTTTCCACATAGGGCAAAATCACCCAATACAAATACTCTATCCTCAACCCCAATTTTTTTATTCCAATTTTGAATAAGAATTTCATTCATTTGATTGATATTATCAAAAGGACGAGAACAATACTTGATTATGTTTTTGTGGCTCAGATGCAAATCGCTAACAAACCAAATTCGCTCAAAAGACATTAAATTTACCTCACATAACAAAAATGTATCAGCTGGGGTGAGTCAACTGGCTTCCAAAACTCTTTAAGTGGTTCGACCAACTCATATGCTTCTCGCGTAAATTCTCTAAAGTTAATTTCATCAATAAAAATAGTATCAAAATTATCATAAATATCACAATCACTAATAATCTTCCCAACATAAAGAAAATCTTCATTTATATCAAGAATAAAATTAGACTTGTCTAATTGCTCATAAATTTTATCAACATAATCATACCGTTTTTCACTTTCTGCTTCTGCCATTTTTTTTCTTAGCTCTTCTGCTTCCCAACCAAAAACCCGCGCGCTACGATATTCAAGACTCATTATTTTTTCCTCTTTTCTTATCTTTCTATATATATTATACTAAAAATTTTGAAAAAAATCAAATTAAAAAATGAGAAGTAATATATACTTACTTCTCATTCATATCTTCAATCTCACTAATTAGTGCTTCAAGCGCAGTATATGCTTCATACAACCCAGCCTTATCATCAAGATAAACATTCGCATAAGGCTTACGAGTTTCTTTAAGATAACCATAATGAGCATAAAGACGCAAAACTTCTGGAGGATTTTCGTTAATTGCATCACAAGGAATATCATTTTTAATAATAAACCTATACACTTTCATTGTATCAACGTTTGAAGTATAACAAATAAATGTAGCATATGGTGCCCAACGCTTTAACAACTGAATTACTTCTTCACCTTCTTCAGCACTAATCTTTCCACTTGGGTGAATTGTATTGTCAAAATCATAAGCAATAATTAACTTTCCATTACTAATATAAGTTTGACGCAATTCCTCTAACAAAGCATAAGGTTGTAAAAATTTATGTTTCATCATTCTCTCCTAATGTTAAAATATTCCACAAATCTTCGCTATTGCGCAAAGGCATATCCTTGTCATCTATGATAACACAGCCCGGTTTCCATTTTTTACCAAAATCAAGTTCATACATATAATAATCAATATCATTAATCCACCGTGAATCAAGTGAGCGAAGAAAAAATAATTCGACAAGAAAATTAGAAACTTGATTTAAAAAAGAATAAAATGGACTATTGGTAAAATCAATTTGACCAACCTCTTCAAATCTTTCTAAAAACCTATAATATCTTTCAATATCATCAATCAACGCACAAAAATTTTCTTTTGTAATTTCAACAGTCATAACTACCTCAATCCCACAAATCAGAAAATCTATTAACAAACATACTCAATCCTTTTTCGAGTTGACCTCGGCGCCAAGCCGATGCAACTTGTTCACTTTCAAAATTAGAAGGAAAAGCTTTGTTTTCTTCGAGAGAATTATAAAAATAACAAATCATATGTTCGAGATAATTCTGCCATTTTTCGTCACTATCTGTTTCTTCATCATACAAATCAGTAGGACAACCATGCAAATGCTCTTTAAAGTAGCTTAAACTATCAATAAACAATTGGGTATAATATCGGTCTAAATCCCAAGTATCCTTATCACAAAACCCCTTTGTTGCTCTTTGCCACGCATATTTAATTGACTTAGAAAACCAGGGAATATATTCCCAAAATTTCATTTTATAATCTGGTTTTCTAAATACATTTAACTTATTCATAATTACTCCTTTAATAAAAAAGAGGAAAACTAATCATCTAATCCACCCGCAGTTAAAGTTATATATCAAAAGGTTTATCTGCTGCCTATAAGCGGGTTTTGGTCCGAAACTTTAACTTAAATTAGATATTAGTTTTCCTTACGGGTATAAGTAGGTTTCGTCTATCCTCACTATAAAATTTTCGACAAAATTCAACAAAATTTTTAGTTCTGTTTTAAATCTTCAGCTTCTTCAAGGTCTGGCGCCGAAGCAGTTTCTTTAATAAGTCCTTCTAACATTTTGAAGGAATAATTTTTATGTTTAAACGCTGTAAATTTAGGACGATTTATAATCCTAACCACCACACCTTCGCGCACGTGCGTTTTTCCGATAGGATCTGCGCCGTCATAATAATTTTCAGAAATCATCTTGACCCATTCACCAGCAGAAAGTCCACTATTTTGAAGTCTTGGTGAATCAATTGTACCAGACCAAAAAACTGGAACACACTTAATTCCCATCTGCTCACAACGATAACGCATAAAATCAGGAGAATATTCAACTACATCACCATCTTCATTGGTCATTGTCATACGATAAACATAAATGTCTGACTGGGGACAAGTTTTTACAATATTAGCCCAATCAGGCAATTTTTCTCTTTCTTCAGTCGTTAAAATTCTACTTCCAGTCGGCTCACAACCATAACTGAATACAGTTTCTTTGCCATATTGTTTTACAAAATCTTTTCCGAGCTTTTCGTTCTTTCCATTTCCCATAATCGGCGCACCAGTATCAGTAAACCCCACTACTTCATAATAAATTTCCTCACCTTTGTGTAGCTTTCCCACAAACTTATCATGATGCTGTTTTCTAAACGCATTAGAACCATAAAAACCACCGTCAAAGTCTTCTAACACAGTTCTACGCGTTCCAGAAATATAGTCATATTCATAAATTGGTTTGCCTTCTCTGTGAAAAATCTTATCAAAGAAAGTTTTCTTATATCTTTTTAAAACAGGGAGATAGCCCGTGCGCATACTCGTCCCATGCATTTTAAGTGTAATTTCAATTTGATCGCCCGGTTTAAACGCATTAAGATTATAATTTAATTGTTCTGTATCAGCATGTTCAGTAAAAAGAGGAGCAATAGGCTCTTTCTTCTTTCGAATTCTGTTGCCCGTTTTATTAGTTGAAACTGTTCTTCCTCTCGGAATATACTTACAACAAATCTCATGTCCATTAAGCATTTCAACTTTATCGCCAATATTCAATTCATCCAAATTAACACCAGTATATGCTACTGCGCTCAATGAGACAAAAATGCCATCTGACTTTTCACCCCTTAGCTTAATTGGTCGAATATTTCTCTTGTCTCTATCCAAATAGCCAGTATCATCTGTTCCATCTGCGCGCTTGCGACACATATGATTTTCATAACAAAATTCAACGCTCAACTGTAAATCCGAAGGAAAATAAATACCGATTTCGCCCCGTACAACATCTAATCCTACACAAGTATCATTACCAAAAAAAGTGGCAATCTGTAATCTATCTGCGTTAGAGTGCGGACGTAAATTTTCTACCCTAACAACATAACCACAATGTTCAGACATTTTTATTCTCCTTTCAGCTCATTCCAAATCTTATCTCTACCATACAATTCAGCGAAACTATCTGCCATATCTTCTTTATGAAGAATATATTTGCTATGTTTGGTTTCAGCAATAATAACGCCTTGTTCTTCAATAAATCGCGTAATTCTACTGGTAATTACTGTTTTACCATTGACAAAACGAGGACTATTATAAACTTTACCTATACAATGTCTCGGACATTCATCTGGCTCCATATAAAGATCTTTATTATTAATTATAATTGCCCATTCTTTAAGTATTGGATATTCCAGCTTCATATCAAACCCTCCAAAATTCATTTTCTTGCGCTTTGAGAATATCACGATGCTCAGGATTTAAATAATTAAATGGCTCAACATAATAATTGATGTCATCTTCGCGCGCCTCATCTACTTCACATTCATCTTCTTCGCTCACATATTCATCATAACTATAGCTATCGTATGACTCACAAGCACATTCATACACATAACTATTGGCGCTTTCCAAAGAATTTGCTTCAAGAGCGATTTCATTGCTTTCTTGTGAGCAGCCATAATATCCAATAAATCTCATTAATTTTGCCCCTTCTTTCATTTTCTATATATATTATATCAAAAATTTTTTAAAAAATCAAATTTAAAATTAAAAAAGATTTAGGATTTCTCCTAAGCCTTAAATTGTTTAATCAATAGGGTTCGGCACATTACACTCGCTACACTTACATTCATGCTTTGACGCCATTTGAGACATCATCAAAAGCGGAAGCATTTCAGAATTATTTTCGCCCATAAGAGCCATTATCATAAGCGGATTAGATTTAAGGTCGAGATTACCCTGAGACATCATCATTGCCATCATAAGATTATCACTCTTGCCATTCTTGGACATAAAGAAAAGGGGAAGCATAGAACCGAAGGGATTGGACTTATCAATAGTATTCGTACCGAAAAGACCTTCACCAAAATTAACAAGCTTTGTGAAAAAGTTAAAACCGAACATATTCTTGATGGGAACAACTGCTACTTCTTCGTGACTAAAAAGTCTTACGCATACAAGAGAGCCTCTTTCGGTTACATCAACAACTTTTACAGGGTCATTAAGGTGATAAACATAGTCACCAATCTCTACGTCATCCTGCGCGACCGGCATTTTATAGAAGCAGTCAAAATCGAATGTCATACCAGTTACATCTATAGCTTCATCGCTGTTAAAGGCAATATAATTACCGTTGTAATCTTTAAATGCGGGACCATAGACGCTCATTTTTACGTTTTCACCGCACTTACCAAATTCAAAATTCTTCATTACATTTTCAAACATTTTTTTAATTTCCTTTCTATTTCTTTTTTCTTTTACTTCTTCAAGTCTGTCATAAACTTTTTCGTAGTTAAGATTTAACTCTGTATCGTTGTTAATTATTATACCATTTGAATCAAAATGAATCATTGGAGAGATTGTTTTATTAGTGTTAATTGTACAATTACAAATACTTTCATTCTTATAATTACTAAGAACTCCAGTTAAATCACCATATTTTTCACGAGCGATTTTCGCTTCTTCATTTGCTTTAAAAAACATCTCAGACATACTGGTGGCTGTTTTTTGTGCATTAGCAAGAATATCTGATAAACTATAAGTTTCATTATTTATACAAATCTTATCTATTCTTTTTTCTAAATCCATATCTTTCTCCTTTTCATCAAAAGGAGTTGAACCATCATAACACCGACTTTGTCGAGGAAGACAGTTTAGTTTCGCCTCTGCACGTATAATAAAATGTAAATCATCTCGCAGATCAAGTGGCAACTTTTTCCAATAATGAATAACTGCTTCACTATTTCGATAGTTGTCGCTATTTTCATTTACAATCGTAAAACTGATAAAATCAAGACCAAGACCAAATGATTTAAAATAATCAGTCATTTTTTCATCCAAGTAATACTCATAAGTTTTCTTACTTGGAACCCCATTCTTATCCAAAAACTTTAATCCAATTATACTAAAAGGCTTCAACTTATTTCCCCTTTCTCTTATTTTCTATATATATTATACTAAAAATTTTTAAAAAATCAAATTTAAAGAGGATAACTCATTCAGTTATCCTCGCTTCTTGGTCTGCCAAGTGTAATAATTCTAAATCTTTCACCCATTCGGGTTTTTGAGTAGACTTCCATTTTTCATACCCAGAGTAGTACGGGCGCATATGATTTTCAATTAGCCAAGCTATTTTCAATCCAACTTCAGTAGGATAAAATAAACAAGAGGTTAAATAAAGATAAACACTAACATTTTCATGTGAATAATAATGCGCGATGTCAGTTTTTTCACCCCTCGCATTACGAAAATATTTCGTAGAAACTTTTCCCAAATCATGAAAAAGTCCTGCAAGACGCAACTCTTCATCTGTGGTCATTTTACAAAGCTTGTCATATGTCATTTGCATATGTTGACCGATACTTTCCAAATGGTGAGGATTATCATGTTCTACTAACTTGCTCAACTCAACTAAAGCAAAAGGGTCAATCGCTTTATCCGCTGACAAATAAGTAAAATCAATCAAATCCCAACCCTCATCATATTGGGGCATTTGAAACTGTTTTAGCTGTTTAAAAATAACAGCAACACCCACTGTGCGCGAACGCAAGCTATCTCTCTTAACACAAACTTCATAAGGGGTTCTAAAAACAACACAAGTCTTTTTACAGGGAATATGTGCGATTGTTTTCAAAAAAGCTTTACGGCGCCGACTGGATAAATTAGTAGCATCATAAATAACATTTTTCCCTAACTTTAAATTTTCTTTAACTCTGTTATGTAGTTCATTAAATACCTCAGAATTATGTGTTTGATCGGTTTCATCTCCAAACATTTCCAATCTCAAAGCATCGCTCGAAATTTTTATACAATTATCTGGTCCAGACCAAGAAGATTTTCCACTCCCACTAATTCCACAAAGCATATAAAATTTTGGTAAACCCATTATTATATTCCTCAATCAGTCATAGCACTTAAATTCTTTCTGCGTGTTTCATGGCATCCTTAATAATTTCATTATAATATCCGCGATTATCGAAAGTTCTCTTCATATAACAAGCAAGAATACCCTTTTCCTCATCAAAAATATCATCAGGCTGACAAATTACGGTAGTAGAAGTTTCATCTTTCCATAAAACAGTAATTGCTTGTTTCTTTCTGTTAATATAAACCTTTTTAATACCACTATCTTTTCTGGGAGGTGCCTGAACCAATTTTACATCAGTAATAGTTCTAATATTACCAGTATAATCACATTTGACTGGACCAAGTACCTTAACTGGGGAAGTATAGGTGTAATTGTCATCTGCGGTAATTTCATAAACCGCGCCTTTAATAAGTTTCAGATTCGTCTGATAAACATAAACTTTAGAACTGTTCGGGAAGGTAACACCAATCGTTTTCATATACTTTTTAATTCTCCTTTTCTATCTTTTCTATATATATTATATATTAAATTTAAAAGAAAATCAAATTTTTAAAGCAAAAATTCTTTCATTATGTTCTCAAAATCTTGTAAAAATGATACACTAATGGTTATATTATTCAAAGCATCATTTCTCTGTTCTACCCACATTTCTTGAGTGTACACTGACTGTTCTTCTGTCCATTTAATTGTTCCTGCATCAATTTTAGCTTTAACAATATCATGCGGATTTCTGGTACCTTTCTCAATAGAAGCCGCCAATAACCAAAGAAAAAAAGATAAAGGAACTAAAATGCCATCAAGGTTAAATATATGTATACTTATACCTGAAGATTGCGGTAATCCAATAGTTTCAAAATCATCAAATAAAAAGTACGCAATGTCTTCTGCTATCCACTCTTGAAAATCTTTTTTCATATCTTCCCCAATCGCGCCAGATAGTGTTTGTAAAATTCCTCCAACAAAAGTGCTAATATTACTTTGAATTCGACTTAATAAAATTTGAAACTGTTCAAGAGTTATTTTATTACCAGAAGAAAAGCCATGAAAGTTTTTATTTAAAGAATAGTTTTTAGCATTTGAATAAACAATAAATCCATTGTCTATTTTTGAAATTTTATCGCCTAATTTTTTAATCATTTGATAGTTTCTTTCTCTCGAAACTTTTTCATTAGTTTCAATTGTTTCTTGAACAATGTCGGGGTCAATATTAAATACTATAATATTATCAGCTTTCATACCAGTCGCACCAGTGTGTATTGCTCCACCATAATTTACTTTTGTGTTTTTTAACTCTTTTAAATTATCAATAATTTCATTAACAGTTAAATTTTCTAAATATTCTAATGAAATACCACCGTCTGAATAGCGATTTTTATCTACTATACCGGCTGATTTAATCTTTTGTAAAGAAGTGTATCTATTTTTCTTTGAACTTATTTGTATTGAATTAAGTAGTGCCTGTTTTAATTCATCCATATGATAAAGCTTGTACAATTGAGTAGAAAAACTATCCTTTCCATAAACTTTGTTTATTCCTTTTAATAAATCAGAATAAGCTTTTTCATCCTCTTTACCAGAAACTTCATTAGAATTTAACATATTGGTAATAGCTTCTTCAACTAATTTAGGAAGTTCTTCTGATAAAATTTCATCAGCAATTTTAACAATATGTTCTTTTTTATCTCTTTTAGATATGCTATTCATAATTTTATCAATAATTATTGTACGATTTGCGTTCCAAATAGTTTCAAAATAACTTGGAAAAAATTGAGCGATAGACAAAGAGGTGTTGTTTTTATTTAACAAACTCAAACTTCTTTGATACACTGCTTTTAAATTCATATAATTATTTAAAGTATCTATTAACTCTTTCGCCGCGCCTTTTCTGTCTAAATCAATATTTAATGGAACCTGAAAAACATTTTTTAATAACAAAAGCTCTTTGTTTAATTCGTTTTTTGATATCATACGTAAGGTAGATACTATTCTAAAGTTTTCTCTATATTCATTACGGATTTTATTTAAAGAAGAATTGACATTATCATATAATTGTTTATTTTTTCCGTTAAATTCCGTATTTAAACGTTCATAAAATACATACAACTGAGATAATGAACGACTTTTATAATCTAAATCTGCCATCGTTTCACCTCCTACAATTTAAAGTAAAAAAAAGAGAGCCAAACTCTCTTTTTTACTATTTCAAAACTACAGGAACTAATTCTTGACCTTTTTTCACATAAACAGTTCCTCTTTTTATTTGATTATTAATTTTTACATAAGCAGGACCACCAATACCAATTAGAGTATACAATCCAGTTTCACCCTCATTTAAACTAACAGTTACCGGTGGACAAAAAATTCCTTCACCATCCCATAAGTAAAAAAGAATTTCTTGAGTTCCATTTGTATATATTGCTTTGTCATTAATATACCAATAATCCGTTCTATCTACATACATTCCATTTCCATCAAATTCTATTGGATTTATAGTTTTCCAATATTTAGGAGTATTGGGATCATATTCATATACAATAGATTCATTTGGATAATTAACTTTAATTTGTCTTGGTAAATAGGTAGATGTAAGAGAAAGCGTAGTTTCTGTCATTGATAATATAACATAATCACTCGAACTTTCAAAATCACCATTTGTTTGGTTATGTTGAAATATTATAAATTCATTATTGTTTTTAGTTTGTACCCAAGAATCTAACCAATAACAGCTTTTTTGAGCATGAATTAATGAACTAAATTGTTCAATAACTGTTACTCCGGAATCTGACATTTTAAAATATCCAGCTACTACCCCATCTAACATTAGTTTCTTTTGTGGATAAATTTTTTCGGTTGTTGAAGCAATAAAACTATTTACATATGCAATCTGTCGAACTTCTCTTTCACTTCCAACATTTGACAAATTATATTTTACTCGATAGTTATAATTTGTTCCCCCAATTAACCAACTTCCGCTTATCATATTTTCTGTGTTCATTAAAGTATTATTACTATTAAAAAACTTACAAACAGAAGAGGTAACTAAATCACTATTTTCTACATTATAATATGTATAATACGCATTTTCTTCTGGAATATAATCAGAAAATGTCATTCCGTTGAAACTTGGTGTTCTACTTGGGGTATATCCACTAACACTAAAAGTATTTCCCGTTTTAGAAAAAGCCTTCATTGTAGATTTTGTTGTACCATTAAAATTACCACATAAAAAATATGTATATCCAGATTGTGGATTTAATGATAATCCAGAAATTTTAAAAGTCGTAGATCCAGTAGAACCCGAAAGCGTAACAATTGTTCTTCCTAAAACGGTTCCAGAGGCAGCGACTTGCCCAGATGGCGCGCTTCCTACTACAGCAAAAGCATATTGATAACTACCTGACCAACCCGTGCCAGCCGAGGAGTTATTCCAAGATAAGGTAAAAGTTACTTCAGTAACTGCGGTAGCATTAGCCGTTACTGGTTGAAAACTCCATACCGCATCTTTGTTTTCAGCCGAGCTATTATGCCCTACTCTAACATATGAACTATTTCCGGCGTTTGAGCCACTATAAAAATTTAAAGAAGCCATTTAATTGCCTCCTTATTCTGTTATATATATATAAATGTCACCCTCATTAAGTTGTGAAATCATTTCTGAGGGGGCAGTAGTTCCACTTTTTACTTTATCCTCTTTATTTGAAATTTTTGTTTCAAGAGTATCTAATTCATTCTTTGTCTTTAACATTGCGTTTTTTAATTGCTGTTGAGTTATTAAACTGTTCATTTTATATCTCCTTAAAAAATAAGGAAGGAAAGTTATTTTCCTTCCTTATTCTATCAATTATGCGCCAAATACTTCAGTAAGCATTTCTGTAACTTCTTCATCAGTTGCGATTGCACCATGAATAACATCGGCAGGTTCTGTATAAACAGTAACTTCAGAATCATTAACTAAAATATTACCATTTGTTGAAGATTTAGCTACTTTTGTAGCACCAGTCTGAATACCTTCAAGTTTTGTCTTTAACGCGGTTGTAAAATCTTCTGTAGAAAGACCTTTTCCCTCAACCTTATCAACTTTATTAGCTACTTGTCCAAGAGTTGTTTGAACTTCTGTGCTAAGCTTATCAAGACCGATAGAACCATCTTTGATAGTAGCAGAAACTTTATGGTCGGTACTAATTGCTATCTGGATAGCATCATCAGCACCAGAACCACTGGTTACATATTCAATAAGAGTGTCTACTGGAATAAAAATTTCACTTGATTCTGCATTAGCAAGAACAAGTTTAAGATATGTACCAGCCGTTTGTCCTTCGGGATTTGTTACAACTTCACCAGAAGAAACAACCATATCTTTAGGAATATTAATTGCTACTCCTTCATTAACTCCATCTTTCTGAAAATGATAAACCGCAGCAAATGCTCCTGCATTTTCATCTTTAACTACTGTATAGCCGGGAACTTTAATATCAACCGCTTTATCAGTAACAGTAAGAGCTTCACCATTTACTTTAACAGCAGTAATGACGTTAGGTTCTCCACCAGTAGAAACGATGTCGTCAATTCTTTTAGAAAGTTTTGTATCCTCACTCTTAACTTTTTCAGCAAGAGTTTTTAATTGACCAAGTTTAGTAAGTTTAGAAACATCATAAGCCATAATTCTTTTACTCCTTTAAAAATAGTTTTTATTTTGAGAAAATATCTTCAATCATATCGTTAACTTCCTCATCTGTAGCTATATCTTCGTCAGAAATTGAACCACCTGATTCGGAAACTAACTCTTCTAAAATACTGCTCAAAACTGCTGGATTTGTGTTTTCTGGCGAACACATAACATATGCCACTATTTCTTTTATGTTCATAATTTCCTCCTCAGAGATGTCTGAATTTTCTCAATACTTAAGTAGAAAATAAAAAAGATTAATATATTCTTTTACTTCAAAAATTGCTTCATACAATATCCATCTGAAATTTTTACCCATTCCTCGCCATCTTCAAGAATTTCAACAATACTTCCCTCATTTAAAACTCTAATGATTTCAGCATTAAGAGTTGGGGTTTTTCGCACATTTAATCTTGTTTGAACAATCGCAGTAGTTAATTCCGACTGCGCGCCAGCATATTCAAGTTCTTCAATATTTTCAATTCTTTCTTCTGCCATTTTTATTTTTCCTCCTCGTCTAATAATTCGCACAAACGTGCCACTTCTGACCTTTCTGTTTGAGAAAGATATACATATCCAAATAATTTATTTCCTGTTAATTTATCGATCATTTTATTAACACCATTATCTTTTTCAAAAAGCCTACGATCTACTTGGTGATTATCTGCGTTAATCCATAATTCCGATCCTTCACCAATTCTACCAAGTAAAAGCTTCGCAATTTCACTGGTCATATTTTGACCCTCTGTCATGTAAACAATTGAATTTTCAAAACTCCTACCCCTAATAAAATTAAGTGGAGCCATTTCTAATTGCCCCGCGCTAATTAAATAATCAACTTGATCTTGACCACCAACTTTATCCCATAATGGAGCTAAAGTCCAATTTAATTTTGAACTAACGTCACCCGGTAAATAACCAATTTCTGGTAATCCACCAACTGATACGTGAGGTCGAACAAAAATTATTTTACTAATCGTTCCTCGCTCTAAGCGAGATAAGGCTGAATTAAACATTAAGTAATCTTTTCCACTACCATAAACTCCTCGCAAAATTTTAACTTTTGAAGTATCATTATTCAATAAATCAATAGCACAGCGCTGTTCAAAATTACGTGGTTTAATAGTTCCGGCATATCGATTATCAATTATAGAATAAGTCAGCTTAACTAATTTTTCGCTTTCTTTTCTATAAAAATCGACAATTTTTTCATTTTGTTCAATCAAAAGATATTCATTTTCATACAAACCTGTACAAAAATCACCTTTATTTTGATAAAAATCTGCCAACCCTTCATCTGTTAAAGAAATTTTCGTATATCCTTTGTACATAAGCCTCCTTAATACAAGTCACTAATATCATCAATGACTTTATCGACCACTTTCTTCTCTAATGCTAAAGGCGCGCGTACATACCAATCCATACCGATATTATCCATAACTTCTTTTTCAGTAAAATCAGTAGAACTAACAATTTTTCTAATTAAAGTGTCTAATTGTTCTTGATAATCTTCTATCAAAGATAAAACGTCATTAGCACTGCCATTTACTCCAATACTTCCTTTATGAAATAAAAAATAACTTGATGGAAGCATATATCGTTTATGACAATTCAAAAAAATGTACGCTGCGGCCGATGCAACCATTCCCATAGCAATTCCAATAATTGGAGTTTTACTCAAGGTAATAATATTTGAAATCATTGCCTGTATATCTAAATCACCGCCAACAGAGTGAAACAATAATTTAATTGGTTTTCTTTGCTCGACTGGAATATCATTATCTTCTTTGTTCCAACGAAGAATGTTCTTTACATATAAAAGTGATAAATCACTAATTTCATCATCAATCCATAATACTCTATTCTCTAAATCTTGATAAAAAGCTAAAAGTTCTTCATCGGGTAATTGTTGATTTGCTATGTTTTCTGGTACATATAGCATAACTGTGTCTTTATCCATTAATTGTCCTCCTGGTCTATCGTATAAGGAGACTTTAAACTCCAATCCCAATAAGTTTTGCTACGATATTCCTTTCTAAAATAATTTAATCCATTTCTACCAGCAAAAAATAAATAATCACTGGGTAGAACCCGACCAACATCAGTATATCCTTCTTTTTCTAAAAGCCACCGTGTAATAACATCTTTTGCTAATTCACAAAATTCTTCTTTAATAGGTGTTTTAGGCACCCAAGCAAATTGATGCTTTGCGGTTATAACTTTTGAGATAGAATTATCAAAAATTTCGTTATCAACCCTATTTAAAACGCACCATATAACGCCAGCTTTATGAGCATCTGATTTCATTCCGCGCGCTTCACGATAAACTACTTTTGCCAGCATCTGAATTTCAATTTGATACTCTTGAAGTTGTTTGTTGATTTTTTCTTTTGTTTCTTTAGTGGTTTTTACTTTTATTGTATTAGAAAAAAATTCTAATTCTGGCTCATGTTCAGGTTGATTTACTTGTTCTTGAACTAACTGACGAGCTTGTCGATGCGTGTTCTTTCTTATAGTTGAATTAACTAATTCTTTTGTTGTTAAAGAATTTTCTGTTTTAGGTTTTTTATCATATTGTGCCGTTGTACTCAATGGACACAATAAACAAAGTATAAAAATAAAAATAATCAAAAGACAATGTATTTTTTTCATTCATCCCTCCTATGGTCTTCAACTATAAGTAATTTTTTTTATTCTTGTATCTATTTCAGTGATTCACTATTCCATATATATATTATATCAAAAAAAGTCGCCGAAATCAAATTTTCGGCGACCTATATATAAAACAAGCTAACAAAAGCCTGAGAAAGAGGAATAAAAATGACCAAATTTTAGATATGTCTGGCAGCGATTGATGGTGATGCTCCACCGCCTTTCGGGTCAAAGCCGAATGTACTACTGTTATACTAAACCGCCATAAAGAGGGATTTGTTTAACGGTACGCCACCAGCATCCCCTAAGCTCCCGAATGTCTTAAGCATCAACATTATTGCCTTAACAATTTATATCCCGGCGACTGCCCGTCCGGTTTAACCTAAGCTTCAGCGAGAAAATGTCTTATGTTTTCTCTCGGCTTCAATCAGTTAAATTTCAAAAAATCGAGCAAATAGACTAAATGGGTCAGTTTCTTGTCCAGTGATGGAAAAGTGATAACTACCATAATCCTTACAAAAATCATTTAGCACCTTGTTATACGCCTTGCGCGCGTCAAGCAAATTTTTGTAAGCGTTTTCGACTTCTTTTGCTCTTGAAGCTCTTTGCTCGATCAGAGCCTTAGCTTTTGTCTCTGCTTTTTTCTTAGCTTCAATCGCTTGCTTTTCCGCTGTTTCACAGTCGGACTGCGTGTCGTAAAACTTTTTGAGCATTTCAGAATAAAATTTCATTTTAAATCAACTCCTATTTTGATTTAAGCAATTAATGACCCTGTACACAAATCGTTAATTGCATTGGTGGGAAGGGTTGGACTCGAACCAACGAACTCCGAAGAGGCGGAATTTACAGTCCCGTGTAATTGCCACTATACGACCTTCCCATGTTGGCGGAGCCAGCGCGAATCGAACGCACACAACATTTCTGCTGGAAAGATTAGCAATCTTTTGAGATACCATTACTCCATGGCTCCATTTATCTTATTTTTTTTGTGGAGCGCCATGAGGTAATCGAAACCTCAACTAAAGATTGGAAATCTCTGGTTTTACCATTAAACTAATGGCGCAGGTATCATTATTTAGCGTTACCCAAGAGAAACCGCGTGGAGGTAAATGATAACTTCTCTCTGAAGATGGAGAGGTTCGAACTCTCGACCACTTGATTTGGCGGGAATAGCAGGGATTGAACCTACGACAAATAGCTTAACAGGCTACCGCTCTACCGACTGAGCTATATTCCCAAAAGTCAAGTGCTCTACCAACTGAGCTACATCTTCAAACAAATGGTACTGGTGATTGGACTCGAACCAATGACAACCGCCTTATCAGAGAGGACTTCTAACCAACTGAAATACACCAGTATATTGGAGCCGATAACAGGTTATGCTCCCGTGTCTAAAGATTACAAGTCTATTGTTTTACTAATTAAACTATATCGGCAAATACAAGGCGCGAGAGAAGAATTAAAAATATCCATTATAATAAAACTTTAAAAATCTTTGCTGTAAGCGCCTTAATCTAATTAATTATCTCTCCAACTTCCCAAAAGAGATTGGTTTCTTTTTATGCTACTCGAAACTTTTTTGGCTTTTAACTGGAAGTAAGTGGAATTTTCGGAAGAGTGTCGGAAAATTCTCAAACGCGCACTGCCGTTAGCCAGACGACAAAATGTCCTCCCACTCATAAGGGCTTGGAACCTTTTATTAGTTTAAAGTGCTAATAAGCGTGGTTACATTTTAAGGCAGACAAACAAAATTAATTTAACATAAAACATATTTTTAAATTAATTTATCAACAATATTAAAGTTTATTCCATTCTTCATCAGAATATTTCTTTATTTCTGTTTTGGTCGATGGTAATTGATATTTTTTACACCATTTTCTAACGGCATTATCTGAAACCTGAAAATATTTACCTATACCTGTAAAAGAAGTTTCTCTTATCATTCTCTTTAATTCTTCTCTTGTTGGACGAATAACCTTTCTCTGAAGAAAAGAAGCACATTTTTTACAATAAATCGCCCCATAGGTTATTACTGCGCCACATTTTTTACAATAAAAATTTTGTTTATGTTTTATATTAAAAAGCTCTTCAGAAATTTTAATTGCTTCTTCTAAATTATAAGAGGTTTTTAAATCTTCTAAATATTGCTTTGCATGTATTTCTCTATGACAATTAGCGCAAACCAAAATACATTTTTTTAATTCATCTTGTATATCTTCCCAAGCCTTATTTTTCTGCTTGGCGAAAGAAAACTCTTTTCCGAAGGAAGTAAATGATGCAATTCTAAGGCAGAAAAACATTTATCATACCCACATAATTGACATTTTCCACCCATTACTTGAACTATTTGTTCTTTTCTTTTATCTCTTCGCATCGTTCATTCTCTCTAATGGTACTTCCGCTTGGATTCGAACCAAGATTTACCTTGCAAGGGCTTACGGCTTATAAGGCCGTGACTCTCACCATTGAGCTACGGAAGCATAAATGTTGATTTACTTCGCTTTCTTTTTAGTCGCCTTTCGCAATGCTACATATCACTTTCGTGCCGGTAGTAGTTTAATCAACAAAATCCGTGTTAGCGACCTTTGATAAACCAGCCTGTCTGGTAATGGTAGAAGTGGTGAGAATCGAACTCACTTGATGTCCGCATCTCTTTGCGGCGGCTTACCTTTAGCCCACACTTCTAAGCTTCCTTGTTTATTTTAGGCACGCAACAAGGAGCGCCGGCACTAACCAGCCTGCGGTGAGTTTATATGCCAAACTCTGACACCCAAGTTCGCTATTCAACTTAAGCAAGTCAACCCTCTTCAACAAAGACAGCTACCTCTTCGTCTGCGTTTAGGCGACGCATTGGTTGCAGGTGAAAGATTCGAACTTTCTCAAATTAGCTTATGAGGCTAACTGGACTACCAAGTCTACCTGCCATAATACAGAGCGCTTTTTATTTACGTTGCTCTACCATTGAGCTATTCACCAGTTAAACTGGCAAAATGGGACTCGAACCCATAACCTACGGCTTAATAGGCATTTATAAAAATTTATTGCTGTACGCGCTCTTAATTTTGTATATATATTATATCTAAATTTTAAAGAAAAATCAAATTTTCTTTATTCATCCCCATAAAATCGAAATCCTTGTAAATCCATTATTCCTCGACTACCATTTCGACATTTATGAATTTGTTTTGGATTATCAGGTGGATTTAATGGATCGGCAATTCCCATAACTCGATTGGCTATATTTTTAGCTTCTCGATTTGAAATTGGAATTTCAACTATTCCTTGGCATAATCGACATTTAAATACTGATTTAAACATTAAATTCCTTTCGTAAGAAATATATATTGGTACTACCGGTCGGACTCGAACCGACACTGTACGAATTTTGAGTTCGTTGTCTCCTGCCTATTGGACTACGGTAGCATATGCGCCAGCCCCGTGTTTATACTGCTTTCTGGAACGACGCGCTCGCCAGCAGTTAAGGCTTTCTCAACCTTATATAAATATTATACTAAAAATTTAAAACTTTTTCAAATTTTATGAGCTAAATACACAATAGGAGAATTATATATAAAGTTTGGCGTTTCCCACTGCTCTTCAGTAAAAACAAAGAGTTTAACTTCATCTGTCCCCATTTTAGACATCCATTGCCCATCTCGAAAAACTACAAAATGAAAATCCATATCATCAATACAACTATCATCTACCTCAAATGAAAGACGATAAGCGATCAATTCCTCATCATTTTCTATGTGAGAATATCTCTGAACCACTCGAAGTTTTCCAGAAAAATCTTTAAGCATTTTTTCTGTATTTACACGAAGAATTTCATCCATAGTTTCTTCAACAGAATAACCAACATCCATTAAATATTCCGCCAAATCACTATTTGAAAAAAAGGGATAATTCTTTTCATCATACTCATAAGGAAGATACCAACTAAAGGTTCTTAATGCGTATCCGCCACAATTATAGTCTTTTTTTTCTGTATTTTCTTCATTTCGAGTTTGTCTTTCATTAAAATAATCTTCGTAATCTTTCAGTAGGCGCATAATGAACGACTTCCTTTCAATTTCTTTTCTCATTTTGTATATATATTATATATAAAATTTAAAGAAAAATCAAATTTTATTCCGCCCATATCCATTTTTTATCATAAGTAATCTGATACATGATAAAATTATCATAATTGGGAAGTGTTTTAATCCAATCACGAAAACTATCTGTTATTTCAAAAATTGCTTCTGCTCTTGGATTAATCTCATCCTCATAATAAAAACTATTATCTTTTTCAATAATAATTGGCGCCATTGAAGTTCGCGCAAGATAATCATCCCAAACATTTTGAAAAACGCTTTCTTCTACTGGTTTGTTAAATAGTCGACAAGCCTGATATTTTAAACCGGTACAAAATAATACTTTTCCGCAATCTGTTAGGAAAGAACTAAAACCGCTGTACTTACAACCAGTAGAACTCCATAGTTTATCACAAGAAGATATATCACGACAATTTGAAATATTTGTACTACGATTTATACCCGAAGAATTTATTACATTAACACAATCAAAAATATTTTTTCCGTTTATAATTTTTTGAGAACTTTGGATAAAATCTGAATTTCTAATAAAAGCAGAACTATCCGCATTTTCTGTACTTGTAATATCATCACAATTTCTAATATCACGACAAAATTTTATAAAATTAGAATTTTTTACATTGTGAGAATAATACACATTAGCGCTACCAAAAACTTTTTCGCTTCTTTCGCAGTTAGCAGAAGTATTTATCTCAACATATTCTTCATATTTCTTTCGTTCTTCTGGAGAAACTGGCAAAAACTGCGCGCCCCAGTGAAGAATTTCTGGCGGAATATGTTTATTCTTCAATAGATCTAAAATTTCTACTCCATTAGGATATAATCGCTCAATAAAACGAATACCTGTTCCGCAAGCAGAGTATTTCTTTAATAAGTCTACTGTTATAAACATTGCCGTTCTACCTCTCCATTATCATAATGTTTAATAATATATTCTTCAGTTTTCTCTATTTCATAAGGATGATTATATCTATATACTAAAAATTTTGCTCTTGTATCAAGCCATTTAGTTATAGCTGATAGTCCTTCCCCAAAATCAAAATAAGCAACTGGATATAAAGCATTTTTCCCGATAATTGTCGCACCAAATTCATCACGACACATTCTTAAAAAGTCAGCATAAGAAAGTCCTGCTATTCTGGCAAGAAAAACATTATAACTGCCCGAAGTACCATTATGGAAAGGAAATTCGTCATGGTGTAATGCAAGAATATACTTTCCTTTATTATATGGTGTTTCTTCATAATAGATATATTTTCCCATTACATTGACAACTCCTTCCATAATTCTTTTACTTCTTCTTTTTCTTGCTCGGAAAGGACACACAAATCGCCCCAATCCTCTTTATTCATAAAAGGAGAAAAATCAATGTCTTTTGATACTTTGTTTTTATCAAAAACCTTCTTTTGAATGGTATTTTCTGCGGTGTAATTGGGCACTACATATTTTTTTACTGTTGTCGGCGCGATGCCAATCTTTCGGGCAACCCCAGCATAAGTGCCAATTTGAAGATATAATTCATTGATTTGTTTTACCATTTCTTGAGTTATAACAGTTCTACTCATTCAATTTTCTCCTCCCATTATAAATGGGACAATCATAACAATCTATATCTGAACATTTCGGACATTTTACGCCATTCGGGTCAATTCCTTTATTATCCCAAATAAAATGTTTCCCACCAATAATATCTGTAATAGTAATATGTAAATCTTGCCTTTTTGAATAATCAAGTTGAGCAAGGAGGTTTTTAAAAATTTCATTTTGTTCTTTTAGAGATAGATTATCTATGGAAAATTCTACCTTATATCTGTTTTTCGCCACTTACTTTATCTCCTTTCACTTTCTATAATTATTATATCAAAAATTTTCAAAAAAATCAAATTTAAAAGGGAGGATAACTTCCCAATTAAATTCTTACAAGTTCATACATTTCATTATTCAGAGTTTCAATCATTATATCCCAAGAGGTCTTACCATTTAATATACTAAGAAAAGACTTGAAAGCAGTAGGCGACTGACCACTAACATTAATTACATCTTCTGATTGTGATAAAAAAGTATCATTGCGCGCTTCAACATTCCAGAGGACTAACTTCGGGAATGAGTAGCCTCTGTCTTCAAATCTTTCTTTCATTTCATCAACGAAATCAAGACCTTTACCACTCATATACCTATCTATTTCCATATCTGAAATTACAACAAGTGCTTTAGGCATATCTTTATTTTCAATTTGGTAATAAGTAGCATTTGTAAGTATATACTCAAATGCTTTCTCTAAATTGGTATTATACCCCATATCGGTTCGTTTTACTTGCGCAACTTTTGCTCGTAAAGTATCATTTGGGTTTAGTTTAATAAAATGTGGTTCATTGGTAAAGGTCATATAGCAATTCTGATATTCACCCTTGTTTCTTTCAGCAAAATATATTGCTAAACCTATTGAAGTTTCCATTGGACGACCATTCATTGAACCAGATACATCTGCCATAACAATAATGTTATTTTCTCCCTCAACATAATTAGGAAGAGCTTTCCACTGTTGCTCTGCGAGCAAATTTGTTTCCACACCATACCCAAGATAATTTTTAACTAAATCGTAAGGATAAAGAGTGGATGCATTGACTTTTGCTTTACCTTCATTAAGAGTTTCGACATATCTGGAAAATCTTTCTTTATCATGTCTTTTAAATGCTCGATTATATCGCGCCATCGCATAAGAAGGAACCGTAGGATAATCAATTGTTTCCCACTCCTTTAGAGACATCTTTCTTTCGACTACTCGAATATATTCTCTCAAAGCAGAAACAATTTTTCTATATTGTCTCGGTGTCATTCCTATATTCTTAATCGCACGCTTCGCAAGTTCGCGCGTCTTTGTGGAAGATGCTGTTTCAGTAGGGAGCCATTTCGCCAAAAGACTACAAGGCTTCTCTACTCTCATTGCTTTGAAGTCTTCTTTAAGAGAAAAAGATACAAACTCCCACATAGTCTTTTCACAAGGAGTGTCTACAAGCTCAAAAAGGCTGTCCCAACGATTATAATAAGGAATAAGCCTAATATTTTTTTTTACAATGCTTGGATAGTTCTTTGCTAACCATTTAAGACAAATTCTAAAAGTTCTTCTTTCTCCTAAACCACCACCACGTATATTACCACAATAAAAAAGCATTTTTATAGCAAGAAGTTTATCTTCATTAAAGGCTGAAGTAAACTTATCTTCAATTTCCCATTCTGTTCGAGAGCGAAGTGCGCCAATCTGCGCAAACAACGTAATTAAACTCCCATTTAGTCTATCATACGCCATCGCACCATTCTCGGTATGTTTTTTTACACTTTCTTGCTTCATTATATCAGAAAAATTCATTATTTTTTTTTCTCCTTTTATTTTTACTAAAAGGCAAGACGCCAGATAACACCATATCTATTTTGCTGTATGCGCCTTAACTTTGTATTATTAGTATAATTAAAATTTCTCCAAATTTCAAATTTCAAAATAAAAAAATCTCGAAATAAAAATTTCGAGATTTCTTCCTATATTAACACGCATATGCGCGTGCGTAATATTATAAAATTAACTAAAAGTCAAATTTTATTCTTGAGATTGTCCACCTTTAATTCTCTCTATAACTTCCGCAACCGCAGAACTACCGCTCATAAGAACAAGTCCAGTTAATATCTGTCCCGCAAGAGTAAGACTTTCTACAAGCCCACAAGCATAAATAAGGTCAAGACCAAAAGCGAAAGTAAGTCCAAAACCACCAATTGCTGCGACAGCCATAGTTATGTATTTTCCCCAACTTTTTTCAGACCATAAAGGCTTAAATCTGTCCACGATATACCATAATACCGCAGACAAAGCTATAATTAAAGTTAAATTTTCCATTATTTTATCCTCCATTAATACCATTTGGGTTCTCTAAATTTTATCCATTTAGAACCATTTACGACTTTTTTCTTTATAAAATCATATAGTTCTCTATCATCAAGTTTAGTTAGCTGTGCGGCATACGCGCCTCCTGCAAACTCAACAACGTAGCCCGCGCCAACATAAGTGCCAATATGCCCATTAAATCCAACCCAGTCGCCTGGTTTTAAACTATTTTTAGAAATCGCTGAAGAGCATTTGTTCGAACACAAATTATTCGCAGTAGTATCAAAAGTATTAGATACTAATTTATACTTTCTTAAATATCCAACCTCCATACCAGAACAATCTGATGCAGGTAATTTGGGATTTTTCTTAACCTGCTCTTTCATCCATTCTTTTCTTCCGTTATTGAAATATTGTGGATAAATTTTTGACGCACGATCAATTTCAGCTTCATCAGCATAATTAATCTTTAGATTAGCATCATACAAATTTGCGCCGAAGATATAAAGTGCCCTAACATCACCAGGAACATCTTTATCATAAGCATAATTTAAAATTTCTAAAATAATTTCTTGTCTTAATTTGTCAATATTTTTTATTTCTGCTTCTATCTTTTTTCTTTTATCAGCAGATATGTGTGTATAACTATCTAAAAGACCAGAAGGTACATCTGGTTTTACCTTTCCAGCCTCATAATCTCTTTCAATAGCGTACCAAGTTTTTTCACCTATTTTTCCATCAACAATCAAGGCTCTTCCCGAAATATCTTTATTTCTTTTTTGATATTCTTTTACTGCTTTTTCAGTGTCATTACCAAAAGTATTATTACTTATTTGCGTTATATTTTCAGAATAATATTTTAATTTAAACAAGCAATCTTTCATGTATTTAACATCTTTTCCTGACATACCTAACTTTAAAACTCTTGTGTACTTAATTTTTTCAGTTTTTTCTTTATAGTCTCTTTCAATAGCATACCAAGTTTTTTCACCTATTTTTCCGTCAATAGATAAGGCTTTTCCATAAATATCCTTATGATTTGCTTGGTACTTTTTTGCAGCAGTTTCTGTATTACTTCCAAAAATGCCGTCTGCTTTTGAGGCGCCGACGCTATATTCAAGAGTAATTAAACATTCTTGCATATATCTTACATCTTCACCTTTACAGCCTTTTTTCAAAATTCTTGTATATTTCATAAAAGTACCTCCTTACTCGTCATAATTAAGTAAAAAAATATTCGCGCCTCTTTAGAAATTTGCTTTGATTTTAAAAATATGATATAATATTAATATAAAAAGGAGGAAATACAATGAATAATGAAAAACTTTATAATCAGCTATCCGAAATTTGTTTAATTAATCTATACACACTGTCAAAAGAA
>ERZ1034962.270-NODE-270-length-28136-cov-5.148926_pt1 | contig 28136 bp, 21 predicted proteins | sample MGYA00520696_ERZ1034962 | MGnify/ENA primary metagenome ERZ1034962 (study PRJEB33766, sample SAMN09781770) | gut metagenome | biome: gut microbiome | host: Homo sapiens | place: Madagascar | study: EMG produced TPA metagenomics assembly of the PRJNA485056 data set...
GGAATGGGGCGCGGGGTGACGCGGAACGGGGATGGTGAATGGCCCGCAAATGAAAGAGGCCTCGCTGTGGGGCGAGGCCTCTTTCGCTACGTTAGCGCGCCTTGATCGCAAGGACTGCGGCCGCCGCAATCAATAGGATGACGGTGGCAATCAGCCCCACGGTGGGCGCCTTGTACCCAACCACCATGACGCCAGCGCCGAACAGGGCCATGCCTGCGCACAGCGCGGCAAGCCATTTCGCGTACAGCCGCGCGCCCATCATGCCACGTCCTTCTCGCTCAGGCGCCCGCGGAACACGCGGTACGCGATGACGTGGTACGCAAGCACCAGCGGCACACCCACGCACGCGATGCCCGTCATCCAGGCCAGCGCCGTGTCGGACGAGGCTGCACTTGCCAGCGTGATGGTTGCGCCCACGCTGCCGGGCGCGGCAACCACCAGGTTGGGGAACAGCGAGACCGCGGAAAGTCCCACCAGGCACACGGCCGCCGCCGACTGCAAGATGAACGCGGGTAGGTCGGCGCCCTTGCGGCCGGCCACCAGCGATGCGACAACGCACGCCGTGAACGCAACGGCGAACACCACGCCTGCTGCGAACATGCCGGGCGCGAACGCGGGCAAAACCGTCGTGAACGCAAGCACGCTGGCAACGGCGAACAGCACTAGGGCCGCAATCTGCAGCGGCGCGCGCAGCTTCTCGGCGCGCGCATGCACGGCGCTTTCGCGCTGCGTTTTCAGCGCTGCCCACGCCGCGCCCGCGCTCAGGCACATTGCCAGGCCAAGCAAGCCCGTGACCAGCGTGAACGGCGAAAGCAATCCCAGCAGCGGCACGCCGGCGTAGTCGCCGTTTTCCGCCATGGGGATGCCGGCGATTACGTTGCCCAGCGCCACGCCCAGAAGCAGCGCCGGCAAAAACGACCCCACGGTGAAGCACGCGTCCCACACGCGGCCCCACTGCTTGTCGTGCGCGCGGAACTCAAGCGAAACCGCGCGTACGATCAGGCCGAATAGCACCAGCATCACGGCCAGGTAGAACCCCGAGAACGTGGTGGCGTACGCAGCGGGGAACGCGGCGAACAGCGCGCCGCCGGCGGTGAGCAGCCACACCTCGTTGCCGTCCCACACAGGGCCGATGCTGCGGCGCACCAGCGCCCGCTCGCCCTCGGTTTTCGCCAGCGCGCGATACAGCACGCCAATGCCCAGGTCAAACCCGTCAAGCACGAAGTATCCGGCAATCAGCACGAAGATCAGGAAGAACCACAGTACGGCCAGTGCGCTCATTGTTACTCACCTTCCTTGGCGGCGTTGGTTTCGGAATCGGCCACAGGACCGCGCTTGATGAAGTACGAGATCACGCGCGCCCAGCCGACGAACAGGAACACGTACACGGCAATGAACAGGGCCAACGTGGTCAGCAGCTCGGGTGCCGAAACCGACTGCGAAATGGCGTTTTGCGTCAGCAGGGCCACGCCGTCGGGGCCGGACGTCGACGGATACACCACCCACGGCTGACGGCCAACTTCGGCGGTGATCCAGCCCACTTGAATGGCAATGAGCGGGAACAGCGGCGCCACGACCAGCAGTTTCTGCAGCCAGCGCATGGTGCGGATGCGTCCGCCGCGCAGCGTGAACACCAGCGCAAGGATAACGGTAAGCATGATGAGCCCGTACATGGCCACCATCAGGTGGTACGACTGGAACACCAGGTTCACGGGCATGTCGGCCACGTCGACGTCGGCGTACTTATCGGTTTGCGCCAGGGAGTTCAGGCCCTGGTATTCGGTGTCCCACGTGCCCGTTGCCAGGAAGCTGGTGCCGCCCGGAATGGCGAACGGGGTGATGACCTGCTGATTCTCCTCATCGACCCAGCCGAATGCGTACAGTGGCGGCACCTCGTCGCCGTACATGCCCTCCATCATGGCAAGCTTCGTGGGTTGCTCCTGCGACACCTCCACGGCCGAGGAATGCGCGGTCACAATCATGGCACACGAGGCCACCATACCCACCGCGGCGCCAATCTTCACGGTTTTCATGGCGAAATCGGTGTGCTTGCCCTTCAGCAGGTACCACGCGCCCACGCACATTGAGGCGAACGCGCCCATGATCAGCAGCGCAACCACTACGTGCGTATAGCGGGGCAGCGTGGACGGGTTGAACGCGGCGGCCAGAAAATCGGTGATGATGGCCTTCGAGCCGTCCGCGGCCAGTTCGGCCCCGGCGGGCGTTTGCATCCACGAGTTCGCGATGATGATCCATAGCGCGCTCAGGCACGACCCGGCCCACACCAGCCACGCGGACACGGTGTAGAACAGGCTGGAAACTTTGTTGCGCCCGAACAGCAGGATGCCCAGGAATACCGATTCCAGGAAGAACGCGAACAGGGCTTCGGCAGCAAGCGGCGCGCCAAAGATGTCGCCGACGAAGCGCGAGTAGTCGGCCCAGTTCGTGCCGAACGAGAACTCCATGGTGATGCCGGTGGCCACGCCAATGGCGAACGTGGTGGTGAAGATGCGCACCCAGAAGCGCATGGCGTTGCCGTCCTGCTCGCTGCGGCTGCGGTGGTATTTCGTGGCGAATATGGCCATGATCAGGCCCAACCCGATCGACAGCGGCACGAATAAGAAGTGGTATGCCACGGTCAGCGCGAATTGAATGCGCGAGAGCAGCACAACGTCCGAGAGCACGTCCATTTCAAATCCCCTCTCTGTTTTGAAATGCTACTAATCTAGCCACATATTACAGCGCGAGGATGCAAAAGGGAATACTTATTAGAAATTTGTTTCATTATTTGTTTAGGGCGCTCGAGCACACGCTTCGCTTCGCCCATCACCCCTAGACTCGTTTTGGACGGGATTTCGAACTTTCCGAATCTAATTACGCCTGAACGGATTCGGAAAGTTCGAAATCTTGCTAATCGCGCGCAAATCGAAGCGAAATAGGTTCGGAAAGTTCGAAATGCTGTCCAAAAGTTGCGAGCGAATGGTTTCAGGTTCGGAAAGTTCGAAAATGTGCCCCGTCTCTTCGCGGTTGGCGATGGGGCGGGGCATTAATGGGCGGATGAGGCTGCCCGTGCCTGCGCTGTTGGATTTGCCTGCGTTTGCTGCGGCGGGTTAGTTGTCTCCGACGATGCCGTTCATGATGGCGGACACGACGCTGATGACAATGGCGGCAACAAACGCGCTGCCAAAGCTAGCGATGACGAACCCAACGTGGAACATCTCGTTGCTCAGCCACGCGGCCAGGTACAGCATGATGGTGTTCACCACCAGGTAAAAGATGCCGAACGTCAGGCACGTGATGGGAAGGCTGAGCAGCTGCAACAAGGGCTTGACGCTCATGTCGATAAGGGCAAGCGCCAGGCCGATTATGGCGATGGCCACCCAGCTTTCGGTGGCGCCGATCACGGCAATCCCCGGCACCAGCCACACAGCCGCGGCAACGGCAACGGCGGTAACAAGCCAACGTACGATGAAGTTCATGACGAATCCTTTCGGCTTTGGCGGCGCGTGGGTGTTGTTCGCAAGTGTATCACTCGACGTGAAATTCGCGTTGAGAGGCAAGATGGCTGTAAGGTTTGCCGCTATTCGCGTTCTTTCTGCAGCTTCACCAGGGCGTTTGCTAGGTCGCCGACCTTGAAGGGCTTGCCTACGTGCGCGTTCATGCCGGCGTCGAGCGCCTTTTTCACGTCGTCGGCGTAGGCGTTGGCCGTCAGCGCTATGATGGGCGTGGTTTGCGCATCGGGGCGCGGCAGCGCGCGGATGGCGCGTGTGGCATCGTAGCCGTCCATCACGGGCATCATGGCGTCCATCAACACGGCATCGTAGCGGTCCGGCTCGCTGTTGGCGAACGCCTCGACGGCTTCCTGCCCGTTTTCGGCCTCGTCAAGCTGCGCGCCGCGCTCGGTCAAAAGCTCGGTGAGAATGATGCGGTTGATCTGGTTGTCCTCCGCTACCAGGTAGCGGCGGCCCTCGAACACCTCCGCAAACGAAAGCCGCTTGCCCTCGGGCTTGTTGTTGGTGGCGTCCGCGTCGTCGCGCGCGTCGCCTGCGCTTCCCGGCTCGCCCGCAACGGCTTCATTCTTGTTGCGTTTGCTGCCTTCGCTGGCTTCCTGCAGCACGCCATCACGCTGGCAGGGCTTGCTGCCGCTGTCGCTTTCGACGTCGTTATTCAAACCGTTGAACAGCGCATTTGCATGCGAACCGCCCTCGTCGTCCGCTGCTGGCGCACACGCTTCACCGTCGGGTGCCCCAAGCTTGAACTTCAGTTGTACCGTGAAAGTTGTACCTCTGCCCTCGGCGCTGGCCACATCGATGGTGCCGCCCATGGCGTCCACCAGCGCTTTCGTGATGGTCATGCCCAGTCCGGTGCCCTGGATGCCCTGCATCTTCTGACCGTCGGCGCGCTCGAACGGCGTGAACACGTGCTCCACGAATTCCGGCGACATGCCCATGCCATTGTCGCGCACGATGAAGCTCAGCCGCGCGAAGTTCGGGCTTGTCTGCGCAAGCTCTTCCACGTGCAGCGCAATCATGCCGCCATCGGGCGTGTACTTCACCGCGTTTGACAGCAGGTTCAGCAGAATTTGCCGCACGCGCAGCTGGTCGGCGGCGAACCGGCGATGCCGCACGTTCACGGCATCGAGCGTGAGCAGCTGCTCTTTCGCTGTGGTTTGAGGGCGCATGATAGCGTCGACGTCGCGCAGCAGGTCGTCAAGGTTGCAGCACTCTTCTTGCAGCTCGATGGCGCCGCTCTCGATTTTCGACATGTCCAGCACGTCGTTGATAAGGCTGAGCAGATGTTGCGACGACGCCTGGATGGTTGCCAGGCACTCGTCGGTCTTTTCCCAGTTTCCGGCGTTGTCGCGCGCAATTTGCGTCATGCCCATGATGGCGTTGATGGGCGTGCGGATGTCGTGCGACATCTTCGCCAAAAACGTGCTTTTCGCCTGGTTCGACTGCTTCGCGATCACCAGCGCCTGCTGCAGCCGTTCGCGGCTTTCCGTCTCTTTCGTGCGGTCGAACAGCACGTACACCAGCTTCTCCGTTTCGCCCACCGTGGCGCGGAACAGCGTCTCGTGGTACCACCGCAGCTCGCCGGTTTGCTGATGGCGGCGCGTGCTGTTGCCCTCGCGGTGGTCGTTGCTGGCCAGGTCGCCGACGCCGTGCGCAAGCAGACTTTCCGACCCCGGCTCCAGCGAGCGATCGATGCTGTGCACGTTGACGAAGATGTCGGCGGCGGAAATGCCCAGAATACGGTCGGTGTTCGGGCTAACGTAGTCCACGCTTGCGCCGTTGGGGCTGAACATGATGAAGATGTTGTCCGTGCTGCCCGATAGCGCGCTGAACAGCTGCTCGCGGTATTTCACCTCGCCGACCTGCTGGTCAAGCGCGCGCCGGCCGTGCTGCCACAGCATTATGACCACCAGTGCGCCCACTACGAACAGCACCACCGACACGGTAATGATGGTGGTCAGCTGCACTTCCGATATGCTGGCGTTCACCACACCGCTGGGCACCACGCCCACCATGATCCAGTCCTCGAACCCCACGGGCATGTAGGTGAGATAGTAGTGGTCCGTGACGGTGGAGAACTGCGTGATTCCGCTTTGACCTGCAAGGATGTTGTCGCGTACCGAGGCTAGGCTTGCGTCGCCGTCGAACGAGGCGATCTTGTCGAACCAGTCAAGCAGGTTTGCCGACTGCGAATACTGGTCGGTTGCAGAGAACAGCAGGTTGCCCGCCGGCGTGATGACGAAGCAGCTGGACTGCCCGTCGAACGCATTCACGTCAAGCGTTGCCTCCATGTCGTGGTTGTTGTAGCTGATGGCTATGGCCGTGTACGCGAATCCGTCAAACGACGCCGGCGCAACGGACGTGGCGAACACGGTAAGGCCGTTTCCGCTGGTGGGAACGGTGTCGGCCACGATGCTGTTACCGGCGTTCAGCTGGTCAAGCTGCTGGCCGAGGCTTAGCGTGCCGCGCTCGCCGCCGGGCGTGACGTACTCCCCGCTGCCGTTAAGGAAGTAGAAGTTGGTGAAGCCCCACTTGTCCTGCTCGCTGCTGATAAACGCGCGGGTTTCGTCGGCCGCTTCGCCATCGACGGCGCCGTCGGGCGAGTGCTTCGCCGTGTCTTCGAAGAACATGTTCCAGGTGGTCAGGTGATTCCAGTTGTCGGATACCAGCATGGAGAACGTGTTGTTGACCTGGGTGTATATTTCTTTCAGGTGGTCGGCGCTTTCTTCGTAGACCTTTTCTTGGATGAAGTGCGCGTAGAGCGAGCACACGCAGATAAGCGTTACAACAACGATGCCGATTGCGGCAGCGAGGGATCGACGTTTCATGAGACCTCGTTTCGCTAGAAGCGCGGGCGTGCCGCGCGGGGGAGTGCGGGTTTGGCGTAGCGCGGGCGCCCGGTCGCGCGTTCGGGCGAGGCGCGTGCTGCAAGTAGCCGCCTTACGCACCATAATACGCGCGCGTGTGCGACCTGCGCGCGGCGGCTGCAAGCGTGTGCCAAATCGTGCCGAACCCGTTGCCAGGTCGTTACACGAAACGCGCGAATTCGCGGCTGAAACACGCTTGCAGAACCAAAAATCGCTCATGTATGTGATTTGCTGCGGAACCGTCGAGTAAGGACTCTTACTGCTAGCGTGTGACCTGGGAAAACGATGCGGTGTAATGGGGCGATAGAGCGCGAGGTGCGATTAAATCACATACATGAGCGATTTTTTGCGCCGAAGGCGCTCGTGGAATCTGGCTTGAGGTTGGTTTTGGGTGGGTTCAGGCGCATTGTGCGTGCGTATACTAATTAGTTACGATTTATGCAAGTTCACGAGGGGTGTTCATGAAGGAAAACGGCGGCAAGCGCACGCGCGGCCATGGCAACAAAGGCGCTGGCGGGAACGTACGCGGAGGTCGCGCCGCAAATGGCGGCAATTCGGTACGCGCTCAGCGGCAGCGGGGCGCAAACGCGCCGCGAGCCAATCGAGGTGAACGGCCGCAGTCACAGCTCCAAGCTGGCGGTGGCTTTCCGGCGTGCTCGGTGGCGCGGCAGTGCGGCGCGTGCCAGCATGTCAACGAGCCCTATCAGCGCCAGCTTGCCGCGAAAAATCAGCGCGTGGCGAAGCTGTTTTCCCAGGTGGCAGGCCCGGAAGCGCTGCGCCCCATTCTGGGCATGGACAACCCGTACTGCTATCGCAACAAAGTGATGTCGCCGTTCGCGCCCGGTCGCCCGCAAAAGGCGCCGAAGCAGCAGCGCGGCCAGCGCGGCGGCAAGCGCCCCAGCCGCCCGTCGGCCCCGCAGCGCGACATCCTGTGCGGCATGTACGCGGCCGGCACGCACCGCATCATTGACACTTCGGAGTGTCTCATCGAGAACGCCCAGGCCAAGCAGGTTATTCGCGCGGTGCGCAGCATCATGCTGAAGTTCGGCATCGAACCCTACGATGAGGACCGCGGCACCGGCTTCATGCGCCATGCGGTGGTGCGCGTCGGCCACACGTCGGGCGAGGTGCTGGTCACGCTGGTCACGAACGCCCGCGAATTCCCCGGCGCGAAAGGCTTCTGCCGCGAACTGGTGCGCCGCTGCCCGTTCATCACCACGGTGGTGCAGAACATCAACGAGCGCCAAACGAACGTGGTGCTTGGCCAGCGCGAGCAGGTGCTTTACGGCCCCGGCTTCATTCTGGACGAGCTGTGCGGTCTGAGTTTCCGCATTTCGTCGCAGTCGTTTTACCAGGTCAACAGCGTGCAGACCGAGGTGCTGTACCGCCAAGCCATCAAACTGGCGAACTTCACGGGCGCCGAGCACGCTATCGACGCTTACTGCGGCACGGGCACCATCGGGCTGGTGGCGGCGTCGATGGGCGCGGCCCAGGTCACGGGCGTGGACTGCGTGGAGTCGTCCATCCGCGATGCGCGGCAGAACGCGCGCCACAACGGTGTGGACAACGCGCAGTTTGTGGTGGGCGACGCCGGCGCGTTCATGTGCGACACGGCCGCGGAAGCAGCGGCGGCAGGCCGCGCGGGCGTTGACGAAAACGGCCGCCCGCTTGTGCTGCTGATGGATCCGCCGCGCGCCGGTTCAAACGAGGAATTCCTGCGCGCCGCGGTGCAGCTGGCGCCGTCGCGCATCGTCTACATCTCGTGCAATCCGGAAACGCAAGTCCGTGACCTGGCGTTTCTTCGCCAGTTCGGCTTCGAGGTGCACACGGTGCAGCCCGTGGACATGTTCCCGCACACCGACCACATCGAAACCATCGCGCTCATCGAGCGCGCGTAACGCCGTCTTCGGCAATGCGTATATAAATAGGTAGGGAACATGACGGAAGAGCAGAAAGCGGGCGCGGCGCGCGAAGCTGCCATGGGGCAATCGGGCGCAGCGCCAAAACAGCCTCTTGGCAACGAAACGCCGGGAGAGCGAAGCGCGGATTTCGCGGCAACCTCGACAGGCTGCTGCGAGGGAGCGGGTCGGTCGGCGGCCCCGTCGTCGGCTTGGCGGTCGGCGCACTTGGAGGGCGCCGCGCATGCGGCTTCGGGTCAGCATGCCAAGGACGTGGTGGCTGCGGCGCGGGAGACCATCGCGCGGCGCGGCTTGGCGAACGCAGATTCGCCGGTGTTGCTGATGGTGTCGGGCGGGTCGGACTCCACGGCGCTGGCCTATATCGCGCGCCAGCTGGCCGATGAAGGCGTCATCGGGCCCGTCACCATGCTGCACGTGAACCACTGCCTGCGCCCGGGTGCGGCCGATGAAGACGAAGTGTTCGTGGCCCAGCTGGCCGAGTTGCTGGCAATTCCCCTGTTCAGCTGCAAAATCGACATCGCTGGCGAAGCGCAGCGCGAAGGCGGCAACGTCGAGGCCGTCGCGCGCCGCGAGCGTTACCTGGCAGCTAACGAGGCGCTTGCCAGCCTGTGCCGCCACGCGGCGGCGCCCTTGTCGGCGGGCCGCATCTTCACGGCGCACACGGCCGACGACCGTGTGGAGAACTTCTACATGCGCTCCATGATGGGCACGGGTCCGGGCGGTTTCCGCGCCATGAAGTACGCCAACGGACCTGTCACGCGCCCGCTGCTTGACGTTGGCCGCGAAGATTTGCGCGTCTACCTGCGCAAACGTGAACGCGACGGCCTGTCGTGCGCCTGCGATGCCGAAGGCAACCTGTGGCGCGAGGACGCCACGAACGCACACACCGACCGTTTCCGCGCCTACGTGCGCCACGAGGTGATTCCGCACGTCAAGCAGCGCAGCCCGCAGCTGCTCGACGTGCTTGGCCGCACCATGAACCTTATTGCCGACGAGGACGACATGCTGGAGAACATGGCGTCCGAACTGGTAAAACGCCACATGACGTGGACCGAAGCGCTGCCGGAGCGTCCGCCGGCCTACGAGGAAGGCGGCGTGCTTGCCCCCGCGTTCGGCAGCCAACCCGCGCCGCTGCAGCGGCGCGCCGTCGTGCAGGTGCTGCAGGCCATGCTCGGCCCCAACGCGCGCGTGGAGACGGCCTCGGTCGACGCGGTGCTGGCGGCGTGGGAGCGCCCCGGCACGCGGGAAGCAAAACCCCGCGGCGGCTACGTCGCGAACATCCAGGGTAACCTGGCAATCAGCGCAAACAAGCACGGCGTGCGCCTTGAGCCCATGGCCGTGTTCCGAGCAAGGAGGAAGAAATGACGGAACAGCAAACGCCGCAAACCGCGGCTGACCAGGCAGAGCAGAATGCGCAACCCGCATCTGAGCATGTGGACGTCATCTTGGCATCGGGCAGCCCGCGCCGCAAGCAGCTGCTCGAGCGCGAAGGCGTCGAGTTCACCATCCGCGTGTCCGAGGTCGACGAATCGCTTGAGCCCGACCTTGAAGCCAATCCGCCCGAGGCCGTGAAGAAACTGGCGGAGCGCAAGGCCGGCGCCGTGGTGCAGGAAGTGCTCGGCGAGGGCTACGTGGGCATGGCGGCCATCATCGGCGCCGACACCATGGTGGTGTGCGATGGCGAAATCTTCGGCAAGCCCACCAGCCTGTCTGACGCCAAGCGCATGCTGCGCCGCCTGCAGGGTAACACGCACGAGGTGCTCACGGCCGTGTCGGTGTGGCTGGTTTCCGCGCCGAACGCCGAGGACGTGTCGCTGGGGTTCCGCACGTTTGTGGATCGCGCCGCCGTTACGTTCCACCCGCAAACCGACGATGAGCTGGCCGAATACCTGAAGCTGGGCGAATCGTTCGACAAGGCGGGCGCCTACGCGGCGCAAGGCGAGGGTGCGCGGCTCATCAAGCACGTGGAAGGCGACTTGGACACCGTCATCGGCCTGCCCGTCGCGCGCCTGCTCAACGAATTCCCCGACTTGAAGTAGCGCCGGGCCCGCCGGCGTTGGCGGCAGCGATTTTGTGACGTTACGGTATTGTCATCTGGGGGTGTGTGCCGAATGGTAAACTTACCCTCGTTCATAAATGCGCGGATTCGCGCCCAAGGCAAATGCATCGAAGAGGTAATCATCGTGCACGAAGACATCGATCGCATCCTGTTCACCGAGGATGAAATCAAGCAGCGCGTCGCCGAAATCGGCGCCGGCATCACCGAGGACTACAAAGACGACCCCGACGGCATCATCCTGATTTCCGTGCTGCGCGGTGCGGCCATCTTCATGGCCGACCTGGCGCGCCAGATTCAGCTGCCGTGCGAAATGGACTACATGGCCGTTTCCTCCTACGGCAATGGCGTGAAAAGCTCGGGCGTCGTCCGTATCCTGAAGGACCTGTCGTCCCAGATCGAAGGCCGAAACGTCGTCATTGCCGAAGACGTTTTGGACTCGGGCCTGACGCTTACGTACCTGCTGAAAACGCTGCGCGCCCGCAACCCGAAGTCCATCGAGGTTGCCACGCTGCTGCGTAAGAAAACCCGCGCGCAGGCGAAAATCGATTGCGCGTACGTCGGCTTCGAGTGCCCCGACGAGTTCATCGTCGGCTACGGCCTGGACTACGCGGAGCGCTACCGCAATCTGCCGTACATCGGCGTTCTGAAGCCCGAGCTCTACAAATAAGAAAGTAAGGCCTATGCCGCAAAACAACAAACCGCAAATCCAGCAGCCCAATCCTCGGACAACCATCATCTCGGTTGTCCTTTTCCTGCTTGTCGCGTTCTTCGTCGGCCAGCAATTCATGAGCATGTCGCAAGCGTCGCAGGGCACCACCGACAAGCTGGTGGCGTCCGAGTTCATGCAGGCTGTTGACCAGAATCGCGTGACCGAGGTCACGTACAGCGCTGGCGATTACACCATCAACGGCACGTATTACCCGGCCATTACCGCAGGTAGCTCTGCCGCCGACGCGTTCAACAGCGCCATCGACGCCATGAACGCCGGCATGGCCACGCTGAAGGACCCGACCACGGGCAAGGCGCTGACCGGCCTGGGCACCACCGACGTGGACCAGCAAACGCTGGGCACGCCGCACAAGTTCACGTGCACGTGGGCCGGCAGCTCGCTGTCCGACCTGATGGCTCAGCACCCCGAAATCAAGTACGAGGTGCAAACGCCCAGCCCGTGGGGCGACATCCTCACGTCGCTTCTGCCCATCATCCTTATCGGCGCCATGCTGTTCTTCCTGTTCAACCAAATGTCGAAGGCGAACAACTCGCAGATGAACTTCGGCAAGGCCAAGGCGAAGCAGAACATCGAGGAGCGCCCTGACGTGCACTTCTCCGACGTTGCCGGCGTCGACGAGGCCGTCGAGGAAATGCAGGAGATCAAGGACTTCCTGGCCAACCCCGCGAAGTACCAGTCCATGGGCGCGAAGATCCCGCGCGGCTGCCTTCTGGTGGGCCCTCCGGGCACCGGCAAAACGCTGCTGGCGCGCGCCGTGGCCGGCGAGGCGGGCGTGCCGTTCTTCAGCATTTCCGGCTCCGACTTCGTTGAGATGTTCGTGGGCGTGGGCGCATCGCGCGTGCGCGACCTGTTCAAGCAGGCGAAGGAAGCCAGCCCGTCCATCATCTTCATCGACGAGATCGACGCCGTCGGTCGCCAGCGTGGCACCGGCCTGGGCGGCGGTCACGACGAACGCGAGCAAACGCTCAACCAGCTGCTGGTGGAGATGGACGGCTTCGAGGCGAACGATTCCGTGGTGCTGATTGCCGCCACGAACCGCGCTGACGTGCTTGACCCGGCCCTGCTGCGCCCCGGTCGCTTCGACCGCCAGATCGTGGTGGACGCGCCTGACGTGAAGGGCCGCGAGCGCATCCTGAACGTGCACGCGAAGAACAAGCCGCTTGGCAGCGACGTCGACCTGGCGAACGTGGCGAAGCTGACCCCGGGATTTTCCGGTGCTGACCTGGCCAACCTGCTGAACGAGGCCGCGCTTTTGACGGCGCGCCGCAACAAGAAGATTATCACGCAGCAGGAAGTCAGCGAGTCCATGGAGCGCGTTATCGCCGGTCCGGAGCGCAAGGGCCGCGTGATGGACGACCAGACGAAGCACACCATCGCGTACCACGAAAGCGGTCACGCTCTGGTGGGCCACCTGCTGCCGAAGGCCGATCCGGTGCATAAGATCAGCATCATCAGCCGCGGCCGCGCGCTGGGCTATACGCTGTCCATCCCGAAGGAGGACAAGGTCCTCAACACGGTGGGCGAGATGCGCGACGAGCTGGCCGTGTTCATGGGCGGCCGCGTTGCCGAGGAGATTTTCTGCGACGACGTGACCACCGGCGCCAGCAACGACCTGGAGCGCGCCACGAAGATGGCCCGCGCCATGGTTACGCAGTACGGCATGTCGGCCGAGCTGGGCACGCAGGTGTTCGGCCAGCCGAACCATGAGGTGTTCCTGGGCCGCGACATGGGCAACACGCAGGATTACTCCGAGGAAACCGCGCGTCGCATCGACGACGAGGTTGCGCGCATCATGAAGGAGGCGCACGACCGCGCCTACGAGATCCTCAGCGCGCATCGCGAGCAGATGGACCTCATGGCCAGCGTGCTGCTTGAGCGCGAAACCGTGGAAGGCGAAGCGTGCCAGGCGCTGTTGGACAACACGTGGAACGACTACTTGCAGCGCGAAGGCGACATCATTGCCGCCAAGGAGGCCGAAGAGGCCGCCGCGCGTGCTCGCGATGAGCAGCTTGCCGACCCGAATTGGAACGGCCAGCAGCCCGCGCCTGCCGCGCAGGTGCCGCAGCAGCCTGCGCCTGGAGCGCCGCAACCGCCGTTCGGCGGCGGCCAGCCCCCCGTTCCCCCGGTGCAGTAAGACGAAGTGGGACAAAGGGACAGTCCCTTTGTCCCACTTTTGCGTAGCGAAGCAAGCTTGCGTGCGCTTCGTAGGGCTCAGCGAAAGCCGAGCCCTTATTTGATAGCGCCGAAGGCGCGTCACCGCTTTCAAAGGAAAGGCTTCAACATGATGTGGAAATGCGGCTCGTTCGAATTCGACACGCGCAAGCCGGTGATCATGGGCATCTTGAACGTCACGCCCGACAGCTTCAGCGACGGCGGCACGCACAACGCGCCCGATGCGGCGCTGGCTTGGGCGCAGCAGCTGCTTGACGAGGGCGCGCATATGATCGACGTGGGCGGCGAGTCTACGCGTCCCGGTTCGGCCGAGGTCACCATCGAGGAAGAAATCGCCCGCGTGCTTCCCGTGGTGCGTGCGCTTGCCGAGCAGGGCGTGTGCGTCAGCGTGGACACGCGCCACGCCGAGGTTGCGCGCGCGTGCCTGGAAGCCGGCGCCGCCATCATCAACGATGTGTCGGGCTTCCGCGACCCCGCCATGGTGCAGGTTGCCGCCGCCAGCAACTGCGGCGTGGTGGTCATGCATATGCAGGGCGAACCGGGCACCATGCAGGAGAACCCCCAGTACACCGACGTGGTTGCCGAGGTGCGCGATTACCTGCGCGACCAGGCGGCCATGCTTGAGGCGGCGGGTATCGCACCCGAGCGCATCTGCGTGGACCCCGGCCCCGGCTTCGGCAAAACGGCGCAACAGACGCTTGAACTGGTGCGCAACTTCCAGGAATTCTGCCGCCTGGGCTATCCGACCATGGTTGCCGTGTCGCGCAAAAGCTTCCTGGGCTACGTGTACGGCATCGACGAACCCACCGAGCGCGACCATGTCAGCGCTACCGAGGCGCTTATGGCGTGCGAGCTGGGCGCCACAGTGGTGCGCACGCACAACGTGGCCGAAACGGTGAAGGCGCTAGCCGACCTGCGTCCGTTCGCGTTCCTGGGCCTGGGCTGCAACGTGCCGCTGGTGGCGAACCCGGGCGAAGAGCGCGAAGGCAAAATCGCCATGCTCAACCAGGCGATCACCGAGCTGTGCAGCCTGCCCGATTCGCAGATCATCGACATCTCCAGCTTCTACGAAAGCGAGCCGGCGTACTACGAGGACCAGGACACGTTCATCAACGCCGTCGTGCTGCTGCGCACGGGCATTGCGCCGAAGGAGCTGCTGGGCTACCTGCACGCCATCGAGAACAGTCTGGGTCGCGTGCGCGAGATTGAGAACGGCCCGCGCACCTGCGACCTGGACATTCTCGATTACCAGCTCTACGTCATCGACAACGACGTGCTCACGCTGCCGCACCCCGGCATCCTCGAGCGTGACTTCGTGGTGAAGCCGCTGCTGGAGTTGCGCCCGAACCATATGCTGGCCAACGACGTGCGCGTCTCCGCCGCCGCCAAGCCTGAGGCCGAACGCTACGGCAAGGCCCAGAAGCTCGATCGATAGGGAAACGCATGCAGTTTTGTGTGCAGTCGCTTGAATCCGTGAGCTCGACGAATGATGTCATCAAGCAGGCTATTGAAGCTGGCGAACCGGAGGGGCTGGCCGTACGCGCACTGCGGCAAACGGCTGGCTACGGTCGCCAGGGACGCGCATGGGAAAGTCCGATTGGCGGGCTGTATCAGTCGTTTTTGCTGCGGCCCGACGTGCCGTTCTCGCAGTTGCCCACGCTCAGCTTGCTTGTGGGTCTTGCCGTGCGTCGAGCTGTTGCGAGCTTGGTCCCCGCGCTGGCCGACCGCGCGCAGGTGAAGTGGCCAAACGACCTGGTGGTTGCCTGGGAGGTGCCCGCGATGTCGGGGGTTGCCGAAGACGATGCTGCCGTCGGTGGGGGTGCGACTGCTGTAGCCGCTGAAGATGCTTGCGAGGCATCGATTGCGCCCGCCGCGCAGGTTGGTGAAGCGGATGCCGCCGCATCGGCCGCCGGCACGGCTTCAGCCCCCCGTTCGTTCTTCAAGCTTGGCGGCATCTCTACCGAGGTGCACGCGAAGGCGTTGTGCGTGGGCGTTGGCATCAACGTGGCGCGTCCCGAGGGGCAGCCGCACGATGCGCCCGCGGGCAAGAACATCCCGGTATATCTTGATGAGCTGGGCTTTTGCGAAGGCCCCGTTGAGCAACGCATCGCTGCGGTCTCCGAGGCGCTGTGTAGCCAGCTGGCGCAGCTGTACCCGCAATGGTGCGCAGAAGGGTTTGCCCCCTTTCGGGCGGAGTTCGACCAGCATGCGGCGCTGACCGGGCGCTTCGTGCGCATGGAAGACCTTTCCGGCAACGCGCTTGCCGCCGGCACCGTCGTGCGTACGGCAGCGGACGGACGCCTGGTGCTGCGCGCCGCCGACGGCTCCGAAATCTTCGCCAACTCCGGCGAAGCCCACATCCGCTCGTAACCTTCCCCCAAAAGCTGACAGGCGACCTGTCCCTTTGTTAGTTTTCTGGCAAGGGGACAGGTCGCCTGTCGTGCGTACGGGAGCAGCCGATTTATCTCGACAACTGCGGAAGCGGGCAGGCGCGGGGTTGCGGCAACAGCCAGTTGCCACGGCAAGAAAAGTCGATTTCTGTAGCTTCGGGGTCGAGAAAGAGCTGTGGTGGCAAGAATGCGGGATTCCTGTAGCACTAAATGGTGCGTGAAGCTACAGAAAGCCTGTATCCTTGCCATTATGGAGCCGCTAAGCCCCTGCGACGATACAGAAACCCCGTATTCTCGCCGTTGTGACGCAACAAAGTCTCAAATGATTCAGAAAGCCCGGATTCTTGCCATGCTCAACAGGCTGCCAATTCAGCAGCCGAACCCCGAGCAAGGGAACCTCTTCCCCATCTGCCTCTATATGCACGTACGATGGAATCCGGCGCTGTCACGTGCCCGGGTGTGTCCTTGCCTGCGCGGCGGTCGTACAATAAAGAACTGACAAAAATCAAGCTAGCATATGGTTCTCGAAAGGCAGCACGCACGTAATGACGCAAGAGCAAGAAACGAAGGTCGCATCTGCGGCAGCCGGCGCCCCCGCCGCACCCGCGTCCGCCGCTCCGCAAGGCGCGCCCGGCAAGTCCGGCGCGGCCGGTCAGCACAACAGAGTCACCCGCATGGGCACGGAGTCCATCCCGCGCCTGATTACCGAGTTCGCCATTCCCTCCATCCTGGGCATGCTGGTCAACGGCGCGTACAACGTCATCGACTCCATCTTCTTGGGCCAGGCCATGGGCGAAATCGGCCTGTCCACCGCCACGGTGGCCATGCCCATCATGACGGTGTTCATGGCCATCGCCATGCTGGTGGGCAACGGCGGCAACGCGCTGGCGGCCCTGCGCATGGGCGAGGGCAAGCCGGAAGAGGCCGAGCGCAGCCTGGGCAACACGGTCACGTTGTCCCTGATCTTCTCCGTGATTGTGGCCATCATCGTGTTCGTCCCTGCGTTCCTTGACGCGCTGCTGGGCATTTCGGGAGCTACGCCCGAGGACTGGGGCTACGCCACGCAGTTCATCCGCATCATCTCGCTTGGCTTCATCTTCCAGTGCATCGGCATGGGCGTGAACAACTTCATCCGCACGGCCGGCGCCCCGAATCGCGCGCTGGGTACCATGATCATCGGCGCCGTGGCGTGCACGGCGTTCAACGCACTGTTTGTGTTGGTCATGGGCATGGGCGTTGCAGGCAGCGCGCTTGCCACCGTGTGCGGCCAAGCCATTTCGTGCGCCACGGTGCTGTGGTATTTCTGCATGACGAAGGGCGTTCCCATGCGTCTGCATCTGCATAAGATGCCGCTGCATGCTGAAACCGTGCGCCTGATTCTGTCGCTGGGCCTTGCTAGCTTCGCCGTGCAAATCGGCATGGCCGTAGTGAACTTCGTGCTGAACAACCTGCTGAACACGTACGGCGCGCAAAGCACCATCGGCGCGGAGGGCGCGCTGGCGTCCATCGGCGTGGTGCAGCGCGTGGCATCGTTCGTGGTGCTGCCGCTGATTGGCATGGCCATCGCCATCCAGCCGTTGCTGGGCTTCAATTACGGCGCGCACCTGTTCAGGCGCGTGAAGAAGACGCTGGCCTGGGGTATTGCGGGCGCGACGGTCATTGCGGTGGTGCTGTGGGCGCTGGTGCATCTGTTCGCCGACCCCATCGTCGGGTTCTTCGGCATTACCGACTCCGACTTGAAATCGTTCACGGTGTTCGCGCTGAGCGTGCAGCTGTTCCTGATTCCGTTCGTGGGCTTCCAGATCGTGGGCTCGAACTACTTCCAGGCAACGGGTCAGCCGGCGAAGTCGGTGTTCCTGTCGCTGACGCGTCAGATTCTGTTCCTCATCCCACTGTACATCGGCCTGCCTATGGTCATGCCCATGTGGTTCCCGGGCTATACAGGGCTCGACGCACTGTATTTCGCCTGCCCGGTGGCCGACTTCCTGGCCATCTTCACCACGGCGATTTTTGTGCTGCTGGAGCTGAAGCGCCTGAAGAAGCTGGAAACCGGCGAGCTCCAAGCGAAGTTCTAACGCGCGTCCGGCAGCGCGATAAGCCGCCAGTTTGTTTCGGCCCTGCAACGTTATTGCCGTTGCGGGACCGTTTTTGCGCTTGTGCGGTTTTCGGGCAGCTTGTGCATGCTACAATTCCCCCCGCAACCTATAGGAAAAGGGTAGATGCGCGGGTCGCATTGCCCGCTGCAGCATGGTATTGCTTACCGGCATGGTGCGCTGATTACGGAATCGTTGCACTGCTCGGAAGAGTGCTCGCTTCTGCTGAAATATGCGCTGCTCGTTGGGCATTGCGTGTCTGCCGGGATGCGGTGCTCCTTGTTGGGGCGTTGCGCGTCTGTCGGGGCGTGGTGCTGCCTGTTCGGCATTGCGCTGCTTGCTGGGGCACATGCTGCAGGGATGGCTTCCCGAAGCGCGGGAAGAGGAAAGAGGGAGAATCGTGGAGCAGGTTCAGAAGAAGGCGGCCGCTGGGTCGCGCACGCGTTCGATCGCGTTCGTGGCGTTGACCGTTGCCATTACGGCCGTGTCAGCGTGGGTGACGGTGCCGCTGGGCCCCGTGCCGTTCACGCTGCAGATTTTCGCCGTGGCATTCATGGTGCTGGTGCTGCAGCCTAAAGAGGCCGTGGCGGCCATTACCGTGTACCTAGTGCTCGGTGCGCTGGGCGTGCCGGTGTTCAGCGGCATGCGCGGCGGTATCGGTGTACTGGCGGGTGCCACGGGCGGCTTCTTGTGGGGCTACCTGCTGGGCGTGGGCCTGGCGGTTGCCGTGCGCTTCGCGCTGAAGGCCGTGCTTGCGCGCGACGGGCAGGCGAAGGGTGCCCGCGCGTTCGCCATCGATTTCCTGACGGGCCTGGTGTTCTTGGTCGTGGCCTACGTGTGCGGCTGGGCGCAGCTTATGGCTGTGACGGCTATGAGCCCGGCAGCGGCGTTTGCGGCTGGCGTGGCGCCGTTTATCTTGGTTGACCTGGCGAAACTGGTTGCGGCTGTCATTTGCGCGCGCGCCGTTAACGCCGCGGTGGGCCATCGCGCGTAAGCGGAAGCACCAGGGCTGCGAAACGCGAATCGCTGGCGAGGCGGTTCGAAATTGCAACAAGAACTCGTGGCGCCGAGCGAAAATTCGGCACCAATAAAAGAGCGCCCAAAGGGCGCGTCACCATTATCCCGAAGGCGTGTCACGCTGAAAAAGCGCGGCGCGCCTTCGGCGCTTTCTATTGATGGTCGAGCTCTCGCTCGACCCTACGGGGGAGGCGAGCTCTCGTTCGACGCTACGGGGCAGGGAAGGCAAGCTCTCGCTCGACGCTAGAATGAGGCGAGCACCCCTCGACTTTGGGCGCTAGGGGAGCGGGGCTCCGCGTGCGCGGGGCGATTCCGCCCACCTTGTCCACGAAACGGCACAGGAAAGCCCTCTCCATGTCGCGGAACGGGATAGCGCAAGCATTGCTGCACGCGAAAAAGGGGCCCCTTGCGGGTGCCCCCCTGCTTTCGCAAATCCCCCTACGCTTGGAACAGCACGGCGCCGCTGGTGAAGCCGCCGCCGAAGCCTACGAGCACCACGTTGTCGCCGGGTTGGATGCGGCCTTCCTCGTAGGCATCGCACAGCGTCATGGGAATGCACGCCGACGACGAGTTGCCGCGGTGCGCGATGGACATCTGGAAACGCTCAAGCGGCAGCTTCATGCGCTTGGCGGCGTACCTGATGATGCGCTCGTTGGCCTGGTGCGGCACGATCAGCTTCACGTCGTCGATGCCAAGTCCCGCGCGGCGCAGCACCTCTTCCACGGCGTCGGGCATGGCCTTCGTGGCGAACTTGAACACCTTCTGCCCGTGCATGTGCAGCACTTGGTGCGGCGCGCCGGCGGCAATACGCTCGGTTTGCTCGTACTCGTCATGGATGGAGGCGAAGCTGGGGTCGGGCAGCTCAAGCGCGGCGGGGTCGATGCCCGCTTCCGTGAACGGCTGCGGTGTGTCGAATGCGTTCATGCAGGTCAGTGCGTTGTCGACATCGTCGTCGTTGCGAATGAACCACGACAAGATGCCCGGCTTCGTCTCGTCCCACTCAACCACGGCCGCGCCCGCGCCGTCGCCAAACAGCACGCACGTGTTGCGGTCGTTCCAGTCGATGATGCGCGAAAGGCGCTCGCTGCCAATGACCAACGCGTGGCGAATGGGGTTGCGCCCAGCAGCGCCCGGCGTCCCTGGGGCGGCCGCAGTCATCATGGACTCGGCGATGGTCAGCCCGTAAATGAAGCCGGTGCACGCGGCGTTCATGTCCAGCGCCGCAGCGTTGACCAGCCCCAAGCGCCGACGGATGGCGGCGGCGCCGGTGGGCAGCAGCGCGTCGGGCGTGACGGTGGAGAAGATGACCAGGTCGATTTCTTCGGGCGCAATGCGGCGTGCGGCCCAGCCGTCCTCTTCCCAGCCAAGCGCTTGCCGTGCAGCGCATTCGGCCAGGTCGACGTTCGTTTCGTTCACGCACACGCGACGCGAGCGAATGCCCGTGCGTGCGGAAATCCACTCGTCGCTGGTGTCGACCAGCTTCGATAGCTCGTCGTTGGCAACGTCAAGCTTCGGCAGCTTCTTGCCGCAGCCGATGATGGTGCAACCCATGATGCTCCTTAGGAAAAGCGAGGCGAAGCGCCCCGAAAATGATGCAGTGTCAAACGCACCCGAGTATAGCACCGGCCCGCAGGGCGCCCGCGAATCCTCACGTCTCCTAGAAAAGCGCACCGGAATTAGTGCACAAGTGAAGCAAGAACCGCGAGAGGCGGCCGCATTCTGGCCCGATTCTGCTCATGGCGATGCGAGATTGCCGCAAACTGCACGCGGACGTTACACATGCAGGAGCTGGCACTGGTCTACGAGCTCGCACGCTCGCGCGAAAGCTCTTACAGCAAAACATCGCCAGCAAGTTTTGCGGACAGCGCAGTCGAAGCGTGTTTGCGATTGAACCCTGAGTGGTTCGCTGTGCGTAATTGGCGAAAGCGTTCCTGCCTTCGCGAATCGTCCTGCCCCCACTACTTCCGCGTAACCTTCTTCTCCGAAATGTCGGCGGGAATCGATGGGATGGCGATCATGAAGCACGCGCCGCCTTCGGGCAGGTTGAGCGCTTCCACCGTGCCGTCGTGCGCTTCGGCGATGGACTTCACGATGGCAAGCCCCAGGCCCGTGCCGCCCGTGCCGCGCGTGCGGCTGGCGTCGGTGCGATAGAAGCGGTCGAACAGCAGCTTGGGGTCCACGTCGCCGAAGCCGCAGCCGTCGTCTTTCACGGCAACCACGGAGTTGCCGTTCACGCCGGCCAGCTCCACGGTGATGTGCCCGCCGGGCTGGATGAATCGGCTGGCGTTCTCCACCAGGTTCGTGATGGCCTGCCGCAGGCTGTCGGGGTTGCCCAGCACATCGGGCGCCTCGCCCGTGACCAGGGTGTTCGCCTGCCTATCTTGCAGGATGGGGTGCAGCGCGTCCACCACGTTGCTGGCCAGCTCGCGCAGGTTCACGCGTTGCATTTCCTCGGGGATGGGCGAATTCTCGATGCGCTGCAACGTCAGCAGGTCGTGCGTCAGGCGGCTTAAGCGCTCGCTTTCGTTCACGATGATGTCGCAGAATTTGTCGTGCAGCGACGGCGGCAGGTCGGGGTCGGTCAGCATCTCGGCGTTGCCGCGGATGGCGGTCAGCGGCGTGCGCAGCTCGTGCGCAACATCGCTGATGAACTCGTTTTGGCGCTGCTCTTTGATGGCCAGGTCGTGCTGCTGTTGCTTCGTGGTTTGCACCAGCTGCTTGAAGTCCACCGTCAGCTGGTCGGCCTCAAGCATGCGCCCGTCGGGTTCGAACGGGATGTCGGCGCCGTTGCGGTACGCGGCCGTCTTCTTCGCCAAATCGCTGAGCGGCTCGGACAGGAAATGCCCGATGAGCAGGCTTAAGCAGAACACCACCACGCTGATGGGCACCAGCACCAAAAGCGACAGGATGGACGCGCCGAACAGCAGCATGCACGTCACTAAGGCAACAGCAGCCGCAAGCAAGCTGAGCAGCGTTGCCAAAAGCGCGAAATATGTTTGCAGCCGTTTTATAGCTTGAACCTGTATCCGTAACCGCGAACCGTTTCCACAAGGCCGGGATCGTATCCGGCCTGCTCAATCTTATCACGCAGGCGTTTGATGTGCGTGTCCACGGTTTTCGTTTCCGTGAGGTATTCCCAGCCCCACGCGTCGCGCAAAAGCTCCTCGCGCGAAACCACTTTGCCGGCGTTCTTCATCAGACACGCCATCAGCTCGAACTCGCGCGGCGTCAAGTCGATGTTGCCGGCAGGGCCCGTGGCGGTGTGCGCATCCTCGTCAAGCGTGATGCCGCTGGCGGTGATGGCGTGGTTGTTGGCGCCCACCATCTCGTTGCCCTGGCTGCGGCGCAAAAGCGCGCGGACGCGGGCGATAAGCTCGCGTACGCCGAACGGTTTTGCCAGGTAGTCGTCGCCGCCGATTTCCAGGCCCACCACCTTGTCAAGCTCGGTGTCGCGCGCCGAAAGGAACAGCACGGGCGCCGACGTTTTCGCGCGCAGGCGGCGGCACAGTTCGTAGCCGTCCATGCCGGGCAGCATGATGTCAAGCACGAACAGGTCGTAGTCGTTCTTCTGCGCCATGGCCAGCGCGTCTTCGCCGTTGTCAACGACGTCGGGCGCGAACCCTTCCTTCTTCAGGGCGTATCCGACGAACTCGGTGATCGACGGCTCGTCGTCGACAACCAAGATGCGTGAAGACGATTCGTTCATGATGGGCCTCTTTCGTATCGCGCGCCGCACGTGCCGCCGCGGCGCTTCCCGGCAGCGCAGGGGGTGTGCCCCGCGCTGCCGTAACATTCTTGCGACATAACTATACTCGCATTGCCGCCCACGTTCGCTTCCCGTCAAAAACACGTTACTTGCCAACATCGGGGCTGATAGGGGTGGCGGTACTGCTATACTTGTGCGCGCGAAAAAGCCCGAAGGGGCCGGCGCGCGCCGGCTTGAGGGAGATGGGCGCCGCATGCGGCGCGGGCAAAACCTGTGCGGCGCGGCGTTTTGGGCAGTACGTGAGAGAGTGGGCGAAAGAATGCTTTTGGCAATCGACGTTGGCAACACGCAAACCGTGGTGGGCGTGTACGAGGGGAAGAAGCTGAGCCACCGCTGGCGCGTGGCCACGAACAAGCACCACACGTGCGATGAGCTGCGCGTGAAGCTGATTCCGCTGCTGAATTCCGAGGGCCTTTCGTTCCAGGACATCGGCGGCATGTGCCTGGCGTCGGTGGTGCCGGCGCTGACCGATGCGTGGTGCACGGCGGCTAAGCAGATGCTGGGGCATCGCGCCGTGGTGTGCTCGGCCGAAACGGCGGGCGACCTGTTCGACGCTTCGGGCTACCCGAATCCGCGCGAGATCGGTGCCGACCGCGTGGCCGATGCCGTGGCCGCGCGCAGCCTGTACGGCGCGCCGGTCATTGTGGTGGACTTCGGCACCGCTACTAATATGGAAGTCATCGACCGCACGGGCAGCTTCGTGGGCGGTGTGATTGCCCCGGGCGTGGAAACCAGCTCGTCGGCCCTGTTCAGCCACGCAACGAAGCTGGGCGCCATCGAACTGGTGAACCCGCACGTGTCCATTGGCCGCAACACGCAGCAGGCCATGCAGGTGGGCATCGTCTACGGCGAGGCCGATCGCGTGGATGGCCTGGTCAACCGCATTTTCGACCAGCTGGGCTACAAAACGGCCGTCATCGGCACCGGCGGGCTTGCCCCGCGCGTGTCGCCGCTGTCGCGCACCATCAACGAGGTGAACCAGGACCTTACGCTCGAGGGCCTTCGCCTGGTGTACGACAACTACATCGCACACGATGAAACGGGCCTGTACGGCCGTCCGAACGAATAGCGAACGCGAAGCCTCAAACGGCCCGGGAAACCGGGCCGTTTTTTGTGCACGGTGTGAAATTGCGGCCGCGTTAGCCGCATTTTTGACCGCTGCCTTGAAATCTATGTTTCCTGGCGCCTGCGTGCGTCGCGTCGCGCCACATTCCGGCTAGAATGTCCCTCACGACCAACGCACCCCGCGCGCGTGGCGCCGAGGTGCCTCAACCAGACGAGAGAGAGGGCCCGACGTGTTGACCGACATCGAAATCGCCCAGGCTGCAACCCCGCAACCCATCAGCGCCATCGCTGAGAAGGTGGGCGTGCCCGAGCAATACCTGGAGCAGTACGGAACCACGAAGGCGAAAGTCGACTACAACCTGCTGCGCGACCAGCAGCACACGCCGGGCAAGCTGGTGCTGGTGACGGCCATCAACCCCACGGCGGCCGGCGAAGGCAAAACCACCACCACCGTCGGTTTGGCCGATGCGCTGAACCGTCAAGGCAAAAACCCCGTGGTGGCGCTGCGCGAGCCCAGCCTGGGCCCCGTGTTCGGCATCAAAGGCGGCGCTGCGGGCGGCGGATATGCCCAGGTCATCCCCATGGAAGACATCAACTTGCACTTCACGGGCGACTTCCACGCCATCGGTGCGGCCAACAACTTGCTGGCGGCGCTGCTTGACGCGCACATCCACAACGGCAACCAGCTGAACATCGACGTGCGCAAGATCACGTGGAAGCGCGTCGTGGACATGAACGACCGCCAGCTGCGCAACATCGTGTGCGGCCTGGGCGGCAAGGCCAACGGCGTGCCGCGCGAGGACGGCTTCGATATCACCGTGGCCAGCGAGGTTATGGCCATCTTCTGCCTGGCCACTTCCATCACCGACCTGAAGGAACGCCTCGGCCGCATCGTGGTGGGCTACACCTACGACGACCAGCCCGTCACCGCGCACGACCTGCACGCCGAGGGTGCCATGGCCGCGCTGCTGAAAGACGCGCTGAAGCCGAACCTGGTGCAAACGCTTGAAGGCACGCCGGCGTTCGTGCACGGCGGCCCGTTCGCCAACATCGCGCACGGCTGCAACTCCATCATGGCCACGCGCATGGCGTTGGCGCTGGGCGACTACGCCATCACCGAGGCTGGTTTCGGTGCTGACCTGGGCGCCGAGAAGTTCCTGGACATCAAGTGCCGCCTGACGGGGCTCAAGCCCGACGCCGTGGTGGTTGTGGCCACCGTGCGCGCGCTGAAGAACCACGGCGGCGTAGCGAAAGACCAGCTTGGCGAGGAAAACCTTGAGGCACTTGAGGCGGGCCTGCCCAACTTGCTGCAGCACGTGGAGAACATCACGAACGTGTACAAGCTGCCGTGCGTGGTTGCCATCAACCGTTTCCCCACCGACACCGAGGCCGAGCTGAAGCTCGTCGAGGACAAGTGCCGCGAGCTGGGCGTGAACGTGGCGCTGTCCGAGGTGTGGGCGAAGGGCGGCGAAGGCGGCCTGGCGCTGGCCGACGAGGTGGTGCGCCTGTGCGAGCAGGGCGACGAGGCCGGTCGCAGCGCCGACACGTTCGAGTTCGCGTACGACGGCGAGCTGAGCCTGCGCGAGAAGATCGAGGCCATCGCGAAGCGCGTCTACCGCGCCGACGGCGTCGACTTCGAGGCGAAGGCTGCCAAGGAGCTGGCGAAACTGGAGAAGCTGGGCTTCGGCGACATGCCGGTGTGCATGGCGAAGACGCAGTACAGCTTTAGCGACGACCAGACGAAGCTTGGCGCGCCGCGCGGCTTCCGCATCACCGTGCGCGACGTCAAGGTCAGCGCCGGCGCCGGCTTCGTGGTGGCGCTGACGGGCAACATCATGACCATGCCGGGCCTGGGCAAAAGCCCCGCAGCCTTCAAGATCGACGTAGACGAAACCGGCAAAATCACGGGTTTGTTCTAATTGCGACGCTGAGCGACTCGGGGGTGCCCAGTCGCTCAGACAGTCCTCGCTTGGTGAAACAGTCCACTGGACTGTTTTAGTCGCTGCGGAACTCGCTTTGTGGGCACCCCCGAGTCGCCCAGCTGGTTAACATGCTTGCGGTGGTTGCCGGGCCTTAGGTCGATCTTTCAGACTGCTTTGGCGGAAGAAAGAGGTTGACCTGCGGGATTGTTTCCGGAAGCCACTCGCGTATGACTTGCGGAGACATTTCCGGAAGCCGTCTGTAGGGTCGAGCGAAAGCTCGACCGAAAACGGCCCTCGGGCACTCGCGGGACACTACGATGGGGATATCGAAAGGGAACGCATGGACACTTCGTTCGTTGAAGAACTTGCTTCGGCGACTCCTACGCCGGGCGGTGGCGGGGCTTCCGCGTATTGCGGGGCGCTGGCTTCCGCGCTTGCCTCCATGGTGGGCAACTTGACGGTTGGAAAGAAGTCGTTTGCGCAGGTAGAGCCCGAGGTGTACATGCGCCTTGAGAAGCTTGCGGCGCTGCGTCGCCGCCTGCTTGAGCTGGTGGGCGAGGATGCGCAGGCGTTCGGCCCGCTGGCGGCGGCTTATCGCATGCCGAAGGACACGCCCGAGCAGCAGGCTGCGAAAGAGGCGGCCATCCAAGCTGCGCTGGTGGGCGCGTGCGAGGTGCCGCTTGACATCATGCGCACGGCCGCGGCCGTGGTGGACCACACCGAGTTTCTGGCGTACAACGGCAGCCGCATGGCGCGCAGCGATGCGGGCGTGGCTGCGGCGTTCGCGCGGGCGGCGGTGGACGGCGCCAGTTTGAACGTGTACATCAACGTGGCCTCTATGGCCGACAATGCGCGGGCCGAGGGCTATCGCAAGGAGGCGGATCGCCTGGTCGCGAAGACGCGCGAGCGCTGCGACGAGGTGTTCGCGTTCGTGAAAGACGCTATTTCGTAAGGAAGACCTGGACGTATGGCAACGTTGCTAAAAGGAAAACCCGTCGTCGACAGCATGGCGGAGGACATGCGTGCGCGCATCGCGGCGCTGGGCGAGCAGGGCGTTGTGCCCACGCTGGCGCTGGTGCGCCTGGGGCAGCGCCCCGACGACCTGTCCTACGAGCGAACGGCGGTGAAACGCGCCGCTGGGCTGGGCATCAACACGAAGCCGTACGTGCTGGACGAGTTCGCCCCCGAGGCGGCGCTTAAAGCCACGCTGCAGTCCATCAACTACGACAAGACAGTGCACGGCTGCCTGATGTTCCGCCCGCTGCCCACGTTCATGGACGAGAAGGCCATGTGCAACACGCTAGCCGCGGCGAAAGACGTCGACGGCATTTCGCTGGCGTCGCTGGCGGCCGTGTTCACCGACGCGCCCGACGGGTTCCCTCCGTGCACGGCGGCGGCGTGCGTGAAAATTCTCGAGCATTACCAGGTTCCCATCGCCGGCAAGCATGTGGTGGTGATCGGCCGCAGCCTGGTGGTGGGCAAGCCGGTGTCCATGATGCTGCTGCGCCGCAACGCCAGCGTCACCATCTGCCACAGCCGCACCGAAAACCTGCCCGAGATTTCGCGCTCGGCCGACATCGTCATCTGCGCCACGGGCCGGGCCCGCGCGTATGGCCGCGAGTACTTCCGCGCAGGTCAGACGGTGCTTGACGTGGGCATCAACTTCGATGCGTACGGCAAGCTGTGCGGCGACGTGGACTTCGAGGTGGTCGAGCCCATCGTGGACGCCATCACGCCCGTGCCCGGCGGCGTGGGCACCGTCACCACCAGCCTTACTATGGAGCACACCGTGGCAGCAGCGGAGGCCCAGCTGAAGGCCGCGCAAGCGAAATAAACCTGACAAGGGGACAGGTCGTTTGTCGGGCTCCGTAACAGGTTTCACGATTTCAACGGGGAGGGGCAGCGGCTCCTCCCCGTTTTTGCGGTGCGGTCTGTCCCGCTCACAGCTTCTTTTCCCTGCTTGTTCGCCGTTTTCGTGGCAGGGGTGCAAGTTGTTGCGCGTTGTCGTATCATGGCTGCATTATGGCTAACGGACTGACATACGCACGTAAAACCGACTCGACGGAAAGCACGAAGCAGCTGGCTGAAACGCTGGCGCCTTACCTGCATCCGGGCGATGTCGTCGTGCTTTCGGGCGATTTGGGCGCCGGCAAAACCCAATTTGTGCAAGGTGTGGCGGCTGGCCTGGGCGTTTCCGCGCAGGTGACCAGCCCCACGTTCAACATCCTGCTGGAATACCACGACGGGCGCATCCCGTTGTACCACTTCGACCTGTATCGCCTTGACGATGCGGACGAGCTGGAGAACACGGGATACTACGACGTCATCGACGCCGATGGCGTGTCGTTCATCGAGTGGGGCGAGAAGTTCCCCGGCGCGCTGCCGTACGGCTACCTTGAGGTGCGCATCCTGGTGACGCCTGAGGGCGGTCGCCGCATCATCGCGCACGCGCTGGGCAACCGCGCGCGCCAGCTTCTGACCGTGTGGGCGAACGACTCGAAGGCGCGCCTGTCGAAGACCACGGCGAACGCCGGTGGGTTCATCTTGCCGGGCGGTGCGCCCATGACCACGGGGTCCATCCCGCCGATTCGCGTTGAAGATGCTGGCGTTTCCGCAGGTGAAAC
>ERZ1034962.271-NODE-271-length-28027-cov-5.115866_pt1 | contig 28027 bp, 19 predicted proteins | sample MGYA00520696_ERZ1034962 | MGnify/ENA primary metagenome ERZ1034962 (study PRJEB33766, sample SAMN09781770) | gut metagenome | biome: gut microbiome | host: Homo sapiens | place: Madagascar | study: EMG produced TPA metagenomics assembly of the PRJNA485056 data set...
CACTTCGGAACGGGCCCGGCGCGGGTACGGCCGCGACAAGCGCGGCCCTCCCGCACGACGCCGCGCGACTTCACTTCGGAACGGGGCCCGGCGCGGGTGCGGCCGCGACAAGCGCGGCCCTCCCGCATGACGCCGCGCGACTTCACTTCGGAACGGGCCCGGCGCGGGTACGGCCGCGACAAGCGCGGCCCTCCCGCACGACGCCGCGCGACTTCACTTCGGAACGGGGCCCGGCGCGGGTGCGGCCGCGACAAGCGCGGCCCTCCCGCATGACGCCGCGAGGCGCCACATCGCCGCGCCGCCGCAAGATGAGATTTCACTGCGTAATAAATCTTGAAAGCCGTCGCGGCGTGTGGCGTGATCCGTTCGGCCGCAATGAATTGCGGTCTTCCCCGGGTCTGTCTTGGCGGCTTCAGGCGCGGCGAGAAGCAGGAGCGGACACGTTCCGGTTCTTGCCCATCACTTGCCTCTCACGATCTGCATTCCCGTAACGGCCCTGTCCGCCTGTCAGCATCTGCATTCCCGTGTGAGGCGCGGGCGGCGGGCGACACGGCCCACCCTCTCGAAAATCGGGATAAGGGTAAATGGAAACGGGGATTCGTAAGGAAAGTTCTTTTTCCCCTTTTCGTGGAGGGGGTGGATGTTGTATCATGATGGCGTTGCGGCCCTGCCTTCGCGCGAGGCGTCTTGCGGGATCGCCAGGCTGCTGCGGTCGGGTTCGCAAGCGGTGCGAAGGAGGAGGGGGCAGTTGCCTCAAAAAACGGAGAAGACAAGGGAGAAGTTGAGATGGAGATTGGAAAGGTGTGCGTTTTCCTGTCCGGCGTTGCGCTGACGGCATTCTCCGCGCCTCATGTGCTGGAGCCGAAGACGATGGCGCACTGTCCCGAAGAGGGGCTGCTGATCGGCAATGGCGATCTCTCGTGCAGCGTTTACCGCGAAAGCAATCGGGTCGTCTTCCGTCTCGGCAAGGGCGACGTGTGGGATCGCCGGCTTGACTTGAGCCGGGATGCGCGCCCGGCGACCATCCGCGAGATTCGCCGGGGCGTTCTGGACGAGGGGTGGAAGGTGAACCCCTATGACGGCAAGGGCACGGTCGCGACGAAGGGGACGAAGGACGAGAAGCGCATGCGCGAGATCTGCAACGGCAATGGGCGCGGCACGCAGGAGCATCCGTTCCCGGAGCCCAAGCCGACGGGCGAATTGCGGCTGTTCCTTCCGGGAGACTGGGGCGAGCCTGAGGTCGTGCAGCGGCTGACGGTCGAGGAGGCGCGCCTCCAGATTGGCTTCCGCTGGCGAAACGGGATGACGGCGGATGTCGAGGCGGTGATTCCGCCGCGCGCGAACGTGCTGTCCCTTGCCTGGCGTCTCGACGCGATCACGCCGAAGGACGCGGCGGTCTGGAACAATGCGTTCAGGCATTCTTCGCCGCTGTCTCTGGGCTACGGGCGCCATGCGGATCCAAGGCCGGATGTCTGGCGCGCGAAAGAGGCGGCGGTGCAGGTCGGCACGTGGTGTCCCTCCGGCGGCGAGTGGGACGTGACGAATTCGCCGCCCCTGCCGCCCCCGGTGGCGACGCTTGCGAAGGGGGGCGCCGAATGGGTCGAGCAGTCGTTTTACCCGGATCTCCTGTTCCCGGATGGCTTCAAGGTGCGCCTGACGGGGCGAGCCAGCGCGTCAAGGGGCGCGATGCGGCCGCGCGCCCTGGACGACGATGCGTGGATTCTGCACCGCATGCGTCCGGGCGAGACCGCAGGCGAGTTCCAGCTTGCCGTGACGACCTCGCGCGACAGGACGCTTGCGGCCGCGCCGTTCCGCAGCCATGCCGACTACCGCCGGGAGACGGTGGACGCGGCGCGCGCGTATTGGGCGAAGTCCTCGCTTCGCGTGCCGGGCGATCCGGCGCTGGAAGGCCTGTGGTACGCGACCTACCATGCGCGGCGGGCCATCTTGCGCGGCGGAACCGTCCCGCCCGGGCTTTTCTTCCCTTCGACCGTGCATGACCATTCCATTTGGCACGGCGACTACCACTCCAACTACAACCTTCAGTCGATCTACTGGGGCGACTACACGGCGAATCGGCTGGATACGGCGGAAGCCTACTTCGACGCGGTTGACTTTTTCGTGCCGGTCGGACGGAAGATCGCGCGCGACTACTATGGGGGGCGCGGCGTCTTCATCCAGCTCTACGGATTCCCGCTCCTGGCCGCAGACGACTACAGCGGCGTCGTTCCGGGCGGACGCATGGCCTACATGACCGGGTGGGTCGCGGGGCGCTACTGGGAACATTGGCAGTACACGCGCGATCGCGCGTGGCTCGCGGAAAGGGGCTATCCGTTCATCCGGGACGCGGCGCTCTTCTATCTTGACTTTCTCCTGAAGGCCCCGCACGAGGACTTGCCGCCGGAACTGCATGACGGGCTCTACCATGCGTTCCCGTCGATTGCCGGCGAGGACGGCTTTTCGGGGCGTGCCATGGACCTGTGCGACAGGAATCAGGTCATGCACTACGCCCGGTTTGCGCTGTATGCGGCCGTCCGGGCGGCCAAGGCGCTAGGCGTCGACGCCGACCTGCAGGCCGAGTGGCAGGAGCGGCTGGACAAGTTGGCGACGGTGCGCCATGACCTTCGGGGATACGAGCGGCATTGCTACGAATGCTGCGTCCCGCAGTCGTTCTTCCCGACGGCGCGCCCCTATGTCCGCCCGCCGGCGTGGACAGGCCGCGTCGGCCGCGCCGTCGACCCGACGAAGGGCGCCTACCCGGAGGCCTACCACACCTGGTATCCGGGGCACACGATCGGCTATCACATCGGCATCTTGCGTGGCGGCGACTTTGTCCCCGGCCGGGACTGGCCCGTCTACCGCCGCGTCCTTGAACGCTACCGACACGACAACGGGCTCGTCTGGGCGATGTCCGTGGCGAACCTCGGCTGGTGCGGCGCCTGGACGGAAACGCTCAGCTGCATGGCGCCCGTGCAGGAGATGATGCTCCAGAGCTGGGACGGCGCCATTCGGCTCTTCCCCTATTGGGAGGCCGATGCGACGTTTGAGAACTGGCGTGCGCAGGGGGCTTTCCTCGTTTCGGCCTCACGCATCAAGGGATGCATCCGGGACGTGACCGTCACAAGCGAGAAGGGCGAGGACTGCCTCGTGCATGGCGCATGGACCGTGACGGACGCCGAGGGCCGCCGCGTGGCGACGGATCGCGACGAATTTGGGCGGTTGCGCTTCAAGACGTCCGTTGGCGGGCGCTATGTCCTGGATGGCCCGCCGGCTGAAGGGGACGGAAAGTGAGACGGCGCACGGGGGGAACGGCCCCGTCTGCGCGCGCGTCGCGGGCGCGGGCGAAGAAAATGGCATAACTTAAAAAACGCAGTTGACAGGGGGGGGGGGGGGGACGTTATACTCTATTTCGTCATCTTGAAAGGCGAACGGTGTTTGGTTCAACGAGGAGGCGAATAATGGGCAGAACGAACGGAAAGACGTGGTGGCGGGCTTCGCTGGCGGCGGGCGCGTTCGCCGTATGGGCCGCCGCCGGGGCGGACGAGATTGTGCTTGGCGTGGGCGAGACGCACGTCTTCTCCAACGCGGAAGACGCCGTGCAGATGGAGGCCGTGCGCCTGTCGGACCGCGCCGTCCTCGAAAAGCGCGGCGCGGGCACGCTGACCTTCCAGACGGGCGCGTTCACCGAGCATGCGCCCGTGGACATCCACGTGCGCGAGGGCGCGGTCGCCTTCGCGCCGACGGAGCCGCCCGCCGCCGCCTACGTGGAGCCGACGGAGATCATGAACCGCGCGGCGTTCTGGGTGGACGCCGGGAAGAACGTGCAGCTGCGGGAGGGGACGGAGAACGAGGTCGCCGCATGGCTCGACGTGCGCGAGACGGGGGCCGGAAGCGCGGCGAGCCCCTACCTCTACACGCGCGCCGTCGCGTTCACGAACGAATGGCTCACGGCGTTCCCGCTTGCCCAGCCCTACCTCGACAGGCCGGGCGTCTACTGCCGGGGCTATGGCAGCGGCTGCTTTCTGAACTGGGTGAAGCCGGACGGCGCGCAGGCGAACATCGAGGGGCTGCGCCACGTGTTCGTCGTCCACGGCGGGCCGACATCCCGGGGCCACATCCTCGGGCAGCGCAGCACGACGAAGGCGCCGTATTTCCAGTGCCACGGCAAAATCTGGGCGGACCAGAATAGCGAGAACAAGCCGATCTTCGCATCGCGCACGTACCTGAACGGCCGGGAGATCGACCCGTTCTCCTCCTCCTATCCGATGCAGGCCCTGCACGTGGTGGAGGTGGAGGCCCTGGGGGCTTCGCTCGGCGCGATGTGCTTCTACAACGACCGCGACATGCAGCTGACGACGACGGCCGGGACGACGCTGCCGAAGGTGGACGACAAGGCCGTGAACGTGATCCTCGGCACGTCCGACTGGATCGGCGGCGGCGACCGCGCGGGCGGCGAATACGTCTGCGAGGCGCTCCTCTTCACGAACGACCTCACGGCGGCGGAGCGGATGGCCGTCTCCGACTGGCTCAACCAGAAGTGGCGGGGAACCCCGCCGCCTGCGTCGCGCCCCGCGACGGCGGTGGCGCTCGCGCCGGACGCCGTCTTCGTGGCGGACCACGCCGCCGCGTCGTCGGTCGCGCTGCGCGGCGACGGCATCGTGCGCAAGACGGGCGCGGAGACGGTCACGCTGCGCTCCGCCTACGAGCCGCGCAACACGGCGCGGCGCGTCCAGGTGGACGCGGGCCTTCTGAACCTCGGCTACGCGCTGCCGCTCGTCTGCGCGGCGGGCGACACGCTCGTCGCCGAACGGCGGTCCTGGGGCCCGGAGCTTGCGCCGCCCGAGGCGGGGGAGGACAAGACGCGGCTCGTCAAGCGCGGCACGGGCCCCGTCACGCTCGACGCGGTCCCGGAGGGCGTCACGCAGCTGCGCGTCGAGGGCGGCGAGCTGCGCCTCGCCGATCCCGAGCGGGCGCGGAGCCTCGTCCCGTCCGCCTCGGAGACGGTGGCGGTGGCGTTCCCGGACGCGGACTTCGAGATGTATCCCGCGACGGCCCCCACGGCGGCCTATTCGTACATCCCGGATGGGCAGGAGGCGCATGGGTGGCACGCCGTCGTGCCGGGCCTGATCGGCGACAGCACGGCCGACAGCGCCGTCTTCTTCTTCGACCAGCGGCTCGGAAGCCCGCCGCAGTGGAACATGGTGATGCAGACGCCGCCGACGGGCGTCTTCGCCGTGAAGAACAACGCCTCGGCCTGGTGCGAGATCGACATCCCGTCCGACGGCGACTACGTGCTGAGCTTCCGCGCCGCGCCGCGCGGCGGGCTCGGCGGCGAGCAGCTCGACGTCATGATCGGGCCGGATGCGAACGCGCTCGTCCCGTTCGGCGCCTTCCGCACGACGGCGTACGCCTGGCGCACCTTCACCTTCGTGAAGCGGCATCTGACGGCGGGGCGGTACCAGTTCTGGCTGAAGTCGAAGATGAACAACCTGGACCGCTGTACGCTGTTCGACGACTTCCGCCTCGTGCGGGAGCCGGATGCGGGCGAATGGGAGCTTCCGAACGGCGGCTTCGAGCTGCACGCGGACGACTTCGAGAACGCCTTCACCCTCGCGAACGCCGCGCGCGTGCCGGGCTTCACGGTGCGGCAGTGCCTGCGCGAGAACAATGGCACGGACAAGGAGGGCACGTCGAGCAACACGACCTTCTCGGTGCGGGGGACGGACGAACACGCCCACTTCAATCTGCCGTGGAACCGGGCGGGGAGCGAGACGCAGTTCTACATGTCCGGCATCGGCTCGCAGCTTGAGACGACGTTCACGCCGCCCGCCGGGACGTGGCGCTTCCGCGCGGACTTCTGCATCTGGGCGAGGTCGTGGGGCACGCACGGCTACAAGGTGGCGGCGGACCTTCGGATCGGCGGGACGGCGGTTGCGCTCGGCGTCGTGACGAACCAGTCGTACGCGCTCCTGCCGCGTACCTGGCCCGGGGTGTTCACGGTGGACGGCGCGACGCCCGTCACGCTGACGCTGACGGGCGACCTCCGCACGGCGGGCCAGCGCTTCGGCCACGGCATCCTCGACAACCTCGCGCTCGTCGCGGAGCCGGGCGAGAACCTGCTCCGCGAGGGCGGCTTCGAGAGCCTGGCGCCCTGGCAGGTCACGGTCACGCCGAAGCCGGAGAAGGTCAACGGTTCGGAACGGCAGCCGTACGACAGCTTCTACGAGACCTTCTTCGGCCTGGAGGCGTTCGAGGGCAAGGCCTGCATGAAGATCGTGAACGACGACACGGTCGCGCAGACCGTCACGTTCCCGACGGGCGGGCTCTACCGCCTCTCCGCGAACTTCGAGTCGCGCAGCACCCCCGGGTCGCTCTCGTTCGGCAACGGCCAGAACCCCGTCGCGTTCTTCTGCGCGCGGGGCGGCGTCACGAACTGGCTCGGCGTGACGGACACGGTGGCGATGACGAACTTCCACGAGTACGCCTGCCTCGTGCGCATCCCCGAGGCGGGCGGCGTCTACGACGTCGGCTTCCAGGGGCGGAGCGTGTGGGGCGGCGAGGGGACGCCGACGGTGGACCGCACGACGCTCGTCGACGGCGCGCAGCTCTACCGCGTCGAGACGGCGCGGCCCCTCGACCTGCCGGAGGCGCTGGAGATCGACGTCGCGGCGGGCGCGCAGCTGACGCTCGACTTCGACGGCACGAACACGGTCCGCAGCCTCCGCCTCGCGGGGCGGAGCCTCGTGGGCTACGTCTCGCTCGCCGACCGCCCCGAGCTCCTTGGCGCGCTCAACGGGCGCGGCACGCTCTTCATCCGCCCGCGCGGCACGGTGCTGATCCTGCGGTAGCGCCTTTTCGGCTTGCACCCGGTTTCTCCTTGTAGTATCATACGCTTCTTCAAGGAGAAACCAGCAGATGCACACGCAGAACGACATTCCCTACAAGACCTACCTGGCCGAGGACGAGCTGCCCGCGGCGTGGTACAACCTGCGGGCGGACATGAAGACGAAGCCCGCGCCGCTCCTGAGCCCCGCGACCGGGAAGCCCGTCACCGCCGGGGAGCTGGGGCACGTCTTCTGCGACGAACTCGTGCGGCAGGAACTGGACGACACGACGCCCTGGTTCCCGATCCCCGCGCCGATCCGCGACTTCTACCGGATGTTCCGCCCCAGCCCCCTCATCCGCGCCTACTTCCTGGAGCGCGCGCTCGGCACGCCCGCGAAGATCTACTACAAGTTCGAGGGCAACAACACCTCCGGCTCGCACAAGCTCAACAGCGCGATCGCCCAGGCCTACTACGCGAAGGCGCAGGGCCTCAAGGGCGTGACGACCGAGACGGGCGCGGGCCAGTGGGGCACGGCCCTCTCGATGGCGTGCGCCTTCTTCGGGCTGGACTGCAAGGTGTTCATGGTGAAGTGCTCCTACGAGCAGAAGCCGTTCCGCCGCGAGGTGATGCGCACGTACGGGGCCGCCGTCACGCCGTCGCCCTCGATGGAGACGGCGGTGGGGCGCGCGATCAACGCCGCGCATCCCGGCACGACGGGCTCGCTCGGCTGCGCGATCTCCGAGGCGGTGGAGGCGGCCGTCTCCACGCCGGGCTACCGCTACGTGCTCGGCAGCGTCCTCGCGCAGGTGCTGCTGCACCAGTCGATCATCGGTCTGGAGGCCCACACGGCCTTCGCGAAGCTCGGCGTGCAGCCGGATGTGATCATCGGCTGCGCGGGCGGCGGCTCGAACCTCGGCGGGCTCATCGCGCCGTTCATGGGCGAGAAGCTGCGGGGCGAGAGGGACTGCCGCTTCATCGCGGTGGAGCCGGCGAGCTGTCCCTCGCTCACGCGCGGCCGCTACGCCTACGACTACTGCGACACGGGCCGCGTCTGCCCGCTCCAGAAGATGTACACGCTCGGGCACGACTTCATCCCCTCCGCGAGCCACGCGGGCGGTCTGCGCTACCACGGCATGAGCGCGTCGCTCAGCGAACTCTACGCCGAGGGGCTGATGGAGGCGCGCGCCGTGGAGCAGACGGGCGTCTTCGCGGCGGCGCAGCAGTTCGCACGCGTGGAGGGCATCCTGCCGGCGCCGGAGTCGAGCCACGCGATCCGCGCGGCGATCGACGAGGCGCTGCGGTGCAAGGCCGAGAGGAAGGAGGAGACGATCCTCTTCGGCCTCACGGGCACGGGCTACTTCGACATGACCGCCTACCAGAAGTTCAACGACGGGACGATGGGCGATTCCGTCCCGACGGACGCCGAACTCGCCGCAAGCTTCGCGAAGCTGCCCAAGGTCGGCTGAATTTATGGTATACTCACGCCGTATGAATCTTTCGCGGCGTGATTTTATGGGAGCGGCGGCCGCTTCGGCCGTCGCGTTCTCGTTCCCGAACCTGCGTGCGGCGGCGGCCTCGCCGAACGGCAAGGTCAACATGGCCTTCGTCGGCATCGGCCACCAGGCGAAGCACGACTTCAACATGTTCGCGTATTACAAGGACATGGTGAACGTCGTGGCGTTCTGCGACACGCAGATGGGCGCGGAGCATACGCTCAACGTCCTGAAGGCGCGCCCCGACGTGCCGCGCTACCAGGACTTCCGCAAGATGCTCGACGAGCACGGCCGCGAGATCGATGCCGTGTGCATCGCGATCCCCGACTTCGCGCACTTCCCGGCCGCGATGCTCGCGATGTCGATGGGCAAGGCCGTCTACTGCGAGAAGCCGATGGGCAACTGCTTCCGCGAGATCGGCCTCATGACGGCGGCGGCGAAGCGGCACAAGGTCGTCACGCAGATGGGCAACCAGGGCCATTCGGACGCCAACTACTGGCAGATGAAGGCGCTCGTCGCGAGCGGCTTCGTGAAGGACGTCACGCACGTCGACGCCTACATGTGCGCGAACAACCGCCGCTGGTTCAAGTGGAAGGGGACGATGGCGGAGATGCCGGGCGAGGAGGCGGAGCCGGCGGAGATGGACTGGGACGTGTGGCTCGCGCAGCGTCCGTTCCGCCCCTTCAACCACAACTTCATCAACGGCGACTGGCGCTGCTTCTACGAATACGGCACGGGGGCGCTGGGCGACTGGGGCGCGCACCTCTTCGACGCGGCGCACGAGTTCCTGAAACTGGGGCTCCCGACGCGCATCGAGACGGTGAAGAACGACCGCCGCACGCCCGTCGTCTTCCCGATGGCCTCGACGATCCGCTACGTCTTCCCCGCGCGCGGCGAAGGGCTCCCCGCCTGCACGCTCACGTGGCATGACGGGGCGGGCAACTTCCCGGCCCCCGTCGCGGGCGTGACCGACCGCACGTGGCGGCGGCGGGACTGCGGCGCGGAGCTGCACCTGAAGGACGGGCGCGTCTTCGCGCGCGCGAGCCACGGCAGCGCGCTCCAGCTCATCGCCGGGGGTGACGGGCGCGACCCGGCCGTCAAGGCGGCGCTGCGGGACTTCCCGAAGGGGACGAGCGGGCACTACCTCAACTTCCTCAAGGCGGTGAGGGGCGAGGAGAAGGCGAACAGCGATTTCGCCGTCGCCGGCCCGCTCTCGCAGGTGCTGGCGCTCGGCGCGGTCGCGCAGCGCCTTGCCGAGCCGAAGCTCGAATTCGATCCGGCCAAGGGGCGCTTCGTCGGAAACGACGCGGCGAACGCGCTCCTCGACGGCCCGCCCGTGCGGCGCGGCTGGGAGGAGTTCGAGAAGTTGTAGTAGTTAAGTGGTTAAGTCGCTTCGCTTTAAATGGATAGAGGTTAAGACGATATGGCGATGTGGTTCTTTGTTCTCGGGCTTCCGCTTGTGGCGTGGGGGCTTTTCTCGCTTGTGACGGCGACGGGCGCGGCGCGCGCGCTGGTGGCGTTTCCGCGCTCCAGGGCGGCGGGGCGCATCCTCTGTGCCGTGGGCTGGTTCTGGACGGCATATGAGTGCGACACGCTCGGCATCGACGTCTTCGACAAGTTCCTGAAGGCCTTCCCCGGCGAACTGTGGATCCTCGCGGCCGTCCTGACCGTGCTGACCTGCTGGTGGATGGAGAACCTGCTGCCCATTCGCGGGGTGAGCGCGCTGTTCATGCTCTTCCCCGGCGAGATGTTTCCGATGATCCGACTCTGCGAGACGCCGTGGCGGCTGACGCTCGTCGTCTTCGCGTACGTCTGCGCGCTGGCGGGCATGTTCGGCATGTTCTATCCGTGGCGGGTGCGCCAGGCGTGCGCATGGCTGGCGGAGAGGCCGCCGCGCGTACGCGCCGTCGGCGCCGTCTCCGCCGCGCTGGGCGCGCTCTTCGCCGTCCTCGGCGCCCTCGCCGCATCGGGCGTGCTGAAGTAGGCCCGCGTCGGCAAAAAACAGAAAAACCACGGGGAAACCCGTGGTTTTGCCGATGGAGCCAGGTAACGGATTCGAACCGCCGACCTGCTCATTACGAATGAGCCGCACTACCAGCTGTGCTAACCTGGCTTGGTTGAAAACGAGTGATAGTATACACGATTACGCGGACGCGCGCAAGGGGGATTTTGAACTTTTTTAATTTTACCTATTCACATTCGGCGTGGGTTTCGCTACAATATACTCTCAATTGTTTTCGGACCAATAGGAGTAAGTCACAATGGCGAACATCAAAGGCGGCCGTTCCGCCCGCAAACGCGACCGTCAGAACGCGAAGGCCAACAAGCGCAACGTCGCGGTCAAGACCCGTCTGCACACCGCGCACAAGAAGCTCTTCAAGGCGGCGGACGCCGGCAAGAAGGACGAGGCCGAGAAGGAGTTCAAGGATTTCGTGAGCGGCCTCGACAAGGCCGTGAAGAAGGGCGTGATCAAGAAGAACACGGCCAACCGCAAGAAGTCCCGCGCGCAGCTCAAGCTGAACAAGATGGAAGCGGCCGCCGCCGAGGCGGCGAAGTAAGGGCCTGTCCCTTCCGATGGCTGTCGACGGCCGTCGATGGCGGAGCATTCGACGGCGATCGACGGAGGTCGGTTGCCGCCGGGTGTGTTTTTTCAATCTTTAACCAATAAGGAAAGGTCCACAACATGGCTAAGAAGACTCTGCGCGATGTCGATCTCGCGGGCAAGCGCGTTCTCATGCGCGTCGATTTCAACGTCCCGATGGCGAAGGACGGTTCGGGCACGATCACGGACGACACGCGCATCGTCGCGGCGCTCCCCTCCATCAAGTACGTGCTGGAGCAGGGCGCGTCCCTCGTCCTGATGTCGCACCTCGGCCGCCCGAAGGGCAAGGGCTACGAGGCGGAGTTCTCGCTCAAGCCGGTGGCGGACGCGCTTGCGAAGCAGCTGGGGCGCCCCGTCGCGTTCGCGCCGGACTGCCTGGCGGCGGACGACATCGTCCAGGCGATGAAGCCGGGCGACGTCACCCTCCTCGAGAACACCCGCTTCTACAAGGCCGAGGACGGCAAGGTCAAGAAGGACGACGACAAGAAGGGCATCCACCTCACGGAGGAGGAGTTCCAGGCGAAGAAGGCCGAACTCAAGGAGAAGCGCGCCGCGATGGCGAAGAAGCTTGCCTCCTACGGCGACGTCTACTGCAACGACGCCTTCGGCACGGCGCACCGCGCCCACGCCTCCACGGCGGTGGTGGCGGACTACCTGCGTCCGGCGGTGAGCGGCTTCCTCCTGGAGAAGGAGATCAAGTTCCTCGGCGACGCGGTCGAGAACCCGGTGCGCCCGTTCGTCGCCATTCTCGGCGGCGCCAAGGTCTCCGACAAGCTCAAGGTCATCAAGAACCTGCTCGGCAAGGTCGACACGCTCATCGTCGGCGGCGGCATGGCCTACACCTTCCTGAAGGCGAAGGGCCAGAAGGTCGGTGCCTCCCTCTGCGAGGACGACCAGCTCGCCTACGCGAAGGAGATGCTGGAGGCGGCGGCCGCGAAGGGCATCAAGTTCCTGCTGCCCGTCGACAACGTGGTGGCGAACAAGTTCCCGGCTGAGAAGGACGCAAGCGACGTCACGCTGAAGGTGACGGAGGGCGACATCGAGGACGGCTGGATGGGCCTCGACATCGGCCCGAAGACGATCGCCCTCTTCAGCGACGCCATCAAGGCGGCGAAGACGGTCGTCTGGAACGGCCCGATGGGCTGCTTCGAGTTCGCGCCCCTCGCGAAGGGCACGTTCGGCGTGTGCGACGCGGTCGCCACGGTGAAGGCGAACGGCGGCCTGTCGATCATTGGCGGCGGCGACAGCGTCTCCGCCGTGAAGAAGAGCGGCCGCGCGGCCGAGATGAGCCACATCTCCACCGGCGGCGGCGCGAGCCTCGAATACCTCGAAGGCAAGGTTCTGCCCGGCGTCGCGGCGCTCGACGACAAGTAGGCGACGGCCCCCTGCGGGACGCCTCCCGCGCGCGGAAAGCGCGCGAAAAAACAAAAACCGGCGTGCTTGACGCACGTCGGTTTTTTCTCTATACTTCTTTCCACCATGAGCATTTCACATACCCACGTGCTGTCGTTCGCGGTTCTTGCCGCGTGTACACTCGCGCCCGTCGCGGCGGTGCGGGCGGCGGATGCGCCCGAGGCGGCCCCGTCCAAGGCCGAAGACGCCGCGATGAAGGAGGAGCTGAAGTACATCGGCGCGCTCGTCGACGCGAACATGCCGGACCTCGCGGAGCCGGTCATCGACGCGGCGAAGAAGAAGTGGCCGCAGCTGGGGCCCAAGCTCAAGGTGCTGGAGATCAAGGGCGACCTGCGCCTCGGCAAGTTCGCCGACGTGCAGAAGGTCGTCGACGGCATGAAGGACAAGAAGGGCGGCGAATACTGGGCGCTGCGCCTCTCGATGGCCGACGCCTACTACGACCGCTCCGAGATGGCGTCGTGCCGCAAGATCTACGAGGAATTCTTCAAGGCCGTGCCGCAGCCCGGCGCCGACCTGCTGGACTTCTACGTGGAGTCCGGATTCAAGTGGGCGCAGATCTGCGTGAACGAGAAGAACTTCGGCGAGGCCGTGAAGATGTACGCGGGCCTCCTCGCGAAGATCCCCGAGACGGGCGCGACCGAAGAGCGGTGGTGCGCGGTGGCGATGGAGGACGTGTCGCTGCTCATCCGCCTCGCGGAGGAGATGAAGGATCCCAAGAAGGCGAAGGTGCGCGCGGACTACCTGGCCCAGGCGACGAAGATCGTGAACAAGCTGCTCTGGAAGAACGAGCTCATCATCGTCTTCGGCAAGGCGATCGCGATGAAGGCGCACATCGAGGTGCTCAACGGCGACATGGAGAAGGCCCAGGGGCTCGTCAACGAATACATGCCGCAGCTCTCGCAGATCCACGCCAGCCTCCTGGAGCAGGATCCGGACGGACGCCTCGGCTACGTGCGCATGAGCCCGATGCCCGAGTGCCGCTACCTGCTCGCGCAGATGCTGTGGGAGGGCGCGCAGGCCGAGGCGAAGGAGAAGAAGCCGGACGAGGAGAAGATCAAGTCGATGCTGCTCGGCGCGCGCGGCAAGAACGGCAAGCGCAACGGTCTCGGCGCCTTCAACCACGCGGTCAACGTCTACGTGAAGTACCCCGAGTCGTCCTGCGCGGGCGCGGCGGGGCGGCTCTACGAGGACATCGCGGCGTTCGTTCTCGCGCGCTACAAGGCGGACCTCAAGAAGGCCGTCAAGATCTCGCCGGACCAGATGAAGAAGGTGCGCCGCATGCAGTTCGAGAATGCGTTCGCGGTCTACAGGACCGGCGACTGCGCGGCGGCCATCAAGGCCTATGCGCCGCTCATCGAGCAGTTCCCGGACGCCGAGGAGGTTCCCGGCGCCGTGGCGGTGCTGGCCGACTGCAACCTCTCGCTCTGGCACGACGCGAAGGACGCGCAGAAGAAGCAGTCCTACCGGGCGGCGGCCGACGCGGCGGAGCAGGACCTGGTGAAGCGGTTCGCCGGCGTGAACGACGCGCGGGCGCGCGCGGCGGGCGACGAACTGCAGCGGCTCGCCGCGAAGGAGCGCGAACTGGGCGCGCTCGCCCGTTCGCAGCAGGTCTACGACCTCTACTTCAAGAACTTCCCGAACCACTACAACGCCGCGCAGCGCGCGCTCTCCCTCGCGGGGCTTGCCTACAAGGCCGAGGACTGGGAGCAGGCCGCGCACTACTACGAACTTGTCGCGACGGTCTACACGAATTCGCCGCATCTCGCGAGCTCCCTCCAGTTCCTCTCCGTCTGCGCCGCGAAGACGGGCGACACGGAGGCGCAGAAGTCCTGGCTGCGCCGGTTCGCCGGCACGACGAAGAAGCCGCTGGACCGCACGACCGCGTTCCTGCAGCTCGCGCAGATGCAGCAGAAGGAGGGCTTCGCCGCGTTCACCGCCGCAGCGGAGACGAACGACGTGACGGCCGCCGAGGCGATGCGCAAGGCCGCCTACCGGGACGTCGCGGGGGCGATCAAGGACTTCAGGACCGCGTCGACGGACAGCGCGAAGGAGCTGGAGTCGAACAAGGGCCTTTCGAAGGGCGACAAGGAGAAGTTCCTGCTCCGCCGCGAACAGGCGCTCTTCCTCGAAGGCGACTGCTGGCAGCGCCTCGCGTGGCCGGAGGACAAGATCCCCGTCTTCCGCATGCAGGCCGTCAAGGCGTACGAGCGCTACCTCGCCGCCTGCCCGAAGGGGACATGGGGCCCCGTCGCGCTCGTGAAGATCGGCACGATCTACACCGCCGAAAAGAAGATGGACGAATCGCAGAAGGCGTTCGCGCGCCTGCAGAGCGAGTTCCCGGATTCCGACGAGGCCAAGAACTCGGTGCCGCGCCTCGCGAAGACGCTCATCGAGATGGGTCTCCGCCAGGAGGGCGTGGCGCAGTACAAGCAGATGCTGGAGACGACGGACGGCAAGTACACCGCCGGGCAGTTCCTCGCCGCCGGCGACGCGCTGCTGGAGGCGAAGGGCTGGGACGTCGCGGGCGAGGCGTACACGAAGTCCATCGAGCTGACGAAGGCCGTCACGAACGAGAGCGCGAAGACGGCGATCATCGCGCGCGCCACGCTCGGCCAGGCCCAGGCGGCCGCCGGACAGAAGCTCTACGCCGAAGCGCATCAGAAGCTGGACCAGTTCGTGGAGAAGTACGCGAAGAGCAAGCTGGTCATCGACGCCTACGAACTCATCGTGGAGGTCGCCTCGGAGGAGGGCCGCGTGGAGAAGGACGACGAGCTGCGCAAGCAGTACTTCAACGCGGCGGTGCGCGCCATCAAGCGTCTGCGCGGCCACTGCAAGACCCAGGCCGAGATCGACGAGCTGGACCTCCGTTCGGGCGACGTGCTCGTGAGGAAGATGGAGGCCGAGGAGGCGATGAACCTCAAGGACAAGGCGAAGGAGACGTGCGGCCTCGCGGCGAACGCCTTCATCGCCTTCCTCATGTCGCACGAGCCCACCGCCGAACACCCGGCGAAGGACATGACGCCCGCCCAGCTCGCGAACCTCGAACGCTGCTACTCGTCCGCGCTGCCGCTCATGGCGAAGCTCGGCAAGGAGCAGACGGAGATGATCCTCAAGTACGGCGACACGTACATGGAGCTGTTCCCGAACGGCAAGCACAAGACCGCCGTCCAGAACGCCGTCAACCAGGCCAAGGCCGATCAGTAACCATCAGGATTCCAAGGAGTGGAGAAGACAATGCGTAAGAGCGTAGTCACGGCATTGGCGGCCCTCGCGTCCGCCGCCGTCTTCGGCGCCGTCACGGGGTCGATCACGACCGAGGGCGGCGCGACCCAGAAGGGCGTGATCCGCTGGAGCATGCGCGACAAGGCGTATGCGGTGACGAAGGGCAACACCGAGATCCAGGTGAAGCCCGCCGACGTCGCGGAGATCGAGATCGACAAGCCCGCCGGGTACGACGAGGCCGTCGCGCAGGTCCAGAAGGGGAAGGGGGCCGCCGCGATTCCCGCGCTGCAGCAGATCGCCAGGGAGTACCGCCACCTCCAGTGGGACAAGATCGCGGGGCGCTACCTCGCCGAGGCCTATCTGTCGGCGGGCAAGGCGAACGACGCCCTCCGCGCGTGCGAGGCGATCATCGACGACGACGCCACCGCCGCCTACACGGGCGAGCTTGCGCCCGCCTACTGGAGCGCGCTGCTGGCCCTCGGACGCAAGGCGAAGCTGGAGGCGCAGCTGGAGAAGGCGGCCAAGAGCGGCGACCGCTTCTCCGCCGGCGCGGCGCTCACCCTGCGCGGCGACGTGATCCTCAAGGAGGGCGCCGAGTCGAACGACGCCGCGAAGAAGGCCCTGACCGACGGTTATCTGCGCGTCGTCTTCCTCTACACCGACGACGAGGTTGCCGACCGTCTGCGCCCCGAAGCCCTCTGCAAGGCCGCGCACTGCTTCGACAAGCTCGGGCAGAGCGGCCGTGCGGACGCGATGCGCACGGAACTCAAGCAGAACTATGCGGCGAGCCCCTGGGCCGCGCGGTGATCTTTCCTGCCCACTCTCAACTTTCAACTTCCAAACAGAATCAAGTTTAAAAAGCTTCAAAAAGGAACAAACACATGAACATGAAGAAGATGCAGAAGTCGGTGATGGCCGCGATGATGATGCTCGGCCTGGTTGTGGCACCCGTCGCGGCGGGCGTGGCGATGGCGCAGGATGCGGCACCGGCGGCGCAGAAGCAGCAGCAAGGCGGCGGCGACCTGGTCGGCGCGGACGGCAAGGCCGTCGACCCGAGCCAGCAGCAGAAGTCCGGCGGCGGCTTCTTCGACATCGTCTTCGGTTCGGGCGTCGTCGGCGCGATTCTCTGGTGCGCCCTCTTCGCCGACGGCGCGATGGCCATCTACTTCGCGGTGGACTGCTTCGTCCTGATCAAGCCCCAGAAGCTCATGCCGACCTCGCTCATCACGAACGTGCAGAGCGCGATGGCGGAGGGCGACGTGATGAAGGCCCTCAAGGTGTGCGAGAACGAGCCGAGCGCGATGTCGAACATCCTCAGCACGGCGTTCCAGCACGTCGAGGACGGCTACGACGTCATCCAGGAGGCGGTCAACGGCGCGGCCGACCTGGAGACCGAGCGCCTGACGCAGCGCCTGACGTGGATTTCCGTCTGCTCGAACCTCGGTCCGTCCCTCGGTCTGCTCGGTACGGTGCAGGGCATGATCCTGACGTTCGAGGCCCTCGCCCAGGGCGGCGCGGGCGACGCCTCGATGCTCGCGAACTCCATCGGCCAGGCCCTCTGGACGACGGCCGCCGGCCTGTGCGTCTCCATCCCCTCCATCACGATCTACTACTCGTTGCGCAACAAGGCGACCCGCCTCATCATGCGCATGACGGCGCTCACGATGGAGCTTCTAAAGGGCCTCCGCAACGTCGAAGTCGTGGACGAGAACGCGCAGCAGGCCTAAACCACCGGTTCGCATGCGTCCCCACAGGACCTGAAAGGACCGTCGGACATGGCACGAAAGAAACATGAAAATCCGCAGCTGGACATGACGCCGATGATCGACGTCGTGTTCGAGCTGATCATCTTCTTCGTCGTGACGCTCACCCAGGCGACGGCGAAGGACGAGACGGTGAAGCTGGAGGACGGCAAGCACGGCATCGAGCTGACGCCGGACGAGCTGCCCCCCACGCACCTGATCGTCGATGTCGCCCGGAACGGGCGCATCTCGATGTGCGACGTCACGATCACCCCCGCCGAGCTCGGCCGCCGCGTCAAGGAGCGTCTGCGCAAGTACGGGGAGTTCCCCGTCCTCATCCGCGCGGACTACCGTGCGCGGCACAAGTCCGTGGCGGAGGTGATGAACGCCTGCACGATGAACGGCATCTGGAAGCTCTCGTTCGTGGCGGTCTACGACCGCAAGAGCGAGAGGAAGTGAGGTTCCGACCATGGCACGCAAGGAACAGGAAAACCCGCAGCTGGACATGACGCCGATGATCGACGTCGTGTTCGAGCTGATCATCTTCTTCGTCGTCACGATCAAGCAGGAGGACATCTTCTCCAAGCTGAACGCGAACCGCCCGGCCCCGAACACGTCGGCGGCGGCGAGCGAGGAGCACGACACCCAGATCAAGATCGACATCGGCCCCGGCGGCTTCGTGTTCAACAGCCGCGGCGTTTCGCTCAAGGAGCTTGACCGCAACATCAAGCAGCTCGCCGCCGTCTCCAAGAAGTCGACGGTGATCGTGCGCTGCACGATGGATTCGCCGCACAAGTTCCTGGTGGACGCGCTTGACACCTGCAACAAGTACGGCATGTACAATCTGTCGATTTTCAGCATGTAACCCGTGGAAGGAGGATCGTTCGCGATGGAAACGATCGACGAGGAAGAGATCAAGGAGCAGCTTAAGGAGGAGATGGCCAAGTTCGAGGACGACGGCTACTTCCGGCGTCTCATCAAGATGTTCGTCGGCCTGGGGCGTCCGCGCAACTCGCCGGAGTACAAGGAGGCCATCGTCGAGCTGCAGCGCCAGACCGCGCCCCTGCTGGCGATCCTGCTGCCGATTCTGGTCGTCGCGACGCTGTTCGTGGTGACGGCGGTTTCCGGTTCCGGGAAGCGGGAACTCAAGGTCGAGATCGTGCAGGCCGACCAGCAGGACGATGCGCTGGATGAGATCGAGACGCCGCAGGAGACGGAGCCGCCGCCCGAGATGGACAACATCGAGATCACGGTCGATGCGCCGTCGATGAACCCCACCGAGATGGCGTCGGAGGCGGCCCCCGCCCCCACGGCCGAACCGCAGTCCGTGAAGGTGGCCTCCGTCGACGCGATGCTCAACATCAAGAGCCCGGTCACGATGAAGTCGGTGATGGGCACCTCGCGCGGCGCGGGCGTGCGCGGCACCTACACGCGCGGCGGCGCGTCCTATGGCGACGCTGCCACCGAGGCCGCCGTCATGAAGGCGCTCCGCTGGCTGAAGGCGACGCAGCAGGGCGACGGTTCGTGGCCGACCTGGGGCAGTCTGGAGGGCTTCAAGAACCAGCAGGAAAGGGCGTTTAAAGAAAAGAAGATCAACAAGGCCGCCTACGACGGCGCGATGGCGACCTACCAGAAGTACAAGAGCCTGGGCCTTGAGAAGGGCATGGACGCCGCCGCCGGTGCGGGCTTCGCGATTCTGGCCTATCTCGCCCACGGCGAGACGCCCGCCTCCAAGGAGTTCGGCCCCACCGTCCAGAAGGCCCTCGACTACCTGATCAACAGCGTCTACGTCGTGAAGGGCAAGGACGGGAAGCCGGTGAAGGACCCGAACGGCAACACGCCCTACATCCGCATGTGGGGCGCGGGCGGGTCGGAGTACGGCTTCCTCATCGGTACCTACGCCCTCTGCGAGGCATACGGCATGACGAAGAACCCGAACGCCCGCGAGGCCGCCGAGAAGACGCTCGGGCGCATCATCAGCGGCCAGACCGCGACGGGCGGCTGGAACTACAACATGGCGCGCGTCACGAAGGACGGCCCGGACGACATTTCGTTCGGCGGCTGGGCCATGCAGGCCATCAAGGCCGGCAAGATGGCGGGCATCCATCTGCCCGGCATGGAGGAGTGCATCAAGAAGGCGGTCAACTGCCTCAAGAAGCGCAACTACTCCGAGAAGGCCGGCTTTGTCTACCGCGCGACCACCAACCACAAGGGCGGTACGGGCGGTCTTGCGGGCGTCGGCTGCCTTGCGATGCAGCTTCTCGGCTACGCCAAGGAGAAGGAGGTCGCGAACGCCCTCAATGTGATGCGCGACTGGCAGCCGTCGCTCGACAAGGTCTACTCCTATGCACCGGGCAAGCCGGAGAACGCGCAGTACTACTGCTACTATGCGGCGCAGTGCAAGTACCAGGCGGGCATGTGCAAGGACGCGACGCCGGCGAACTTCACGCTCTGGAAGAAGTGGAACGCCGAGATGAAGGCCCTCTACACGAAGGCGGTCATCACGGTCACGGACAAATCGGGTCAGCCGGTCACGGTCAAGGACCCGGCGGGCAAGGACCGTCCGATCGGCCGCTGGGAGAACAAGGACCACTACAACTACGACGTGATGGGCACCTGCCTCGCGGCCCTGCAGCTGATGGTGTACTACCGCTACCTCCCGACGACGCAGCTCAAGGCGACGGAGGTCGAGGCCGACGTCGAAACGCTCTCGAAGGACAAGAGCGGCGAGATCGGCGTCACGATCGACATCTGACCGCGCACCATGCCGGGACATCATGCCCTTTAGCCTCTTTCTCGCCCTCAAGTACCTCAAACCGAAGCGCAGCGTGACCTCCGTGATCACCTGCGTTTCGGTTTTGGGCGTCCTCCTCGGCGTTGCCGTCGTCATCATCGTGCGCGCGGTCATGACGGGCTTCGGCGACCTCTGGGAGGAGAAGATCCTCGACTTCAAGCCCCATGTCTCGCTCACGCCCTACGGCGGGGGGCAGGTCGTCCAGGACGAGGACCGGCTTGCGCGGGACCTTGCCGCGCTCCCCGGCGTCGTGTCCGTCTCGCCCGAGATCGACACGCGCATCATGCTCTCCTTCCGCGGGCGCGTCTCGGCCCCGATCGTACTGGGCGTCGACCCCGACCGCTTCCGCGACGCCTACAGGATCGGCGCGCCGCGTGCCGGCGTCTACGACTTGGAGGGTGATTCGATCATCCTCGGCGTCGACCTCGCCCGTTCGCTCGGCGTGTGGGTGGGCGACGACGTGACGGTCTACTCGCCGAAGACGCTCGCCGCGCGCGACGAGATCTTCCTGCCGCTCAAGTGGCGCGTGACGGGCATCTTCTCCTCCGGCCAGCGCGACTACGACGCGGGCTTCTGCGTCTGCTCGCTCGCGAACGCGCGGGACCTGATGGGACTGGAACACGGCGTCTTCGCGATCCACGTGAAGACGGCGGCCCCGGGGAACGCGCCCGTCTTCGACGCCCTCTGCGGACAGATCCGCGCGCGCGCGCCGTCGTGCCGCGTCGTCACGTGGCGCGAGGCGGACCGCGAACTCTTCAACGCGCTCGCCGTCGAGAAGAACATGACCGCGCTCCTCCTCATGCTCGTGACGGTCGTCGCGCTCTTCTGCGTGATGAACACGCTCCTCGTCCTGACCGTGCAGAAGACGCCGGAGATCGGCCTCCTCAAGGCGCTCGGCTTCCCGCGCGGGAAGATCATGGGCGCGTTCGTGGTCCACGGCCTCGTGCAGGTGACGGCCGGGGTCCTGGTCGGGCTCGGGCTTGCGTACGCGATCCTGCGGAACCTGCAGAACATCGTGGACCAACTCGCGCACTTCGGCGTGCAGGTCTTTCCGAAGGCGGTCTACGGACTCGATGCGATTCCCTACCGCCTCGTCGCGTCGGACGTCGTGTGGGTCGTCGTGATTGTCTACGTCTTCGGTCTGCTCGCGGCCCTTGTCCCCGCGTTCCTGGCGGCGTCGAAGAACCCCGTCGAGGCGTTGGGGTCGTGAGGTTTGTTTCGTGAGGGAGGCCGCATGCTGCTGAATGTCCAGAACCTCGTGAAGGAATACCGTCTGCCGGGGCAGAAGCCCATCCGGGTGCTGGATGGGGTCTCCTTTGCGGTGGAGGCGGGCGAACACGTGGCGGTGGTCGGGCGCTCGGGCGCGGGCAAGTCGACGCTCCTCAACCTGCTGGGCGGGCTCGACGTCCCGACGGCGGGCGACGTGCAGCTCGGCGGGGTCTCGCTCTTCTCCGGGTTCGGCGCCGCGCGCCGCCGCACGCGGCTGCGGGCGACGCGCATGGGGTTCGTCTTCCAGGGGTTCCACCTCATGCCCGAGCTTGACGTCGTGGAGAACGTGATGTTGCCGACGATGACGGGGCGCGTGCCGCGTGCGGGCGCGCGGGCACGGGCCTGCGCGCTGCTGGAGCGCGTCGGCCTCTCGCACCGCCTCGGCCATCTGCCCGCCGAACTCTCGGGCGGCGAGCAGCAGCGCGTCGCGCTCGCGCGGGCGCTGATGTGCCGTCCCGAGATCGTCTTCGCGGACGAGCCGACGGGCAACCTCGACGCGCTCACGGGCGCCGAGATCCTCAAGCTGCTTTTCGAGGTCAACGACGCGCCGTTTGCGTGCGTGATGGTCACGCATTCGCAGGACGCGGCCGCGCGGTGCGACCGCACGCTCAGATTGGAGAAGGGACGGATTTCATGACGGAGAGACAGGAGATGCAGGCGGATATCGTGGTGGCGGGCTTCGGCCCCGCCGCCGCCGGGTTCCTCACGACGCTCGGCCCCGCGCTCGCGCAGACGAAGGAGGACGGCACGCCGCTCCACGAGTCGAAGGTGATGCCGGGCTGTCCCCTCCAGGTCATGTGCTACGAGCGCGCCGACGACCCCGGCTTCGGCGTCTCCGGCATCGTCACGAAGGCCGCCGCGATCCGCCGCTCCTTCCCCGGCGTCGACCTAACGCAGGAGATCCCGAACTGCGCCGCCGTCGGCGAGGAGCAGACGGCCTACCTCTTCGACCACCTGGGCGCGTCGAAGCGTACGCCCCTCACGCGCCTCTGCGATTTCGGTTTCAAGTTGGGCGGCCTCTTCATGCGCGGCGGGAAATGGCACGCGCGCGAGCTGCCGTTCACGCCGCCGTTCATGGACAAGCGCGGCGGCCTCGTGCTGTCGATGGGATCCTTCATGACGTGGGCCTCCCAGAAGGTGATGGAGGCGGGCCTCATGGTCATGCCGGGCACGCCCGTCGCCGAACCACTCTTCGCGGGCGACGCCGTGGTGGGCGTGCGCCTTGCGGACCAGGGCGTGGAGAAGGACGGGACGCCGATGGAGGGCGCGTTTATGCCGGGCATGGACGTCAAGGCCGCGCTGACCGTCGTGGCGGATGGCCCCGTGGGCGCCGTCGGGCGCGCGCTCGACGCGAAGTTCGGGCTTCCGAAGGGGCATCACCGCTACGACTGGGGCGTCGGGATGAAGGCCGTCGTGCAGCTGCCGGAGACGTGCGAGCTGAAACCCGGCACGGTCATCCACACGCTCGGCTTCCCCGAGCCGGAGATCTTCGGCTTCCTCTACGTCTATCCGAACCGCACGGCCTCGCTCGGCATCTTCGTCGCGCCGTGGCAGGATACGCCCGTTCGGACGACCTACCGCTACCTCCAGCACTGGATGCAGCACCCCTACGTCTGGCGGCACATCAAGGGCGGCAAGCTCCTCAGCTGGGGCGCGAAGTCGCTTCAGGAAAGCGGACAGGAGGGCGAGCCCTTCCTCTGCGGCGACGGCTACGCCCGCATTGGCGAGGGGTCGGGGACGACGGACGTCCTCGCGAACGCCGGCGTCGACGAGGCGTGGGAGAGCGGCGTGCAGCTCGCGCACGCCGTCCTGAAGCTGCTCAAGGAGGGGAAGGACTTCACGCGGGCGAACCTGGAGGCGACCTACGTCGCCGACCGCCGCGCCTCCGCCCTCGACCGCCGCCTGAAGAAGGCGACGGGCGCGCGCAACGGCTTCAACAAGGGCTTCTTCTGGGGCATGCTCGGCGAGGGGCTGCGCGGGATGCTCGGCCTCGCGCTCCCCTTCAGGTCCGTCCAGCCGGCGGCGCGCATCCCCGACCTCGAAACGGCCCTGAAGGGCCGCCGCTGCGACCGCGCGAAGCTCCGCGCGGGCGTGGAGGCCGCCGAGAAGGCGCGCAAGCCGCTCCACGACGCGGTGATGGACGCCTGCGGCTGGCCGGCGATCCCCTACGACGGCGAATTGCTGATGCAGCACCAGGACGCGCTGCTGCTCGGCGGCAAGGTCCAGGCCGCCCCCGGCTTTGCGGACCACGTCACCTTCGAGGATCCCGCGCTCTGCCGGTCCTGCACGAAGCACACCTGCATCGAGATCTGTTCGGCCCAGGCGCTCATGCCCTCCGACGAGCCGGGCGGCGTGCCGAAGTTCGACCGCGAGAAGTGCGTCCACTGCGGGGGGTGCATCTGGAACTGCGCCTGCCTCGTGCCGGGCACGGACCACGGCAACATCGTCTTCAAGGCAGGCGCGGGCGGCCTCCACTCGAACGAGAACTAGACGAGGAAGGATGGCAGCATGGTGCGTTTCATGGCTGTGGGGGCGGGCGCGCTGCTCGCGCTGGCGCTGGGCGCCGCGACGGTTGAGGGGACGACCCTGAGGATGAAGGCGCCGGCGGCGCGTTTCTTCCGCACGGACGGCGCGGTCACGCGGTTCTCGGCGACCGTTGGATTCGACCCCGCCATTTACACGCTCAAGCGCAAGTACGAGGGCGCGCATCTGAGGGAGACGCTCATGGGCTTTCGCGTCTACGCCGACGGCCGCCTCGTCGCCGACACGGGGCTCGTCAAGCCAGGCGACGGCACGCGGGCGATCGAGGCGGACGGCGCGGGGGCGAAGATGATCGTCCTTGAGAGCGTGGATGGCGGCTATTGGCTGGGCACGCCGCAGCTGCTGGCCCTTTGGCAGGACGTCCGATTCGCGGGGGCGCCGGACGCACGGGTGCAGGAAGACGTCTCAGGCGCCGAGACGCCGCAGTTCGGCATCCTGACGCCCGACGCGGCGCCCGCGCCGCACTTCACCGGCGCGTGGCGGTACGGCGTGCGGCCGCGCAGCCCCGTTCTCCACCGCATCGCCGTCGTCGGCGCGGGTCCGATGGCGCTTTCCGTCGACGGCCCCCTGCCGAAGGGGCTTGCCTTCGACGCGAAGCGCCGCCTCCTGACGGGTGCGCTGGAGGCGCGGGGTGACTACCGGATTCCGTTCGTGGCGAAGAACGCGCATGGACAGGCCCGGCGCACGCTCGTCATTTCCGTCGGCGACAAGCTGTGCCTGACGCCGCCGATGGGATGGAGCGCGTGGAACGCCTGGCGGTGCGAAATCACGGACGGGATCGTGCGCGACACGGCGCGGGCGTTCGTCGAGAAGGGTCTGGCCGACACGGGCTGGACGTATGTCAATCTCGATGACGGCTGGCAGTACGGCGCGCACGTCTCGGCCGAAAGCGCGCGGAACGATTCCAAGCGCAGGGGGAAGACGCGCAACGACGACGGCACGATCCGTCCGAACGGCCATTTCCCCGACATGAAGGCGCTGGCGGACCACCTGCACGCCCTCGGCCTCAAGTTCGGCATCTACTCCTCGCCCGGGCCCTGGACGTGCGCGCGCTACGAGGGCAGCTACGGGCATGAGGCGCAGGATGCGGCCACGTGGAGCGCGTGGGGCGTCGACTACGTCAAGTACGACTGGTGTTCCTACACCGAGATCTTCCAGAAGGAGCTGGCCGGCCGCGCGCCGACGGACGAGGACCGCATCAAGCCCTTCAGGATCCTCTACCGCGAACTGCTTCAGCAGCCGCGCGACATGGTCTACTCCTTCAGCGGCGGGGGCGCGCGCCTGGGCGAGGAGAACGGCGCGAATCTGTACCGCACATGGGGGGACCTGAAGGACGGCTGGGGCTGCGTCCTCAATGCCGCGCGCTCGACGGCCGCGCGCTGCCAGTCCTCGCATCCCGGCTACTGGGCCGATCCCGACATGCTGGTGGTGGGCCGCCTCCACACGGGCGTCCTGGGCGAGCATGATACGCTGCTGACGCCGAACGAGCAGTACGCGCATGTCTCGATGTGGTCGATCCTCAACGCGCCGCTCATCCTGGGATGCCGCATGAACGCCCTTGATGCGTTCACGACGCGCCTCCTCGTCAACCCGGAGGTCATCGACATCAACCAGGACGTGGCGCATCCGCCCGCCCGGCTCGTGATCGACGCGGACGACGAATGGGCCTTCGTCAAGGAGCTCCGCGATGGCTCGAAGGCGGTGTGTGTGGTCAACCTCCGTCCGTTCAGGCGCCGCGTGAAGGTGGACTTCAGGCGTCTGGGCCTTGCGGACGAGGTGACGGTCCGCGACGTGTGGCGGCGGCGCGGCCTGGGCGCGTTCAAGGGCGCGTATGACGTCGAGCTTCCGCCCCACGCGCCGCTGTACATCCGCGTCCGCACGCACGCGGCGTCCGCCGAAGCGCCGTGCAGGGACTGCGATCGCTGAGGCGGAACGTCGTTAACGGCTCCTTCCCCTCCGCCACTGTGAACTTCGGCCTGGGAATCGAAATGGTCTTTGTTCCAATGTTGCTGCTGCCGTTGGCGGTGAGTGCCTTGGCGTGGTGCCGACGGCGCAATGTCGGTGTGTTGACCTGGGCACTTCGCATCGTGCCGGCCGCGGCCGCCTTTCCGGCTTGCCTCTGCGCGGGTTGGATCGGCGGCTTTTGCTTCATGGCCTTTCCGGAAAAGGCGGCGCCGTTGGCCGTGCTTGCGCTGATTCCGCTCGTGGCGATATGCGTCATGATCGTCCGCTGGCCGGGATGGCGGGTGAAGGCTCCGAGGAACCGGTGGCTGAGAGGCGCGTTCTGGGGGGCTTATGCCTGCGGCAGCGCCGTTGGCGCGCTGGCGTTGACAGTCGTGGCTTCGGCGGTTGGCTTTGGCGGCTTTATGGCTTACGCTTGCCGGACCATCGACTGTTCGTATGCGACGCAGGGCGAGATGGCCGGCGGACCGCGACGAGCCGCGTCGTTCGCCAAATGGCTTCCGCCTGAGGCGACGGACATCCGCTATTACAGCCAGGCGACGTATGGCACGTGTACGGAACGCCTGACCTGTCGCTGCAAGGAGGCGGACATGATCCGATTTGCGCAGGGCCACGCCTATCCACTTGCGACGAATGCGTTTACGATGCTGGAATATGCCTTGCCCGAGAGCGCGTCCGGCGGAAGCGCCGCGTATCGTCGCTGGGAGGAACGCCGGTCAAAAGATCCCGAGACGCAGCATCGGCTTGTCTTCGGGGAGAGGCCCTTGCCAAGGCGCTTTATCTCGCTGACGAAAAGCCATGCGTTTGACGGCAGTTCGTGTGGCGGAGAATGGCGTCTCATCCTCGTGCTCGATCTGGACACGCATGAGCTGACGGGCTACCAGTGGGGGTGTTGGCTCTAGCGGTCTTGGGTCGGATGAACGGGATGCGTAGATGCGTAGGGGGAGAACGTTTCCAATGGACGCAGAGGGGCAAGATGTGGTAATCTCTTGCACGGTCTCCGCAACAAGAGCGCTGCCCCAAAAGAACAATCGACTTGAGACTTGCAGACTTGCAAAAAACGACTAAAGATTTGAGCGAAAGGCTTAATGGGCCATGAAGAGAATTTTCCTGTTCCTTGTCCTGAACTTCGCCGTCATGATCGCGCTGATGGTGGCGTTTCATATTGTGTGCGCGCTTCTGGGAATCGACCCGAATGCGGCGTTTGCGACGTCGGGTGGGCTAGACCTGAAGGCGGTCGCGCTCTTCTCGCTCGTCTGGGGCATGGCGGGAGGGTTCATTTCGCTGCTGCTCTCCAAGCCGATGGCAAAATGGTCCGTGGGAGCGCGGACGATTGACGGAACCGAGGGCGAGGCCGAGCGGTGGCTCGTCGAGACGGTCCGTTCGCTCGCCGCGCGCGCGAACGTGCAGATGCCCGAGGTGGCGATCTACCATGGTTCGGCCAACGCCTTTGCGACGGGGGCCTTCAAGAACCATGCGCTCGTCGCCGTTTCAGACAGCATCATGGCGCAGATGACGCGCGAGGAACTGCGTGCCGTCCTGGGGCACGAGATGAGCCACGTCGCGAACGGCGACATGGTGACGATGACCCTCCTTCAGGGCGTGCTCAACGCCTGCGTGCTGTTCCTCTCCCGCGTCGTCGCCTATCTGGCGACGAACGCGATGGCGGGGCGAGACGGAGGCGGTGAGCGTCGGCGTGGTTCGAGCGGACTCTACTATCTCGTCTACTACGTCCTGCAGATCCTCCTCGGCCTCGTCGCCTCCCTGATTGCGATGTGGTATTCGCGCCATCGCGAGTTCGCCGCCGACGCCGGGAGCGCGCGGCTCCTCGGAACGCCGTCCTCGATGATCGCCGCCCTCCGCCGTCTTGGAAACCTCCAGCCCGGCGTGCTGCCCGATTCCGTCAAGGCGTTCGGCATCAACGGCCAGCATGCTTCGATCTTTTCGACCCACCCTTCCCTTGAAGACCGCATCGCGGCCCTCGAACGCCTCCAGCGCGGCATCTGAGCTGGTTTTCGGTCTGTCCGATCCGCCCGTCATGGAACCGCATCTCGGTGGAGAGCCGGAAGGCGTGCGCGTGATTGTGGCGCTGGGGTCGAACGTCGAGCCGCGTGCGGACTACCTTGCACGGGCCCGCGCCGCGCTCGCGGCGTTCCCCGGCAC
>ERZ1034962.272-NODE-272-length-27993-cov-19.167550_pt1 | contig 27993 bp, 38 predicted proteins | sample MGYA00520696_ERZ1034962 | MGnify/ENA primary metagenome ERZ1034962 (study PRJEB33766, sample SAMN09781770) | gut metagenome | biome: gut microbiome | host: Homo sapiens | place: Madagascar | study: EMG produced TPA metagenomics assembly of the PRJNA485056 data...
CTGGATTGGTAAGAGCTGTTCCACTGGCAATCTCTCGTACATCTTCACCATCTAGCCGAAACATAAAAGCTTGACATTTAAATACCAATGATACGTCAAGCCAATTACGATTAATATCCGGTGCACTAATCGTTTTATATAAAAATGCTTTGTAATAATAATCATCATAACCACTAAAACTAAGCGGAGAATAAGTTTTGGATTGATGAAGCCATGAACTAATATTTCTTAACTGTTTTGGAATATTTTCCTTCTTAGACTTATATATTCTCACTGGAAATATCTTTTCTATATCATTGAATTTCTCTTTATCAAAAATAACATCTGAACTTCTCCCATCAATACTTTGAAACTCCAAAGCAGATTCTGGAATAACAAATTCCATGTCATCTAAAATCACCATATTCATTTCGTTAGATTTACGACCATTGAATTGGAAATATGGATATTTTGTAAAATTCATATTAAAACCTTCTTTTCATTTCTCTTTGCATAATTTTTCCAAATTTGTGTGACATCTCTTCATAAATTTCGCGCTCGTTCACTGAATCTTTTTCTATATTCAGAGTCATCTCTACTTTAGAATCTTGACTTTTAGGAGATTTACTTTTTAAAACAAGAAGTATTTCTTTTATAACTTCTAAAACTTCTGGATTATCAATTATTCGTAAATTATCTACTACCTTTTCTTGAACAATATTCATTTTTTGAAAAATTTTAGCATCACTTGGTATCCCTCCTGTACCATTTGCATACTTTGGAATTATTTTTGCAGTTTGGCTCGCCTTCAATACCTTAGAACCTTTAGGCAATGGCAGTACAACATCACGTCCTTGTGGCACAAAACTAACACCATTAGGAAGAGTAACTAATTCTTTATATGTAGGTCCTTTTTGATCATTAACCATCGCTAAACCACCTTGGTGATAAGATGTACCTTGAGCAAATTTTTTCTGATTTATAATAAGATCAATAGTTTTTGAAGCAGGGGTAGTTATGAAAGCATCTTGAACTCTAAAAGCCTCGCTTGAATCTGCCGTAAGAGTCGCTGTTTTCCCTCTAAAATTGCTATCAATATAGCTATTTGCTGCAGCAACTCCTGGTCCTGTAAGATTAGAAGCTTGGAGACTTCGAACTACATCACGTAAACTGTTCATTGTATTTTGAGCCTTAATTTTTTCAGGTAAGGTTGCATCTTTAGCTTTTAAAATGCGTTGCACATCTTTCAAACTATTCATTGTTGCTTGAGCTTTTTCTTTTTCTGCTTTTGTTAAGTTTTTAGATTTTAATAAGCGCTCAACATCTTTTAGGCTATTCATCGTCTCTTGAGCAGCTTTCACACCAGCCTTAGTTGAATCTTTCGCCCAAAGCTCTTTTTGTTTAGCTGGCAAATTGTTCCATTCTTTCAACGATTCCTTACTAGAATACAATTTGAATAAAGCTACGTTATTTCCAATTACTAATTGTTTTTCTGCTGGAGTAAGTTTCTCCCATTGACCATTAGCCTGTAACGCTTCAATTATTGTTTTACGAGCATTTGTTGTTAAATTTGCATTTTTAGTAACAAATTTCATTTGTTCCCAGCCCTCTGGAGTTTTAATGGCCTCTTGAATAACTTCCTTAGCGTTTGTTTTTATTTGTCCTGTTTTTTTATCGAAGATCATTGTATTCCATGTATCCGCTGCTTCTTTTGCATCTTTAGACATATCGGTAGAATACTTGGCTATAAGTTGAGCTGAATCTCCGAAATCTTTTGCGCCCTTTTTACCACTCTCTCCCATTTTCTTAGTCAATTCATCATAATCTAATCCCACTTCCTTCAAAGATTGTCGAATTTCATTATTATATTTTTGCCTAATGTTCGAAAGAAGTCGAGCATTATTTCCAGCACCTTCTTTTTCACGTTTTTGTTGCTCACGTCTGATATTAATATAATCTTCACCATATTTTTCTAAAGTATCATAATGAGCTTTATTTAAAGCTTCAATTTTTTTATCATACTCTTCCTGAGTAATTCCTTTTGATTCTAATGCAGTTTTCAAAGAAGTTTTAGCCGTTTCATAAGCTTTTACTTCATCATTCATCATTTTCTTAATACTTTCTGAAGATTGCTTGAGAGCGTCATCGTTCATATCAGAAATATTACCAGTGAATGCTTTCATAACTTCTACTGCTTTGTTACCTGTAATTCCATAATTTTCCAGAGTGCTTTTTATAATCGCTTGTTGATTTTCTTGAATAATGGCACGTTCAACATCTGAAAGTTCTCCGTTACGTTGTGCTGCTGCTTCATAAATTTTTGAAATTTCATCTGTCATAGCTTTGACATTATTTTTTTGTTCTTCAAAACCTTTTTTGGAATCTGCAATTTGTTTCTCTGTTAATCCTGCTTTTGAAGCACCTTTTTCTAATGCTTTTTCCATTTCAGAAATAGAATCTGTAGCAGTTCCACCTAATTCATCTATGGCTTTTTTTACATTTCCTAGTGCTGGCGTACCTCTACTATCAAAATCAACAGTAGCATTTGTAACTTTTACAAATTTTTCATTTAAAGTATCAAGCTTTTCACTAGCTTCTTTTCCAACTACCGTCCCCCATTTTCGAGTTTCTTCTTCTTGTTCTCTAATTCCTTCTGTTAATTTCCAAACTACACCTGCTAGTCCTGCAGCACCCAAAACTGATATCGCAGTCCACCCTACTGGACCAATACCAGCCAAAATTGGTGTAAGTCCACTAACACTCCCTGCTAAACCAGTACTACCAGCTCCAATTGCTGTGCTTGCAACAGTAGCTTCTTTGGCTATACCTTTAAGAGCTAATTCTCCTGCTCTCTTAGCTCCGAATTTAGCTAACATCCCTGTTGTACCGGATATTATCCGAGTTAAACCACTAAGTGCCTTAGAAGTTGGAGCAATAGCTGCAGCTGCTAAAGCCATTTTTATAATAAACTGTTGTGTTTCAGGATCTAACTTTTCAAATGAACCAGCTAAATTATCTACTTCTTTTACAATTGGAATAATAGATGGTAATAATTTTTGACCTAAATCAATAGCTAATACTTCTAATGTTGCTTTCGCTTTATTAAAAGCATTTTTATCGGAGTCATTCATTTGATCTGCTAGTTTTTTGGTGTATCCAGTCGCATTTTGAGTTTCTTTCGTTAGCTTGCGTAAAGCATCTCCTCCTTGCTCGATCAAAATATTCATACCTGTTTGAGCTTGTGTTCCAAATGCTTTTGCAATCAATGAACTTTTTTCTGCATCTGTCATCCCTTCCGTTGAGCGCTTAATCGTATCCAGCATATCAGGAAGTCCAATATTGCCTTTTTTCCATTCATCAAGATTAACCCCCAACTTTTCAAATGCTACTGCAGATTCTTTTGTCGGTTTAAGTAAACGTGTCAAAGCGCCTCGTAAGGCTGTTCCTGCTTTATCACCTTCAATACCATTATTTGAAAGCAAACCTATAGCTGCCGAAGTTTCTTCTAAACTTATATTCAATGAATGAGCAACTGGACCAACATATTCCATAGCTGTCCCCATATCTGAAAATCCAGCTGATGTTTTATTAGCAACAAAAGTCAAACTATCTGTAACACGTTGCGTATTCTTCATCATCGAAGTTGTGTCATTGGTTTTTAATCCAAATTGCTCAAGAATAGCTGTAGATGATGACATAACTGTTCCAAAATCATCACCCGAAGCCCTAGCAGCATCTAATACTGCTGGCATAGATCCTACCGTTTGATTAAAGTTATAACCTCGTTTAATCATCTCTTCCATTCCTTCATTAATGGAAGAAGTATCAATACCATATTGTTGTGCCCATTTTTTCGATTTATCTGCTAAAGTATCCATTTGTTTAGATAACTCAGCTGCTGGTGTATCATCCGAAAGAAGAGCACGAATTTCTGTCATTTGCCCATTAAAATTCGTCGCTGCTTGAACTCCCTTTGCAAAAGCTGCAGTTATTCCAACAGTAACTGGTGTTGTTTTCGAAGCAACTGAATCAAGACTACTACTCACTTTACCAAAGCCTGAAGAAATTTTTGGGAGAATAGAAGTTTGTTTATATTGTTCAACTGCTGCAGCTTTTAATTGAGCTTGATATTGTACTAATTGGGCATTAGCTCTAGAGATTTGATTTGCATATTTCTGGGTGCTGGATGTTGCCTTTCCATCTACAAATGATCCTGCATAAGATTTTTTTAATAAATCAATTTGCTCTTTTTGCTTGGCAATAGACTTATTTAAAATTTCTACTGGGCTTCTAACATCATTCATCCCTTTTCCAAAAGTTTTGAATGAAGTTTGTGAAGTTTTCAAATCATTTTTCAAGGCTGTTAACTGCTTACTTACTCCAGTAACTCCTTTTGAAAAATTGGCATCGTCCAACCCCATTTCAATTATCATTTTTCCTAAAGGTGTATCTGCCATTGCTTTCTCCTTGAACTTTTATTGTTAATTTAAGAATAAACAAAATTTACCCCTAAAAAGTCGCGTTTTTATTTCATAATAAAAAAACATCCTATTAAGATGTTTTTTTTATAATTTATCCATGAAATCACCAAGAGACATTACTTCTGGTTCTTCTTTCAAACTTTCTTTTTCACCATCAGTATTTGCATTAATAACATCAATGATAGTATCAAAATCGTTATCAAGAATATCAGATGCTGTAAAATTAGTATTCAAAACAAAGTGCTTAATAAAATTAAGAAAATTTTTCTTTCCTTCTTTAGCTGTTATCAGTTCTTTTTTTCAGTATTTTTATCCATTCCCAAAACGATATTATTGATACGAATGATCATCTCATCTAACTCCCAGGGGTCAGTACCTTGAAGAATTTGTTCAGGAGTTAATTTATCATCCGAAAATAATCCTGCAATGAATTCTAAGCGCAATTTTATTATTTCAGTAGTCGTTAAATTTCCCGATTCAATTTTTTCCTGAATATTCCAGAAATCTAAATATTTTTGTCCACTGACATGATGCTGTTTATACGTAACGTCTCCACCTTTTTCATGCAAGGTGATTTCTAATTTCGCCATATTTTTACTCCTATTTTGATTTTCCTGTTGAAACAGATGCAGCTACACTCATATTCAATGCTGTTCGAACTGCGTTTTGTGCTTGTGTATCATTTCCAACATACTTTTTAAAGAAATCACCATTATCTGCTGACCCCACGGAGTAGCTCACCGTATCAGCTTTAATTTCTTCTGCTTTCCCTTGTGCTGTTGAAAGCTCTACACCATCAAAAGAGAAAACTCCTGTCATGAAACCAAGCATATACTTATTCCCACGAACATCGCTATCTTCTATAAGAATAGAACATTCTGGTGCTTGAGTATCACTTCCTGCTGTAATAATTTTATTTTCATCAACATGGTATCCTAAAATTACAGCTAACACATCATCGGGAATATCAATGATGTCAAGCTCTACTTTACCATCTCCAACACCTTTTCCCGAAATATGATAGACCTTATTGGATCCCCATGTTTTCACTGGATCAACAGCCAAACCTGAAATTTTGGCATTTGATGTTGCACCTTCGTCTTTTTTCCCGTCAATAACAAACAAATTCGTACCAAGTGTTGCTGTTTTTCCATCTAGTACACGAATCGTTAATTTTTCAAAACCTACTGCTGCAGTTCCCATATTATTCTCCTAACTTTAATATTCTTCATAAGGTTTGCTGTACCCTTGATAAAAGCGAGTATCCACAAACCTTTTTGTTTCTATAAAATATTCATCCATGCCGCCTGACATTTGGTAAAAGCCCTTCGTCTGAAATAAATTCTCAACTTTTTTCTGAAGCTCTTTACATACCATACGATCAGTGGCTTCGATACATACTTGATACATAAAATGCTTCACAAGAGAAGTATTACTTCCAAAACCGGCTTGTGCTGGAGGACCTGTAGGAATAACAGTAATACTTGTCATTTCTTCTCCTAATTCTTCTCGCCTTTTATAGCTTTTCAGCCCACCAGTTTGTTGTATTTTTAAAATCTCAGGCTCTTTAGTTAAAGTTGTCATTAATTCATGAAGCATATCTTTCATTTAAGTAACTCCTTTAGGGTTTCTTGAGCTGATTTCACAAATTTAGGTCCTTGAGAAGCTGCAAATTTTTGTAATGCTCCAAAACTTCTATATCTATAACTTTTACCATATCTAGTAAAGCCATTATTTTCTAAATGAACCAACCGCCAATGTTTACCATTATTCCCTATTTTTATAATAGGTTGCCCCGAAGTTCGAGAGACATTACCACGAACCACACCTTCAACTGTATCTCCTGTATCCGCAAATTGGGATAAGGTACTTTTCAAATCTTGCACTGCTTCATCAGCTGCTGCTCTTAGGGCTTTGCTCTCAATCGACTTCACTCTAGTTTCACTGAACTTTTCTATCAGTTTTCTTTCGATTTCTTCAAATCCCCGAATAGTCATTGTGCTACTCATTAAGGTTCGTTCCTCCTAAAATAATTTTTAAAAAGGTACGATCATGAAAATCAGGCTGAACATCAATAATCCCCCAAATCTGACCTGAATATCTTGGATCATCAATAATAACCTTATCGTCATTTTTAGGTTGATAACTCGTTAAAGGATCACGAATTTTAATCGTTGCCCCATTCTTTACATTTTGATTCCCCAAAATATTCAAATCTTTATTACTCGGACTATAAACATCCGCATAAGCTCTAAACTGTTCGACCAGCTCTCCACCTCTACCATCAAAACTTGTATCAAGTTCAACTCGCTTAAAAGTAACCAATGTTCGCATTGTTCCGTTATTTGTTCGATTAGAAGATTGGAGGACTTTCTGTGATTTTATCATCACTCTCCTCACTTTCTTCAGATTGATGAACTAGAAAAACATCACGAATATTTTGTGCATAGTTTTCTCTAAACTCATCAAGAGCATCATTATAGACATAACGTGAGCGCTCATAGATTAGCTCTTCAACTTCAGGGTCACTGGCATCAGAAACACCAACCAGTCGAAGAATTGAAGTATAGGATGCCACCAACATTTTTGTTAAATTGGCAAGTTCATTAAAATCCGTGGTACTTATCCGCATTCTTTGCTTAAAAGCTTCTAAATTTTCCTCTGCCCACTTCTGTGCTTCGTTCATTGATAGTCCTCTTAAATCTTATTTAGCTTTTTTACTTGCAATAGTAGAACTAATATTGACAACTAAAGCTGTATTATTATCGTATGCTTTACCATAATAGAAAGATTTCACAGTATACAGTTGTAAATCTTCAAGAGCAAGTGTTTGATCAAATTCTTGCATTTTAGTGCCGCCCATATAAGCCCAGTAACGATTTGCTGCAAAAATCACACCTTTTCCTGCAGGAACGGCAATAGATTGAACAATCTCTACTCCAAACGGAAGAACTGCAACCCATTGGCCATTTTGAGTCAAATACATAAATTTAGCCAAAGTTACATAATAATCGTCTGGATTAACAAGAAGTTTAACTTGTCCTGAAATGTTAACCGTCACACCTTTTTCATTTTTAGATAGTTTTTGCATCAGTGGTGCAATTTTGGCTGCAGCATTTTCTGGTAGAAGTTCTGATAAATCTCCTGCTTGTTCTTTATCTGGATATGTTGTTTTTCCACTTGATACAGTACCTTTAGAGAGATCTTTCATTAATCCAATAGGTTTTTTATCACCATCACCACTTACTAGAGCTGTTTCGAGCGCAACAGCCATAGCTTCTGACATTTGGATAATAATGAATGACTTCAACCAATCATAGCCATTTTCTAGTGCATCTTTCGGAATTGCTACAAAAGTTGTCAATTTACTTTGTGAGAAATCAACTTCATGGAATGCTTGATTTAATTGACCTTTAATATCACCAAAAATATCACCCCATACTGCTGTACCACCATTATAAATAGAATCCGATATAACTGCCTTCATTTTCAAGCCTGCGCTTTGGAATTTAATGATATTCAAAAGTGGATGTGCTTCTTGAAGTTCTAAGAAAACTTGATTCATAATTTCAAGTGGAAGTGTGAGTTCTGGATTATCTACACCAGAAGTAATAGCATTAAAGAATTTAGTTTCATTATCAGTTAAACCATTAGTAGGACGTGAATCCAATAACTCATTAATTTTTTCTGAATTAGAAGCTGTCATATTTTCCATGATTTCTGTTCCTAAAACATCCATCATATTGCTAAATTCTTGAGCTTGTTTTGCTTCATCTGCACCTTCTTTTACTGCATTTGTATATTTTTCAACAGCATTTTTGTAATTAGGTAATTTTGTATAATCCATTTATTAAAATCCTCCAAACATTGGTTTAAATTTTTGATTTTTTAACGGCTTATCTGCCGAGTTATTGACATTTAGCTCTGCTTTTACTGCAGCGATTTTTTCATCAATCATCGCTGTAATCTGCTTCAATTGTTCATCATCAAAATGAACATCAATCGTGCCTGAACTTTTCTTCTCTCCCTTAATCATATTTTTAAATTGATTAATTTTTTCAAGAGATAACATTGGTGAAAGACTAGCAACTAATTGTACTGGCTGAGTATTTTCAAAAAGAATTTCATCCACAATCCCTGATTCAACAGCTTGTTTAGCATTAAACCAAGTTTCTTTATCCATTAGTGCTTGTGCTTCTTCCTCTGAAATTCCCATTCGCTTGGCATACAAATTAGCTAAATTATTACTAGAACCTAGTAAATAATTGGAACTTGCTGCCATATCTCTATAGTCGCCCTGCTGAATTGAAGAAACATTATGAATCATCACTTGTCCAATAGGAGAGATTCCTACAGAGTCAGCTGCTAAAAGCGGAAAAGTTGCAGCACTTGCACAAATTCCAGAAATTTCTACAATAACCTTCCCTTGATATTTGCTTAAATCCGTAAAAATTTCGCTTCCAGCAAATACAGAACCTCCTCCAGAATTAATCTGAATGGTAACGTCTTCACCACTTGCTTCATTCAAAAAATCTGCTACTCTTTTAGGAGTTACACATTCCATACCTAACCAGTCGTAGATTTCTTCAAAATCATTATCTGAAACCACACCGTTAAATTTAAAGGTTTTCACTATTTTCTCCTTCCTTTGTATAATTTTTAGTCATGATAACTCTATCGCCATTATCCATAGCTGGGAGCCCTGCAGCTTCTCGAACTTCATTAATTTTAACGACACCACTTGAACCCACTTTATCAATAGCATCTGCTCGATCAAGAATATTAATAGTTTTAAATCCTGTCATACTTAAAATTTTTCCTACTTTGTAACCAGATTCTTTTATTAATAAACTTGTAAATCCTTCTGATAACTTATTCCCAATTGGCAACACTGCTGCTTCAATCGCTAAATCAAGGTTCTCAGAATTATTAGCCGTTTCTCCAAGTACCAAAGCAGGGGGGATTCCCAGCAAAGCGGATACTTCCCCAATAAACACTTTTCGTAAAGCTCCAAAATCTGTAATTTGATTTTGAAGTGAAGTTGACTTATTTGCGGACATTTCTTCATAAGATGATTTAGGAGTTCCATCAGCTGGAATAAAAACTACTGGGTCACGTTTCATCTTTTCAACCAAGGTCGTCGCAAATTGTTGTTGGAGTTTTTTTCTTTCCTCATCATCAAGCTTACTGCTAACTGGAATACTAATTTTTGCTCTTAATTGTCCCACTCGAAGTTGGTTGGTTATCAGTATTCCAAACATTTTGCCATAATCTTTCCATAGACTATCTATATATTTTTGAAGCTCAATATTATCATTTGCTAAATGAAAACAATCCACTCCTTGAGTAAATATTTTTTCAAAATATTTTTGTGTACCCAAACCAGAATCAGAAAGGACAATATTATTTTCATCGAAGTTAACAACTACATCAGAAAAAGTATTCCCATTAAGCGAATAATGCGTTATAAAATTGTCAGCTACATAAAACTTGTCACCATCTCTTATAACAAGCAATTCTCCATTCAGTAATTTTTTTACCATTGCAATTTTAAATTCGCTTGCAGTTTGATTTGGATTCGGTTTTACATTTAATGCATAATCAAACTCTGAATCTATAATAGAGTTTTCATGCTTGAATACAAATTTACCTTTAGAGATTAAGCGTGCAAGATAAGTTGTACAAGCTTCTAAAGCGGAACTTTTTATTCCTAAAGTTGTTTCAAGCCCAAACAATGTTGAGTATCCGGAAATATCTGTACTTTGATTTTTATTTTTTACTGAATTCCAAATCTCTGAAAATAATCCCAAAATTTCTCCTTTCTGTCTTTTTATTTAAGTTTACTCAAAAAGTAGAACGAAAAAGTCGCGTTTTTAGCCTATAAACCAATCTAAATTATCATAAAAATCCGTGGAATCTACTTCATTCAATAATTCAGCTTTAAACATTGCAGCCTCAAATGCTTTAAAACCGTCTGTTTTCCGTCTCACATCTTCTTTTTTGATATATTCAACATTCCCATCTTTTTTCAAATGTCGAAGCACATTATTCGTATACCAGCGCATCATATCATTATCTCCAAAATTAAATTTATGATTAGCGAAACCATCTTCAATAACGGCTGATACTTGAGCATCAATAGCTCTAAAATTACGAATAACTTCTACACGATAGCCTAACGGTGCTTCAAATTTACCATTCCAAGATACTTCAAAACCAGCTTGCTCAAATAAAGGTTGAAGAAGTCCTTTCATCTTATAAGCATCTCCGCATATGGTTTGGAAATCATAACCTTCTTCATCCCGCATTCGAACAAACCAGTCAATAACATGTTGCGGATCCATTGAAGGTTCATCTAAAACTGTAAGTAGTCCTTCTTCTTCCCATTGTCTAATAGGTGCAAATCGTCGTTTTCCGTTGACGTTCTCATTTGGTTTTGAATAACTATAAATTCTATCGACAAATTCTTTTCGAACAAATGAATGACATTTAAAAATATAATCTCCATCAATTTTGAATAAAGCACCAACTGCAATAAAATCTCGAGTAGAAGCAAAGTCAAAACCTCCAATAGCTGGTAAATCGCGTAATTCTGGAAATTCTCTTTTTGTTGCTTTTAATTCCTCGTAAGTTGCTACACTACGTTCAATATCAGTAACGGGAAAATTCATTCGTTTGGTCATAAATTCATCACGTCCACTCGGATTTATCTCTAAATCTTCATATTCCTCCAATACTGTTTCATAAAGCCCTTGTGCATACTCTGTCATTGGAAGAGAAAACATTGGACTTGAAAGCTCCCAATTTTTAGGATTATCCACCTGTTCTGCTTTATCAAGCTTACAAATAAACGGAAACATAGTATTCCATTTCGCTTCACCTTTCAAAACTTTAAGCGCCATGTCTTTCATCTGATCAATAAATCCATCACGAACATATCCATCCGTACCAATATAAAACTCCCGTGGGTTAGGTCTTTTACCTAGCCCTGAAATATGTACTTTTACATCTTTATTACTTTCATATTGGTGGATTTCATCAAAGATAACCGCACCATCACGAAGTCCATCTTTAGTATTTCCGTTTGACGTTCTGAATTTGAAAAGTGATTTTGTTTGTAAATTTTTTATTTCAGACTTACAAGGCTTCCCAAATAGCTCCTCTAGCTCTTCATGACTCTCAATAGTGTCATAAACTTCTTCAAAACTCGTTTTAGCCTGATCTTCACTATTAGCTACAATGGATATATTATATTTGGAGATTCCATGCATAGGAGTTGTTAAATAGCTCCCTATCGCAGATAACAAACCATTTTTACCATTCCCCCTAGCAATCATAATCAATATTTTTCGATAAACATTCCGATGATTTTCTGAGAAATATAAAAACACAAAACTGATAATAAATTTTTGAAAATCTTCCAGTTGAAAGAAATATTTTTCAGTATAGCCAATACAGTTTTCAATTTGTTCTACGTCAAAAAATATCTCGCCTGATTCAAGACGAGGCTCTACTTCACGTTTAATATAATCAACAAGTAATTTTCGTTCATAGTTGAATTCAACCATGCCCGCATAATAACCCTCGATATATTTTTGAACGTAATCAATCACTTCGTAAATTTACTCCAATCTTTTTCTACACTACCTTTAGGTTTTGATAATCGTTTTCCTTCAAAAAATTCGTCTAGTTTTATCAAAGCAGCATTTACTCTCACTTGCTCAGAAATAGCTGGATTCGTCTTTTTAACCATTGAATCCCCCGACGGAACATAAATAACTGCCCCTTCTTTCTCAATATCTTCTCCGAGTCTTTCAAAAGTAGCTGCTAAACTACAATATCTTTGAACTTTTTCCATCTCAGAAGCTCTATTTATATCAATGAGTGAAAGTAATTCTTGATAAAGTAAGTCATTAATCTTTTCGTTTTCAGTTTTGCAATTTTTTTCAGCATGATTTTCAGATACTTCGCTTATTATTGCTAAATAATAATTAATATCAGTAATAATTTCTTGTAGTTCCACATTCAAAACTTCAGCAATTTCTAACCAAATTTTTTTATTTTTAGGATTTCTTTTACCACTGGAAGATAAGGGAAGTTGGCTATAATTTCCTTTAATTCCTTTATCTTCCAAAAGTATTTTTAAATCAGAAAAACTCATTTTTTTATTTTCCAGTATCTGCTTCAACCGAACGTTCATATTTTTCAACTCCTTTCTAAAAAAACAGCCCTTTTTTTGGTTAAAAGACCACCAACCGGTCTAGGATTCCCGAACATTCATGTCCGATTTTTTTAGTAGGGGGGGCTTTCACATTAAATTCCGAATTTTAATTCTTAAAATATAAATATTTCATCGTCAAATTTTTTGTTTTTACTTCGGTTATGCCGTTTATTGTGGCAATCATGACACAGAGTACGTAGATTACTCATTTCTAACGCTAATTCTGGATAGTATTCTAACTCCTTAATGTGATCTACTTCTAGTGTTGCAGTCTTAACTGTAGTTACCTTCCCCTCTGCCTTGCACCATTGACATTCTTTATTGTCACGTTGAAGAACCTGTTCCCGCACTCTCCTCCAATCACCAGAACAATAGAACTTATGTCGTGCTTCTCTTGTACTAACATCAATCATAATTCCATCGTAAAACAAAAACACTACAAAAAAGTAGCGTTCTTGATTAATCTTTAAACATTTTCAACAAGTGGCCGTCATCATACTTCTCTACAAATTGTTGAGTGGCTTTATTATTTCTAGCTATCACTACACTTTTAGAGTAGTACATGTTCATAGTAATCTTAATGATTCCCCATCCGTCAATATAATAATGTTTAAATATTTCTCGATCCTTTTCATCTTTAATATTTAGTAGAGCTTCATTAATCAATTGAGATTTCCATGCATTGGGTTTATTACGAAGAATAATCCTTAAAGTCATTCGAATATCGTGCCACTGTTCTTTCGTCAATTCTTCTGCCATTTCTAACTCCTGTTATGTTATAATAATGTTAGAATACATCGTTTGGAAAGCCTATTTTCTTGGGCTTTTTTCTTTTTCAATATCATACTTTCTTTACCGTAAACTTACCTCTTAAATCTTTATATTTTCAACTTCACCATTTTCTAAGTTGATAACTACTACTTCCTCTAAAGCATCAGACCTAATAAATTCTTTCACTTGTTTTTTATCAAAGAAATATTCCTCTTGAGTTTTTCTTGAAGCAAACCAACCTTTCTGTTTAAACATAACTTTAAATTTATATAACGATCTAATCTTTAACTCAAGAGAACGAAGTTCATCATCTCGTCGTGTGGCTATATCTTTGTAATGTTCAAACTCACTTTCTAACTCTTCTACACTTTTCTTAACCCACAATAACAAGACCGTTAGAATTATTACTGCACTAGAAAGCATAAACTGTACCACTGTAATTATCATTTTATTCTCTCCCCCAAAAAATAAATTAACACATAGAATACCTAAACAAGCTGTTAATACCGCAATCAATAGATTACTTGTCTTTTTCTTTAATAACCAAAATAAATATTTTAACATTTTATCCTCTCAATGCTTTTATTTTTTTCGATTCTCTTTTGAGCGCTTTTCTCTTAGAATGCGCCTCTTTCAAATCAAACCACCAAATATTCTCTGCTTGTTGATAAAGTGGGAAATTCCCCGAATAGAAATCTGTCCCTAAGAATAAATCAAGCTTCAAATACTCAGACAAACAAGATATTCTCCCTGCAAGGCCCGATGGACGTTTTCCCAAAGCATAAGAATTGTGCTCTTCTTTCTCTAACAATTCAATCCCTACTTTCTCGCCAGATTTAGCGATTCGAAATTGATGATATTTTTCTTCATCTTTTAGACAATAAAGAGTAACATCTCCCCCTTTACTGAGATGTATTGTTGGAGTAAGGATAATCCCTCCTGCTCCAGCCGATTGTTTCACAAAACTTTCAAAATCAAAAGTCACACCACTTTGTTTCATTATTTTTTCTCCAATCTTTCCAGCGCTTCATCACGCTGTTTTTTTACTTTTTCAAGTTGTATGCCAACACAAGCTGCACCTGCCATAAAACTGCCAATGACTACAATGAATAAACAAACTGCCAATTCAAATCTGTCCATCATATCACCTTCTCTGTAAATTCATTTTTCCGTGGAACTTTTTTTGCAATCGTAATAGGAATACCATAGCGTTTAGCAAAGAGTTTCGCCTTAATTTTAAATTCTGGTAAAATCATTCCCTTTACATCAACGACTTTAATCAAGTGGCCTGCTTCATCGTAGAAAGTAAAATCTGGCTTATAAGCAATCTCTCGATAAGCTTTTCCTTTCAATCTGAACTTATCCATCAGGACAAATTTTTCTTGCATTTTCATGTTGAGATTATTCTTGTGCAGCTGATAATAGATACTTTCAGCCTTACTATCAAAGGTAATACCATCAACAGTAACTTTCTTTGCGCCATATTTATGAGCCATTTTTGATTTCCTCCCAAGTATTATCTAGCCAGTCCAGCAACATATTTGTTTGAGCCATGACCAACGGTTGATTATCATATTTTGTTGATAACTCTCCAAGCGACATCACTGCCCAGTTCCAGAATTGTTCATTTCCGAAACCCAACTTCACCGCCTGAGAATTACATTCTAAAATCCAATTTTTTATGTCATTGAAAAATTTTTCATAGTCCAAATTTCCCACCTCAATTCTTAAGAAAATTTTTTAATTTTTCTTCTTTCCTCCACCCACCCTCGCGCGACTCGGTGGGGTGTCATTTACTTGTCAAAATTTGCACCACTCAAGAGCAAATTTGACTTGTCAATACACCTACACCCACAGGATAATTCTATACGTAAGTATAGAATTCACTGACACCTTTTTTTGACAGTGTCAAACCTATCAATTTTGATAGGTTTGATAGGGGTGTCAGTCATGTCACTTTCAGCCACATTGACAGGACTGACAGGGGTATCAATTTAACTAAATTTTGACATGTTTGACAGGTTATATATTTTCTAATTTTCAGAAACTTCTCCCTCATCTTTTTCTAATTTAGACACATAACCCTCATCATCAATTGCCAAAGAATCTGACTCTCTTATCCAATTTTTTATAGTATTTCGAGACTTGCCAAAGTAGCTTTCCAACGCTCCAATTCTCACCTGCCCCTGTCCTTCCATATCTAAACTATCCAAAGCATTCAATAAGTTTTCTGTATTCTTCTTAATTCGAGCATTTTTCTTCTCTTCAGAACTTTGTGTCGCATGTCCCTTTTTAGCCCCACGCTTATAAGGAGGCTCACTGCCCACTGGTACAAGGTCTTTCAAACTGCCTACTTCATCTTGAAGATGCAGCGGATGATTAAACCAGAGATTAACCGGCTCTAATTTTGGAAACTCTCGAAGAGTCCCCTCCAGTCGCCAAGCAGTCATACGCTTCACAACGTTTTGAACTTCTCCCAGCTCAAAACCAGAGATTTGCCAAGCTCTGTCTTGACCCAATGCTGTAGCGAGATGTTCACGCATCGCTGGCGCAGATAAGAAATCATCTTGGCCAATCTCACTCAAGTATGCGGGATTTTCATTTTTTATTTTCTCTGCGTAGAAATTCGCAGTGGCACGACCTTCTTGCATTTTCCGAAGATTGTCCGTCACTTCAAGCTCAATCAAATCAAGAATGGCATCAGGATCACGAGCAAAGACTCCAGAGCCCGAACTGCGATCCATAGAAGATTTTCCCCCTTGTGCCCCTTTGGAATGGTGATGACAATAAATAACAGATGTCCCAAGTTCCGCAGCTACCTTGTCAAAGTTATTTGTAAACTTGGCCATTTGTTCCGCATCATTTTCAGAACCCGTCAATACTTTATAAATCGGGTCAATAATGACGGCATCAAATTTTTCCTTTTGTGCACGTCTAATAAGTTTTGGTGTTAGCTTATCCATTGGGATTGAATGCCCTCGCATATTCCAAATATGAATATTTTGAACATGTTCTGGCGGTAACCCCATAGCCAAATAAATATCTTTAAATCGTTTGTAAGCGGACGGACGATCCAACTCCATATTGATATAAAGCACTTTGCCCCGTTCACACTTAAAACCTAACCAAGGAATCCCCTCCGCAATGGCAATACACAATTCCATAAGAGTGAAAGATTTCCCTGCTTTTGACGGTCCTGCAATTAACATTTTATGACCTCGTCGAAGAATATTATCAATCAGCACTGGAGCAAGCGGTGGGTCCTCTTCAAACATTTCCGCAAGACTTTCAAATTCTGGTAAATCATCGTTTAAATCTTCAATCCATGTTTGCCACTCTTCCCAATCCGCCTTACCAATATTAGTGTCAATAAGAAATTGTTTATGTTTCCCACGAACAACACCAGGCATTCGAGAAAGGCGCGAAGGATTTTTATTCTGACTATCGACTTCCAAGCCATTCTTATTACAAATCTTGTAAAGATACTCTACCCGATCACGATACTCATTCTTATCTTTCGCGTTAATCTTTACAATGGCATGTATAGATTTTCCGCCAGAATAAACCAGTGCTGCAATGGGAAGTTCAAGCTCACGCATGATAGCATTCTGCTTATCTATACTTAAATTATCTGATTCTACCAAAGCATATTTAAACTCGGTTACATTTTCATTTTTAACCCCCTTACCATCTAAAGGATTAAAACGAATCCAAGCCCCTGCTTCTGGGTTAGAATCTCCTACGACAAAGCCTAGGTCTTTCTCATGCTTGAATTTTTCAAGTTGATTAAGCATTTCTTCGGCTGTTCGGCTGTAGTTCCCTTTCCCACTTACCGAAAACTTTCCGTCCTCTTTCTCCCATGAGTTGACCACATAACCGATATAGTCATCATTTTTGAAAAGAGTTTGAATATAAGTTTTCAGTTGTTGGATAGGATTCCAATGCTCCGGTTCTCGAATTTCTTCTCCTTCAACCCAAGCCTTATCAATAAATTTATAATCTTGAGCTGCACTGACTTCATCGTCCCACGAAAGAAATTCGTTCCCATCATCGCCTTGATAAACTTGACGGGGCTGCCAGCCTCCTTCCTTTGCTTTCATGGTGATAAAAGCTCCGGTTACAGGTGTGCCCTCATTATGGCCTAGAGATTCCCATTTCATCTCCATTTCCTGAGGATTGTATCTTGAGTCAGCTTGAGACCAATTGTCCCATACTTCAAAACCATATCCTTCATGTTTCAAAGCCATACCTACAGAGACCCACTCTGTATAGTCCAGAGAAGTCGGTTGAATAAAATCTAAAAGAGGAATCAAATCAAATTTTTCATCCATTGTTCCACTGCTCCTTACTGTTCAAAATTGCTTGTTCGGAAGTCAAACGATCTGGCATTTCCTCGAGAATACTAAGAAATGGCGTTAAATCTTCGCCAGAGTCTGCTTGTGTCTTTGCAAGTACAGCTTTCATTACCGTTCTTCTAGAAACACCATTGGCCACCAAGACACGAGCAATCTCATTATTTTTCTTAAAGATGTCTCCTAAGCTGGAGCGGTTCTCTGTGCAACCTAAGCGTAACTTTTCATTGTATTCTTTTTCTACTTTGATAAAGTAGCGTCGAATTTTACGCCCCTTTTCAGTATTGGTAATCATCGCTAATTCTTTTGCCATATCTAGAGTTAAAATATAATCATCCAAAACCTCACGAAGCCCGCCGTTGACCGTCTGTCCATTTTTGGACAGACGTACAAAATCAACGTTTTCAACAAATCCATATGTCTTTATTTTACGAAGTATCCAATTATCGAATCGGGTGTTCACACCTAATTGTTTATGAAATATACGACCACTAACAACTTGCTCTCCACGAGCGTTGGTCTCAATTTTTATTGTTTTCATTTTTTCCTTTCTTATAAAACTACATTGTAATATATCCTTGTTGACTACATTGTATTACTTTGTTATACTAGTTATAGGAGGTATCAACTATGACTGTAACTACTATTCGCTTAAACAAAGAAGAAGAGAAATTCTTCAAAGCTTATGCTGATTTAACCGGCGAAAATATGTCTACGCTTTTCAAAACTGCCTTGGCTGAAAAAATCGAAGACTATCTTGACTTACAAGCTGGACTTGAAGCAATGAAAAACTTGTCTGGTGAAACTGTCAGCCTTGATGAGATGATGGAGGAACTTAACATTGACGAAACTGTATCACGTTGAGTTCGACTTAAAGGCTAAAAAGCAATTTAATAAGCTTGACCATCAGATTCAAAAACAAATTTTGTTCTGGCTCAAAAAAAATATTGAGGGAACTGATAATCCGAGAATCCACGGCAAAGCATTGGTCGGCGATAAATCCGGACTATGGCGATACCGTGTTGGAAAATATCGTATCATCTGTAATATTCAAGATGACATTGCTTTGGTTCTTGTCGTTCAATCTGGTAAACGAGAAATTATCTACGATAAGTAAGCTAGCCCAAGAGCTGGCTTTTTTTATTTCCCAGAAAACTCTCTTGGATGAATGCCTGCAGGAACTCGCCAACCATTCCCCGCAATTCGGTCAATCAACTTACGAGCACTTTCAAATTGCCAAGTTCCCACATGACGAAAACCAAATCTTTCTAAAAGGCGAATTTGCTTTGGCGTAGTTAAGCCTGCCATTCTACGTTTATTCAATTTGTCCAATAACACTTTTGCTTTCCCGGCATTTTCAATCTCTTCAGGAAAAATTCCATATTTTTCAAGTGCTGCGATTTGCTTCTCTGAAGCGGGCGCCATTTCCCAACCAAATGACGGAACATAATTTACCAAATCTTCTGCTTGAATAGACATTTCAAATTGGAGAGGGTCCACAAGTTGTCTTTTGCGTTTCTTCATTGCGGCCAACTGTTGTGCAAGTGAATTTTCACGATCTTGGACAACTTCCCCTTCTGCAATTTCTGCGACTTCTTCCAAGTCAAAAGGAACAGGTTCAACTTCTTTTATCTCCGCCATTTTCTCTGTCATTTTTTTAGCCACAGCTTCATCTTTGGCAATCAAGTGTGCCGGATGAACCAACTCATGACGTTCCGTATGCCAAAGAAAATCTAAAATTAGGCAATCTTCTTTACCTTGAGCAAGGCGAAGCCCACGTCCAATACACTGGACATAAAGCGGACGCGACTTTGTTGGTCTTAACATAATCACACAATCAACTTCTGGTGAATCCCAGCCCTCAGTAAGCAGCATTGAATTACATAGGACATTGTATTTTCCATCGTCAAAGTCTTTCAATACTTCTGCGCGGTCTTTAGACTCACCATTGACTTCTGCAGCTTTAAATCCTTTTTCGTTGAGTATATCTCTGAACTTTTTAGAAGTCGCAACCAACGGAAGGAAAACAACTGTCTTTCTATCCCGACAATGTTTAATCATTTCATCCGCTATCTGGTAAAGATATGGATCCAAAGCACTGCCAACTTCACTTGCTTTAAAATCTCCGGCTGACATTGAAACACCGGTCAAATCAATTTTTAACGGTATAGTCAAAGCCTTCATCGGTGACAAATATTTATTTTTTATGGCATCAGGTAACGTGTATTCATACGCTAAAGTTTCGAAAAACTCTCCAAGATTCTTCTTATCCGTTCGGTCAGCAGTCGCAGTTACTCCAAGCACTTTGGCTTGGTCAAAGTAAGAAAATACTTTTTGATAACTGGAAGCTAACACATGGTGTGCTTCATCGACAATAATAGTGTCATAGTAATCTTTGGGAAATTGCTCCAAGCGTTTTTCCTGCATAAGAGTTTGAACACTTCCTACCGTCACGCTATAAAAGGAATTTTTAGCGGTTTGATCTGCTTTTTCAACCGCAGCTCTTAGTCCTGTTACCTTATAGAGCTTATCGGCTGCTTGTTCTAAAAGTTCACCACGGTGTGCCATAATTAGTACCCGTTCGCCTTGACTCACCAAGTCTTTGGTTAAATCTGAAAAAGTCACCGTTTTTCCTAACCCAGTAGGAAGAACGAGCAACGTTCTATTCACGCCGCTCGCCCATTCTTCCTTGATTTTTTGATTAGCTTCTTTTTGGTATGGGCGAAGTTCCATCTAATCCTCCAAATCTAACTGCATCTGTGGATTAGCCTCGTTATCCAACTTGTCACGCATCGCAAATGCAGCCTCAAACTCTGTATCCTCAGTAAACTTCACCGTCACCGCATTGGAATTCATTTTATAAGAGAAGTCTTTATTGTTATCCAAAAGCCACTGAATGAAATTTTTAGTCGCTTGCTCAAACTGGAAAGTAAATTTCCCTGTAATTGTTTTTTCAACGAACATTCTACACCTCCTTAAAAGTTATATCCTGTGCCTTGTTGCCCTTGAGGTGCATCTGTATTGCTTGGGAATGGGGTCACATTTCCTTGTTGTTGCATGCCAGGAGTAGCCTGTTGCATTGGCGGTTGTTGGGCCATTTGTTGGCCTTGTGGCGCCGTGTTTTGATAGTTTGGTGTTTCTGGTTCAAGGAAACTGTCAATGCGGTTATTCTGACCTTCTTTACCCTCACGATTGGTATAGGTGTTCACTATAACTTTAGCTTTACCACGTGCACCTAAAACCATTCCCCAATTCATTCTTACTTTGCCTTCTTCATTTTTAGGCGCACCGATTGAAGTAAAGAACTGATTGATTTTCCACTGCATTTTTTTGTAAAGATAGAACTTTTCTGTCAATGTGGCCACCTCACCCGTAGGCGTTGTTATTTCAAGAGTTACTGTAGCCATAGGAGCATTATCAGGCACTTTACTTTCACGATTAGCGGGTTTTTCATAAATTCCTTTTTCTAAGTTGGTGATAACAAAAGGATACTCACCTTCTGGAAGTAAGACAAAAGGTGCTCCTTCTTCTACTTCATCATCCCAGTTCAAAATTTCCATGTCGTCATTATTTACATTATTCATTGTCATTGTTGTTGTCTCCTTTATTAATAAATTCTTTTGTTTTTAATTTCTGCAAAAATCTTATCCCATTGTGCAACGAGTCCCCCTTGAATTAAATCTTCAGGGTAGTCTCTGATTGGCATTTCGAAAGGTTTAAATCCTTTCTCAGCGACAATGGTTCGAATTTCTTCTTCAGTCACTTCATGCGTTCTCATCAGTTGAGCCAATTCTTGCGGAATGTCTGGATCAATAGTCATTGGTTCACGAGCAAATTGATTCTCCTGCGGTGTTTCAACTGCAGGTGGAACTTGCTCAGTTTCTGTTTGTTGTTTTGGTGTAGCCTTTTGGAAGATATGTGCAATCTTTCCAAATTCAAAGGGCAGTTTGTCTGGTAAGTCATGGCGATTTTTTGCATCCCATGCCGGATGATGCGTCGTGAACATAACACGTTGCCCTCCTGTTGCTTTCTTGGACTTTGTTTTACTGTCCGTCACAATGGTTGTTTCATAGTTGGCAAACAACACCATATCCGCCCATTCTTTTAACAAAGGCGCACATTGTTTAGAAAGCTTGAGCTGGTAGCGGTCAAATGCGCCCATTTCGTCTGGTTTTTCAAACTTCTTAATATCTGCATGAGCAGTAACAACCACATTTATGCCTTGATCTGTTAACTCCGAAAGTAAATTAAGTAATTTTCCAAACTCTTCTTTTACCATGGTATAGCCTTTGCCATAACCTAAATCTTCAATAGAACTGATATTATTTCGTGCACACACAGCCTGATTGGCCAAAGTTTCCGCCCAGTCTGCGGTATCAATAACCAAGGTGTCACACATGTGTGTTTTCTTGATATAATTCACTTCATCCATCAGCATTTGCCAACTTGTGGGCTTATCCATTCGATGGACATCCATATTTGAAGTCGAGCCCTCGGTATCAATAAAGATAGGGGAGGGGAACTGTGACGCAAAGGTGGATTTACCAATTCCTTCCACTCCATACAAAACTACTTTTTGAGCGGTAGCAGTTGGACCACTTGTAATGTTAAAACTCATAGTTCTTGTCCTCTATTTCTTCTAAAATTTTTAAGTATTTTTGGTGTTTTTTTATATGATTTTTAATTATAGGAATAAACGGATTGTATTTGTCTCGTACTAACAAATTCTCTATTGAAAGTTTGTCTGAATAGATTCGTGCTTTTATTTCCTCAACTAATTTATCCTTCTCACCCACGTAATAGTAAAGACAGTTCCCACTTTTTATTGTTTTTCTATGAACAGTGTGTTTAATTCTTGAGTGATCTTTGTCTTTTCTATGCGTTACAATAATATCTACTTTTTTTGTGACAATATTAATACGACAAATCTTTCTATTTGAATATTTTCGCTTTTTTAACATAGTAATAGTACCCACATATGAACGACTAGCGGATTTTAAATTTTCAAGATTATCGTTAAAAATATCTCCATCTTTATGAATAACACATTCTGGAATTTCTTCGTTAAATGTTTCAAATACCAATCTACGAACATATTTACAAAACTTAATTCCATCTTCCCGTAAATAAACAACATTTCCATATTTTGGCCTAGAGTAAGGTTTCATAAACCTATTTCTGTTATAGGACCAAACACGACCATCTCTTGTTACACCGTAATTAGGGTAATCAGGTATCTGTCTTATTTCCATAGCACCTTACCTCAAAATTGATATTTGGGCGCCTCTGGCTCAACTGTCAAAGCTTCTTTTACAGTTTCCTCACTGTATCCATCGGTAATAATAATGGAACATTCATCGCCCGTTGAAACTCGTGTTGCGATAGCTTGTAGCTGTTCTTGTTCAAGCCATTGGCCAAACTCTTCTAGCGTTTCGACATCCATCTGTTCTAACTTGTCAATCAAGATAAAGCCGCATTCAGGCTTCAATTTACGCACAATGGCTGTAGAAACCTTGAGTTGTTCAGCGCCAGACATATTGTCCCAGCGTTGGCCATTATAGAGTAGTTCTCCCTCAGAAACAGAGAGACCAGGAAGGGGAAGGTCTGCATCATCAAGTAATTTTTTAATCTCTCTACGAATATTTTCAATTGCTTCATTAAGTTCTGTATATTGATCCTTATAATACTGCGCGTCTTCATTGGCCTTTTCTTTATCAATATTTGCTCGAACTTTACGATTAGTTTCATCCACCTGTTGGATATTTTGTTCAAGCTCTTCTGTAGACTCATCATGCAAATCTAATGCAGATTTTTCAGCAATAATAAGCTGTTGGTCAACTTGAGCTTTTTCTTCAATCAATCGAGCAATTTCAGCATCAAGTTCCGCTTGGCGTTGTTTCAAGCTATCTCGTTGCCCTCTAATTCGTCCATTTTCAGCATTTTTAGCCAGTATGGCTTGTTGTTGCTGGATAAGTTCTGAGGCACTGACCAGCTCCTTAGGGGCTTCTGGATAGTATATTTGTTCGTCTGCGAACTTCTGTTTCTGATCCGCAATCTGTCCAATCATGTGACGCTCATTGTAAAGTTCTTTTTCTTTCTGCTCAAGGGCTGTCAACTGTTCCCCCACACCAATAATTTGAAGGAGAGTTTTTGCTTTCTCAGAACTTGAGGCTTCCATGAATTTTGGAAGGTTAATCGCCAACTCTTCCACAAAACTATTGAGCAATTGTTGGCCAGCTTTATTTCCGCTTGGGTCAATAACTTTCAAATCGCTATTCTTTCCATCTCTGCGGACTTCTAGACCATTGCTCAACACAAGATGTAAGCGCGGAGGCAAGACACTGCCTTCACGATGAGGTTGGCTAGGTTTATGTTTATTGCCACCCAGTGCCCAAGCAATAGAGTCAAGAATAGAAGTTTTACCTTGACCATTGCGTCCACCGATGACTGTCAAACCGTTTTTCGTAGGTTCAAGTTTTACTGCCTTGACCCTTTTTACATTTTCGATTTCAAGTTTGTTTATTTTAATCATGCTAACACCTCGTCAATATACTCTTTAAGATGCTTTAATACCCACTGTTCATCCATGTAGGATTTGCTATGGGAATGTAAAGTATCAAATCCAAACAAATAACCATTTGCAAAAGTCCAACCTCCGTGAACTCCATCAGGTATTTCTTCATAATTCTTGCCTTCCCACTCTGGAATTTCGATATAGCCATTTGCTTTTCCTTGTTGGAAAATATTTCCTTCTGATAATTCACGGAAAAAAATTCGGTTTTATTGTTTTTGGATGAGGTAAAGCACAAATTTTGTACCCTTTGTACTCTTCTACGATTGGAGCACCTCCATTTTGTAAATGCTCCTGAATATTATCTATTTTCATATTTCCTCCAATTTTTGATATAATCAGAGTAGAATCTCGCAAAGTTTCTACTCGCTCCTAGTTATCGCTAGGAACTTTTTATTTTTCTCTGAATTCATTAATATCAACCTCCAGAGCGTCTGCTATTTTGCATACCGTTTTAAATGACGGATCATCTGTCTTTTTCAACTTCATTTGTGAAAAATACTGTCTTGATATTCCTGTCATTTTTGACAAACGATAAGTAGAGATATTTTTTTCCTTTAAAATTTTTTCTATTTTATTCCACATACTGTATGTTGCCATCCTTTCTTTTGTAATAACTACTTGACTAGCTAGAACAATTTTTTATATAATTTTGATGTATCCAGAAAGGAGGCGAATTATTTTGGCTAAATTTTTGAATATGAATGTGATTAACCTTTGAAAAACGTTCTCGCTTGTAACTTCTAGACTTTCCACCTAGTAGTAACTTGCAAAGAGAAGACTAACAAATTTAACTGCTTAACATCACATTAGTACTGTTATGATTAAGATGGAACCTTTAAATTTGTTTATCGAACTCCCTGAGAATTAGTATTCACTGTGGATGATGCATGTGTAGGAAGCAGAACCTCCAAAGTGATTTCAGCCTAGTCAACGTTAATCTTTAAAAAATACTGCAACTCCGTAAGAGTGACTATCTTACGGGGCTTTTTCATTTTGTCATGTAGCGTTGATAGTCAAGGGCATTGTCAAATGTTCGAGTAACTTTTCCCGTGTAAACTTCCCACCGCTTCGAAATAAGAAATTTCGTTACAATGCGACCATCTGTCGTTTCGAATTGATCTGCGATTAACATTTTTAATTCCTTTTCTAGTAATCAACCCAAAAGATATTTTTTTCAGCTTCAGCACTTCGCCAAGCATTATATACTTCTCGATTGATATATACTTCTTTATTACTAACTTTGGCATATCCATGTTTAAATTTTGAATCGCCTGCGGTCATCTTCCGCATTCTTGTTTGGTAAGTTGACTCTCCTAAATTAAATTCAGATTTGAACTGGGCTTTTGTTAACCAATTTTTATCACCTAAATTTAAAGCCATCACCGCCTCCTTTCTGAATTTATTTTCGATTTTCTCCTTGGTATAATATTTATGAGTAGTTATATAGTAGCTACTTAGTAAAATAGAAAGGAGCACAATTTTATGAGTGAATTACTTTTTGATTTATTTGAACAAAATCCTGGTTCTCGAATTAAAGTTCTTTTTACAGATGGAAAGTCAGAAACTTATGACTATCACGATGAAGATTTCCGTAATGTGTACTTTAAATCACCTAATTTATTCAAAGTTCATAATCCCAATATTGATAATTATGTGTATATTAACTCTGACCACATAATGTCAATTGAAGTAGTTAATTGAGAACTTTTGCTAACTCAGCAATGGCTGCAACCATTACTGAGTTTTCTTTTGTATTTGGATCAGATAAAACATCAACTATAAATTTGCTAATTGTTTCTCTTGCATTTGCGACTGCCATGCGACTTTTATAAATATCTTCGTTTCGAATCTCACCAATTCTAATTGCATGAGCTTCACGAATTTCTTTAGGTGCATTTGCAATTATTTTTTCTGCTTCAGTCATTTGATTTTTCATTTCTTGCTCCTTTCAAAATTTCTTTCCTATCGCAATTTAAAATCGTCAATAATCTGCAAAATGACTTGATGTGCTTTAGGTGATTGAAGTCGTCCTGCTAGAATATCGATCATCACATTTTTAGCTACACCATATTTGGCTGCTAAACTCATCTTTTCAATTCCTGTTTCTTCAATAAAAGAATTAACAAGTTTTAGGCCATTATCACTTGTTGGCATGTGACTACTCCTTTCAAGAAATTTATTCTGCTTTCGCAGTATGGGAAGTCGAGGAATCGAACCTCTTCGCCAGTAGTCTCCCCTGTGGCTAGTGCCACGTTTCATAACTCCGTGATATAATATAGGTGTCTAAACTAAAATTATATATAGGAGATTTTTATGAACATTGACAGCACAGTAACTCTTCCATTAGTAATAGCATTTGCTGCTATTATCACACCAGCAATAACTACGCTTATCACAGTTAAATACAAACTCAAAGAATTGGAAAAACAATCAGCACTCGATTTCCAAAATCTTGAAAAACAAACAAATATCAACTTTTCAAGAGAAGATAAGTTACACCGTAGAGAAATTTTCGAAAACTATCTTAAATATGCAAACGACATAGAAAATTCTATTCCTGAATATCAAAAAGCGTATCTACCTGCATTAAGTATCTCTCCATTAGAAACTAAAAAGTTAATGAAACAGTTTGACGCTGGATTCGTTCAAAAAGGGATAATTGATCGTTCTCTTCTTTTAGAAATTTCTGAGTCCATTGAGAAAGAATTCAATTCATTATTGTAAAAATTGTATAGATAAAAGCTACTCCGCTTGTATATATTCCATAAGTTATTGCAGCTTTCTTATTTTTACCGCTTGCTAAATATTGAAATGGAATCATCACTAGCGCTACAAACCATATAAAGATTATTCCCCACATATTGTGTCCTTTCCGCCCCACCAGGGCTTTTTCATTTACCAAACTCACTACTTACGTCGAGGTGAATACGCCGTGTACCTACAGTTGCAACATCGTTCCGTCCGCCGTACTAAGTGTTGCTATGTTTGTTCGCTCGTTTAGTATATTTTTGTATAAGAAAAAGTTAGCTTTTTATAGTTTGTATTTGACAAATGTTGTTAAATATCCTACAATTAATGCATAGTTAAAACACCTAATAAAAGCTTTATAAAACATTCTTGGCGGAGCGTTTAAAGTACTTTTTATAGGTCTTTTTGCTAACTCAAAGGCTAACTTATCTTTACAAGAATTATTATAGCATATTTTCCTACATTGTCAACAAATAACGTTGGATATTTGCCTATTATTTTTCTTGTACCATCTGAAAGGTTGATATAAGTGGATTTATACGAAAAAATAAAAGAACTTGCAATTCAAAAACACATCTCAATAAGACAATTGGAAGAAAAGCTTGGATTCGCAAACGCTACTCTTCGACGTTGGGATAAAAATAAACCAAGTATCGATAAAATCCAAGCTGTCGCAAAATTTTTCAATGTTTCTGTAGACTATCTACTTGGTAATGAAGAAAAAAAAGAACTTCCAGAACTCACAGTAGACCAAATTCTTGATAGTGTAGAAAACTACTCTGGTGGTGAATTGAATGCTTCAGATCGTGAAATGCTTAGAATAATCATTGAAGCAAAAAAAGCTGCAGTAGAAAAAGAAAATAAAAA
>ERZ1034962.274-NODE-274-length-27895-cov-10.106501_pt1 | contig 27895 bp, 48 predicted proteins | sample MGYA00520696_ERZ1034962 | MGnify/ENA primary metagenome ERZ1034962 (study PRJEB33766, sample SAMN09781770) | gut metagenome | biome: gut microbiome | host: Homo sapiens | place: Madagascar | study: EMG produced TPA metagenomics assembly of the PRJNA485056 data...
AGCACGCAAAACTATTCCGAAAACGCGAAAAAATCAGCACAGAATGCAAATGGCGAGGTGAAGCGCGGTGAACGGCGAAGCAAACAGCCCATATTTTGACCATGCGGCAGAAAAACGGGTGGTAGGCATACTGCTTGTCGAACCCCAGCCGCGCGTGCAGGACGTGCTGGACGAACTGGAACCCGACATGTTCCACGACATGCCTGCCGCGTCGGTAATCAAGGCCATGAAACAATTGCGGGCGGCGCGGCGCGGCGTTGATCTGGTTACGATCAATGATCAGCTTTCAAAAAACGGCGACGCGGGCGCGCTTGATTACGCGGTTGACGCGGCGGGAGACTGGACGCCGCCCACACAGATTGGCGAGTACGTAAACATTATCCGGCAGTGCCACATGCGGCGGCAGCTTAGAATCATAAGCCGAAACATTACTTATGCGAGCGCGGACGCGACGCAAGACCCGAACGCGCTTCTGACAGACACGCGAACCAGACTTGCAAACATCGCAGAGAACTCCAAACCCGCGCAGGAACAGCGGGACGGCAGTGTTTTAGCGGTAGCAGTCAGAGCGATGAGCGCCTTGCAGGAACAGGCGGCGGGCAGGCTGAAGCCGCTGAAAACGGGCTTTAATGAGCTGGACAAGCTGACGGGCGGGTTTTTCGGCGGCGAGATACTTGTAATCGGCGCGCGTCCGGGAACGGGCAAAACGGCAATTGCGCTTGAATTGACGCGCAGGTTCTTGGAGGCGGGCAAGGCCGGATTGTTTGCAAGCCTGGAAATGAGCGACACACAGCTTGCCAACCGCATGATTGCAGCCTACGGCGGCATAAACGGTATGCGGCTGAGGCAGGCCGAAACGCTGACGGAAAACGAATGGGACGCAATCGCGGACGCAGTAGGGTACATCGGCAATCAGCGGCTATGGATAAGCGAGCGCGTGCGCACGGTCGATCAGCTAAGGAACGACCTGCTCAAGGCGCGCGAAAAATGGGGCGGGCTGGACTTTGCGGTCGTAGACTATATACAGCTAATGGGCGGCAACAGCACGTCTGGCAGGCTGGAGAACCGCAATCAGGAAGTAGGCAAGATAAGTCGGGAACTCAAGATACTGGCTGTGGAGCAGAACATTGTGCTTATAGTACTAAGCCAGCTCAACCGCGAGGGCACGGAAAGACCGACCATTAACCAACTCCGCGAATCCGGCCAGATTGAGCAGGACGCGGACATGATAATGCTGCTGTACAGTCCCCAAAAGGCCGACGACGTAAGGCCGCAGGAAATGGTCGAGCAATGGCGACGCATGACGGCGCACGGTTCGCGGCTGGTTGAGTGCATACTGGCCAAGGCGCGAAATGGCATGAACGGCGTTACGCTGCTGGAGTTTGTGCCGGGGCTGATGCGATATTTACCTATCGGAGGATGAAGGTTTTGAACAGAAAGCGGGAATTTACAATACCGGGCAAACCACAGGGCAAGGGGAGACCGCGCGCGACAGTGCGGCGAGGCTTTGCACAAATGTACACGCCGGACAATACGCGCAAATACGAGCGGAATGTGCAATTGGCCTACATGGCGGCATATCCGCATGATGAACGCATGGAAGGTGCGCTAAAGGCCACGATAAAGGCGACGTTTGCGGTGCCCGCGTCTACAAGCAAGAAAAGGCGCGCGGAGCTGCTGCACGACATTTGGTTTACGAAAAAGTGTGATGCGGACAACATCGCCAAAATAGTGCTTGACCCGCTGAACAGGCTAGCATACACGGATGACAGTCAGGTTGCCCAGCTAATCGTGACCAAAGAATACGGCGAGAAGGAGCAGGTACACGTCACACTGGAGGAAATCGGATATGAGCAGAACGGCAGCGTCGCCACTGAGGGCGATAAGGGCTAAATGCTTTGACTGCTGCTGCGGTCAGGCAAAGGAAATACGGCTTTGCACGGCGACGAAATGCCCGCTGTATGACTTTAGAACCGGGCACAGGCCTAAAGACAATGCGAAAGAAGAATGCGAGAATGAGTCAGAAGTACACGCAGGAAGACTTCCTAAAGATGTATGAGCGCCTCAAGCAGGGCGCAAGTACAGAAACAGTAGCGGCAGAGTATGGCGTGTCTCTAAGCTACCTAAGGGATCGCCTGCTGAAAATGGGACTGAGTGTAAAGGCGCTAAGGATGGAGCAACATCGAGAAAAAGTCATGGAGATGTACGAACGGTACAAGCAGGGTGCGACGTATGAGCAGATTGCGCAGGAATATTACTATGCGGGCGGTAACGTCATTTCGCGCCTGTTCTTTAAGGACAACGACCTGCCGCGACTAGGAAGACCGGAGAAGAGGAAGGCAGCTTATGAGAGGGAACAAAAGTCATGGGTATGGCCGACGATATAAGCGAATACTATGAAGAGCTAATGACGGCACCGGATGATTACGACCGAGTGAGTAAATTTGACCGCATGGCGGCTATGCTTCCGGATGAGGCGTGGTTAATGTAGAAGAATGGAGGGTTAACATGGCTGACATGGCACTGATTGACAAACAAAGGCTGATGGACGAATGGGAGTACATACTGGACGAGCAGGAAGTCGAGATATGCGACGCGAGCTTTATTGCTTCGGTGCTAGTAGACGATCTGATACAGAACGCGCCGGTGGTGGAGCGCAGGAAACACGGGAAGTGGGAAAAATTTGGACATACCGGATGGCGCGTGTGCAGCGTATGCCACAACTGCTATGTTGAACCGAAATGGATCATTAAGGACACGTGGAAATACTGCCCGAAATGCGGGGCGAGGCTGGAAATATGAGACGAAAGAGCAGATTAAAAGCGTGCCCGTTTTGCGGACACGCGCCGATCATCAAGTCAGTATGGCGGGAAGGGAAAGCCATGCCGAAGCAAGGGTACGCTGTCATATGCACTCATCACAACTGCGTGATTTATCGCCAATACGGGCAGGTATATGGGACGCTCAAGCGAGCGATTAAGCACTGGAATAAGCGGATGGGAGAAAAGAAAGGCTTTTGGAAATGGGCGAATTGAAGATATACGAGGTCAAGGAAAAGGATTGGGACAACGTTAATGCGCGGAGGTGCGCCAATTGTGGTCATCGGGCTAAAGATGACGGCAGTTTTAGTTTTTATTGCGACATTGACAAGCATTACATACCGTATATAGATTATGACATGTACTGGTGCAGAAGGTGGAAGCGAGATAGAAAATGGGACGGGATGGAAGAACAATGACACAGAAGGTGAATGCACTAAAAGGATATAAAATCAGAAAGGTGCGATGTATTACTTGTAAGAATTATGCCGTGAACTTTGAGACTAATCAAGGCTACTGCGTCGTTCACAAACTTCCGGTGCGAGTAACGGAAAAAAGCTATTGTGGCAAATATTGCTATAAGTGGGAACATAATGCGTAATTAGAACGGGATGAAAGCATTTATGAACGAAATAATGAGCAAAGATTTGGAACAGGAATTTCCTTGGGAGGGGAAAGAATGAATACCGGCTTCAAACGAATTGGAATAATAGCTTTTTTAGTAGCCACGATGCTGCTGCTTGCAGCTTGCTCCGAGGCGGACAAGGTCAACAGCAATATCAGCAAGCAAGCTGACTATTTCGAGTGCGAGCGCCGCATAACAGTTTATAATGCCCGCACAGACAAAGTTATACTGGAAGCTGAGGGGTATATGAGTATATCCAATAATTCCGACGACGAGCTGGTTGTAACTGTCAAGACCGGGCCTGCAACGTACAAAAAGAACTACATATATCTTAACGACTATACGCTGTACGTGGTGGAAGACATCACCGGTACGCACACAGACCCTTATCACTACAAGATATACTTCCATACCGACGTACTGCCGGATGTGGAAGTGAGACCGTAAAGTGCAAGGAGATAGCGAAAATGGGAAGCAAGACGAAGATTGATTGGTGCGATTACGTCCCACAAGGAAGTAGGGTAGTCACAAGACAAGGATATGTCCTCGTGCGATGCCCTGAACACCCGAACGCGAGCAAGGGTAGGAAAAGCGCATACATCTTTGAACACAGGCTTGTGATGTCGAATCACCTAAAGAGGGCGCTCGAAGATGGTGAAGTTGTGCACCACAAGAACGGCAACAAAAGCGACAACAGGATTGAAAACCTTATACTCATGACTAACGAAGAACATATGAGGCTTCACGGAAAGAAACAGCCAGCGGAACGCCTTGCACAATTTGTAGCCGGAGCCAACAGATACGCAAAGAGCAGAAAAAAGTCTCGTGAACTTATTCCGTGCGCTTGCGGTTGCGGAACGATGATCGAGATGCACGATTCAAAAGGCAGAAAGCGCACATATGCACACGGGCACAATCAAGTCGGCAAGCATTGGAAATGGGGTGTAACGAGTGGGATATAAAACGAAAGTGGATTGGTGCGACAGCACATGGAGCCCTGTGACCGGCTGCTTGCATGGGTGCGAATACTGCTATGCACGGAAAATTGCAGAACGATTTGGAGCGAGAGAAATATATGACCCGGAATGCCAATGCCAACGGCATCTGATTGAACGTGGAATGCTGAAGGGCACGGGAAAACCGTTAGAGCTTGACTATCCGTGGAAACAGAAGAACAAGGATGGAAGCATAACCAATGCGGCGTATCCATTCGGGTTTGAACCAACATTCCACCGCTATAAGCTGGATGAGCCACAGCACTGGGAAAAGCCGCGCACAATATTTGTATGCTCGATGGCTGATCTGTTTGGCGACTGGGTGCCGGACGAGTGGGTTCAAGAGGTTTTCAAGGCTTGTGAGGCTGCACCGCAACACAGATACATTTTCTTGACCAAGAATCCGCGCCGCCACTATGACTTGATCGAAAAAGGCATACTCACCAAGCATGACAACTGGTGGCTCGGAAGTACAATTGACCGCGACAGCGCAAAAAAGCAGCGCTTCCAAAAGTGGGGATACAATTCTTTTACGAGCATAGAGCCGCTGCTCGAACCGATATACGTTGGGCTAGGCTCGTTTGGTAGTGACAAATGGGTGATTATAGGTGCTGAAACGGGCAACCGTAAAGGAAAAGTAGTGCCTGACCGCTCTTGGATAGACCTTATCGTAAGCGCGGCGAACATTACCGGGATGAAGGTGTTTATGAAGGAATCTCTGCGTGAAATCATGGGCAAAGATTTTAGACAAGAATTTCCGTGGGAAGACAAACGATGACTGAAACGGCGTTTGAAATGGCGCGGCGCGCCTGCGAGACGATTGACGATTGCAACGAATGCCCATTCAGGGGCGGCGAAGTATGCGCCTTGGCGCAAGTGGGCTTTATGCCTGAACTGCTGGAAGGGCTATACAAGTGGGCACGGGAGAATCCGCCCGAAAGAGGGGGGCGGGTGCAAAGGAGATTATGCGGATATGAAAGAGCAGGAACATAAAGTACTGAAAAGATGCCCGTTTTGTGGCAGCAAAGCAGTGCTAAGAGTAAAGCATGATGCGCTACGCGGTGACAAATACTGCGTACAGTGCAGTAGAACTGGCTGTAACGGACGAATATATACGACCTGGGTAACAGAATGTGCCGCAGCGGCCGCATGGAACAGGCGGGCGAATGAAAAAGACAACGCTGAAGAGGCGAACGATAGAACGTGATGATGAAGGAGTGTGAAGCGTATGCCTGAAACGATCTATGAAATGGCTAAACGGATGTGCAATACTTTGTGGCGGAATAATGATGATTACTGGCATCGTAATAAAGACGGTTTCGATTTGTGCAAGGATTGCCCAATACGCAGTTTAGGTGAGTCGTGCATAATACTTGCAATTTCCCAAAAGAATCCAGCCGTATCCGTCGAAAAACAGCTTGATGTGCTCCGTAAATGGGCCGAGGAGCACCCGGTTAAGACGTATAAGGACGTGCTTTTTGAAAAGTTTCCAAAAGCGGCGTTGGGTGTTGGGGCTACTTTGCCGCCTATATGTCGCAAGGCATTATTCGGCGAAAAGCTTTACTGCGATAATTTCTTGGGCAGGGATAACAAACAGTGCATGGAGTGCTGGAACGAGCCGTACAAGGAGGAATGAAACATGTGGATAGAAGTGAACGAGAGGCTAATTAATCTGGACGGCGTGATTGAAGTCCATTATGAAGATGGCGAATTGATAATGTACTTCGTGGACGGCGCCGAGGCAAGCTATGTAGTGAGCCGCGACAAATGGAAGGAAATACGGAAAACCATTGCGGCTTTGATGCATAAGAACGATGGAATGGTCTACACGTTTTCGCCGTATGGCTGTGGCGGGAAAGGGAGGACGGAGTGGTAAAGTATGCGTGGCAATGAGACAATAACAGTAGTTGGGCTTAAACTCAAAGACGGAACCGTGTGCAAGCCACCGTTTCGCCATTATTCGCCGACCATGCCCGATGAGGATGCGCCAGACGGAGCTAGATTTATAGATTGGGACGGACGGGAAGCAGTAAAAATAAATGGAAGATGGTACAAATTGTACGGCGCCGGCGGTGGAGATTGGAAAGATGACAATGAGCGCAGAAGTGAAGGTCACAGTAAAAATGATCCTTGAATTACTTGACGTTGATCAGCTGGTCAATCTGTTAAATGTCAATGAAAGTAATTTGCCAGAACCACCTATTGTGTCTGCACCTGAACCGCTACTGAAGTCGTTGCGTTGGGGAATCCTTGATTCTGCTGTTATGAAGATTGCAAGTGCTTCCGTTGGCGGCAATCCGGTAAGTAAGATATATTACGAGGAGTGATGAAGCATGACTATAAATGATTTGTTAAAGGTGATCGAAGAACACACGCTGCTGACGCTGACACAGGAAGACGACCCTTTTATGGAGGCAGACATAATAGCTTGCGCCGCCCGAAGCATGGTGCGAGATGAGATATTTGATAAAGAGGTTACGCGAGTTACGGCAAGCAGCGGTCAATTAAAAGTGTATTTTGCAAACAAAGTGGAGGTGCAGCCATAATGCAGCAGATTTTTACTATCTCATTGGACGTTGACACTGAGGGCATTGCCCGCCGTATTACCGACAACGCTGAACAAACTATAATTGACAGGATATATGCAGACATTGAAAAGCAGCATCTTGGAGCTGGCTGGGAACGCAAGTATTATTATAGCAAGTTGGTCGAAAAAGCGGCTGAAAAGTTTCTGGATGAACATAAAGACGAAATTATAAGCGGGGTTGTATCACGATATTTGAGCTGGGCAAAGCACAGCTCAAATGTACGAAAGGCAGTTAAGGAAGTGGCGACGGATTGAAAGTTATGCAGATAGCCGGACTGATACTGCTTTGCTCGGTAATGATACTGATATTGCTGGCCTGCCAGGGAGGTAATGACTGATGGATTTTTCTGAAATCGTTGATAAGATCATGTATGTATTGCTTGCCCTCACGCTTCTGGGAGTGACGGTAATTGTGGTAGTTTTAGCAGCATGTTTTATAAAGATGGTATTTTAGGTGGTGAACATAATGCGCCCGGAAATCAGGCTTGAAACGCTTGAAATGTATGAAAAACATTGCCGTGGCTCAACGCTAGATGAGCTGGCAGCGGCTTACTTTATCTCCAAGCGTGCCATAAGTCGGCGATTTCAGCTTTTGGAACTGCCGCACATACCATGCCCGCGCAGGATAAAAATTGACGAGCAGACGCTTAAAAGCATGTATGATTTACGGAGCACGGGCATGTCATACGCGCGTATAGCCAGTAAATTTGGAGTGTCCAAAGAAACGATAAATCGGGCGTTTGCTCGCAGCGGATTAAGTGACAACGACAGTATAAAGATTTGGAGGAAAAAAGGGAAAATGACGCTTAATGAATATCAGACGCTTGCGCAGCGAACCAGTACGGGCAAGCATAGACTTGATAACGGCTGTCTCGGTTTGGCGGGCGAAAGCGGCGAATGCTGCGACATACTCAAGAAGCACAGGTTTCAGGGGCATGAGCTGGACGTAAATCACCTGATCGAAGAACTGGGTGACGTAATGTGGTATGTGGCCGAAGCGGCAGCGGGTATTGGCGTGACGCTGGAAGATGTGGCGAAGCGCAATGTCGAAAAGCTGGAACGCCGCTATCCGTCGGGCTTTGACGCACAGCGCAGTATGCACAGGGGGGCGTAAAGATATGCCGTCAAAAGTCGGGGAAAAGTCGCGGCAAATCTTAGCCCAGCGCGGGCGCGACCGCAAGCAGGCCCAGCGCACGCAAGCGTTGGAAGATAGCCCAAATCGTATGCTTATCAGCGCTGCAATGGCTGTATACTCAATGCCTCCGCTCAACCTCAATGACCCAATGGCGGTAGCGGAGCGCGTGCAATGGTACTTTGACCAATGCTCCAACAACGGCATACCGCCGGGCGTGGCTGGGCTGGCTAACGCGCTGGGCGTAACGCGCGCGACTATCTTTGCGTGGGCAAACGGCGAGACGCGCAGTGACGATAAGCGGTACATGTATACGGCGCGGCGCGCGCTTAGTCTGCTTGAAGCGGTTTGGGAATCCAACATGCAAACCGGCATGATTGATTCGGGCGTGGGCAAGCTCATCGGGCAAAATAACTTTGGCTATGTGACGGGCAACGTCGAAGCACCGTCCCATCGCGCGGCCTCCGCGCCGGAGCTGCAAAGCGTGGAAGTAATCGAAGCAAAGTATCTACCGGAATCGACCGGCGAAAAAGCAAGCGACGAAAAGAGCGAGGGCAATTAGCCCTCGCTTCTTTTTCGCTCATTTAACAGGCCGTATAGTGGGCACTATTTCGCCCTTATCGCCATTTATCAGCATGGGCGGCAGCCACTTGACTACTATCTTGCGGTCAACGGATTCCCGCGCGCCCGTCCAAAACGAATGATAGTGCCCGCGCCGTATATGCGCGATGGGCGAGGCGTGCTTCCTGTGTTCAGGCTGCTGCTGCTCCGCTTCGTCGTTGATTTCTTTCGCCTTTTGGCGGTCAAGGCGTATAGCCGCCCCTATGCGCGTGCCGACGTTAGTAATATTCGTCCGGCGCGGCGGGCGCTCGGGAGTATAGGTGGTGTACGTGGGCTTTGCCTTTACACGGCGCGGCTGATTGTCATAGTCGGGTTCATCGGTGCAGAGGTAGAGCAGCAGATTGAGTACCTTACTTAATGTCAATGCTTCTTCGCCGTCATTGTCAACGTTTTTAACCATTTGGGCAAGCATAACCGGGTCTTGATCTTCACGCCGTAAATAGGCCGCTAACATCGAACGGCGGAAGTCCTTAATCGATTCGCTGATTGTGCCGACCATAGGACAGACGTATTCGTCGATACATTCGCCGTTTATATCAAGCACAATTAAGCACAGTTCTTTGCGGCGCGTATATGCGTTATAGCCTAGCCACGCGAAAAAACCATCGGCCACCATGTCGACGGGGAAAATCTTACTTTGCGCGTGAAGCTGGATGTAAACGCAGGGCACAGGCAAACGCAACAACACGTCGTCGGGTATTTCGCCCGGAAAATCCTGCTCGATAAGCTCTTTTTCAACCGTCTCGTCAAACGCAAAAATTTGTTTTGACTTACGCCAAAGATAGGCCGCAGGTATGCGCCGCGCGTCTTCGGCAAGGCTGAACGGCAATGACCTTAAACCGTGTTGTGCACTAATGGCGGCATAACCTGCCCCCGTAGGCAGCGCACACCAATCTGGCCACGCGCCGCTTTTAGCTTCAATCTCTTCACGTCGCGCGGTTATTGTATCGAGCTTATCAAATGCGGCCAAGTGCTCCTTTTCGAAGTTTTTACAAAAAATTTCGGGCGCTAGCATCTTCTATTCACCACCCGAAAAAGACAATCCGCCAGAACGTAAAACAGCGGCGCAGCGAAAGAAATACTACCGCCCGGATAAGCCGCCAGCACATAACGCGATTATCCTTCGCACTCAGCGCATCGCGAAATATCATTTCAAATTCCGGCGATTCGTCTTCGCCAGCCGCTAGTATGCGGGCTTTAGCTGCTTCAATCGCGGCGGCGTTTTCTTCTGGGGTCGCCTGCTTTGCCTCTTTGTATCTTTTATATAGCTTGAACATCATGATACCCCCTTCTAAAAAAAGTGCGGAAAAAGGAATGCTTTTGAAACTTTGACTTCATGGGCAAGGAAACTACTAGAGCAATGCCATTATATCAAAAAACGTTCCTTTTTGCAAAGAAAATACCGCCCGACCGCGTATACACGATGGGCGGCGTGGTGTGATGTTAGTCGTCGTAGTAAAAATGCAAGTCTGATTCGGGTATACCGTACTCTTTTGCCTGCTCAATGATCTCGGCTTTAAGCTCGTCGTAATATGCGCACTCATCATCATCTTCGTTCATCTCATGCTCAGCGTACAGCTCGATCTCGTCGCCGTCTTCATCTTCAAACTTCGCCAGCATAAAATTAACGGCGTTCAGCTTGCCCTGATGGAAGTCGCGCGCTTCGCCACCCTCAAACCTTACTTCGATCTTTTTCATTGTTCCTTCTCCCTTCATCACTTAAATATCTTCTTCAGCACTCTCACCCAACGCGGCTTATCCAAGTCACGTAAATCCTCGCCGCGTCGGAGCGTGCCGCCAACGCGCACATATTCGCGTTCCGGTCGGGAACGGCTGGCTCTGCCCGCAATCAGCCATTCGACCGCCGCTTGAATTTCCTCGGGCGGTATGCGCGGAACCGTATACCGCGTGATACCATCCGGATTGCGATAGATGCAGCTACCGTAACGCGGCAGGTTTTCCGCGCCCGAAACGCCGATTATGTTGCGGCTGTCCTGCGCGGTCGGGCACCTGAGCGCAACGCGCGCATCGATGTTGACGGCAATCTGACCGTTGATTAGGTCGCGGGTCGGGCGCTGAGTTGCGGCGATTACGTGGACGTTCGCCGCGCGCCCGAGCTGAGTTAGCCGCGCAAGCAGCGGCGTTACCTGCTTTTTGCTGGTCGTCATAAGGTCGGCCAGCTCGTCGATAATGACGAATACCGCCGGTTCGCCGTAAAACTTGCGTTCGGCGGGGTTCGGGCGCTCCATCATCGAGCGGTAGCGCCCGTCCATCAGCCTGACAACACTCTCCAGCGTGCGTATAATGTCGGCTGGCTCTGTCGCGTGCATCGCGGTTTGAGGCAGGCCGGCATAATCTATCAGCTCAACCCGCTTAGGGTCGATGAGGTACAGGTTGGGCGCGCTATGTCCGGCGCGCCCGCCGAGCAGGTGGTAAATCAGGTTGTGCAGTAACACCGATTTACCCGATCCGGTTGCACCGGCGATCAGAAGATGCGGTTGGGACACCATATCCCCAAACAAATTGTACATTGTAAACGAACGTTCCATATGTTACGCGCGCGTATAGGCGCGCTTCACCTCCTTGTATGCCTTAATTCATTCGTAAATTTCGTCAAAATCGCAAACTTCGTCATCGCCGCCGACGTCGGCATTACCATAGACTTTAGCGCCATTGTAGACCTCGGCGCAACCATGTATCGAGGCATTATCATAAATCTCCGCGTCATCGTAAATCTCGGCATCATCGGAGACTTCTGCTTCTCCGTGCACTTGAGCGTTGCCATAAACATTGGCGCCGCCGTAGACCTCGGCACTGTCGTACACGCGGGCGTTGTCGTATACCTTAGACCACTCATATATTCTGGCGTGGCCGTATACCTTCGCGTCATAGTATACTCCCGCTTTGTCGCAAACCGTGGCGTAATCATATACTTTAGCGTCGCCCCCAACATACGCTTTACCGTAAACTTCGGCGTTGTCATATATTTTGGCGCCGCAAATCTTCGCTTTCTCGTAAATTTGAGCATTTCCACTGATCTTGGCCTTGCCGTAAACTCGAGCATTGCCAAACACGGAGGCGCGGCCACATATTTCGGCATTCTCGCTGACCTCAGCGTTATCATATACGCATACATAACCTTCGCCGTCGCCGTGAACTTTGGCACTGCCGTATACTTGAGCGTTGTCACTTATCTGGCTCAAACCGTATACTTCGGCATTCCCGTAAACCTTGGCTTCGCCCTGTATTTCTGCGCGACCGTAAACTTTCGCGCCGCCGTATACGTCACCGCCGTGTACATTGGCATCGCCGTATACCTCGGCATTGCCGTAAACGTGGGTGGTTTCGACGTAGGCATTCCCGTAAACGCGGGCATTGCCATAAATGCGGCCGTCCATGATGCAAGCGTTTCCGCCGACTTTGGCATCGTCATATACTATGGTGCCGCCGTAAATTTTAGCACCATCGTATACCCAAGCGCTGCCGTCATCGCTTATATCACCGTCGTGCTCGACCCAGCCGCCCACGTCGCCCGCGTGAACGTCGCCGAAATCGCGCAGCGCCTTGATACGGTACAATGTAGTGCCGTCAAACTCCATATGCTCATCAGTCAGGATATACTTGCTGGACATGATTAACCCTCCATGCGTATATATTAGCCGGGCTTGTGACCGGCTCGCCGCATTACCGGCCCATATTGGGCCGTCACTCTGCGTTTCCTCTGCTCAAATATATTATACGCCTACTTTGCAAAGTACGCAACCCCGGAAAGCTGTCCATACCTGCATGAAAGCGTTTGTACAATTTGCCTACTTGTACAAGTGGGCAAACCATGATATATTTTAGCTGCAAAAGGAGGGATTACCGTGGGTGGGAAAACCAGTGCAGCGTCCAAGAACAAGTGGAACGCTAAGGCATATGACCGTATTACTTTATGTGTCCCCAAGGGTTACAAGGAGACGATTCGACGGCGTGCCGAGATGAACGGTTTGTCGATTAACGCTTACGTCATGTCGGCAGTAATTGAAGCGATGCTCCGCGATGCTGACACCGAACAGCCTGCCGAGGATTAGCCCTCGGCTTTTTTGTTGTTACATGCGCGACAGACTTTTGAGCACCGCGTCTTTGGTGGTATCGCTCATGGCAACGTCTATCGCGTCTTGCCGCTGCGGGCAGGTATCGCGCGTTATCGACGTGACGAACCACGTCTTGCCGTTGTGCTCCGCCTCAAAGTGCGTGCTCTCAGGCGTATACCGATACGCCTTGGCAAACTTCTCGGCGCCGGTAAAGTGCACCTTAGTGCCCTTCAATGCGGCCTTACCTATGCCAAGCCGCTCCTCAACGTACTTGAGTACGCTCAAGACGCGCTCAACGTCAATTGTCCGAGCGGTTGCCCTTCCCTGGGCTTCATTCAGCGCAGCTTCAAGCTTATCCCTATTTTCAATGTTGATTTTCATGTTGTTCTCCTCCACTTTTCTGTTAATTTCGCCGCCCGTGGCGGCGTTTCCTGCTTACCGTGCGCGCGCGGCCTCGCGCACAGTATCAACGCGCCTTTGCAGCGCGTTGATATACGCGCTTACCGCGTCCAGCGCGCCCATGTCGGCGGCGTATGTCGCGCAGCATCCGAATATCTGCGCAGCCTTACTGTCATAATACTGCGCTACTTCTTCTAGCGCCGCGCGCGATAAGCGCGGCGCGTCTTGAGTGGCCAGCGTTACGCTAACCTCGCTGTCCTCAAAGCGAACTACAGCATACCTCTCGCGCTTGCTATAGTCAAGGACGCCATAGTATACCATGGCACCCGGAAAAAGGCCTTCAATGCGCGGCACTATTCCGCGCGTGATATATACGCCATCCAGCGCGGCGGCGATTTTGCGGATCATCGCCGCTTTGTGGCGCATTGTGGCGGCGTTAGACTGCGCCGCCGAAACTATGCTTAATAAATCATTCTTGTTCATGGTTTCCCTCCTACCCGCGCGCCGTATGGCGCGTTTGTTATACCGTGACTATTGCGCCGCTTTGGGCGCTGTATATCTGGCTACCATACTTAGCGCGTATAGTAGCCATATCAACCCGACGACGGCTATGTGCACCGCCGTCATCGGGCGCGTGCCAATACCACGCCTTTTTTGTGCCGCTCCAGCGGCAACCCAGCGCTTTGAGCGCGGCGCGGTGCTGGTATGTGTCGCCGGTTATCCATAACCAGCGACCGCACAGTTCAATTTCTAGCCCCGCCAGCTTGAGCAGGGTCAGAAGTGTGTCACGCCAGGCGGCGGCCTCAGACGCCGTAGCGGCCTCGTCATAGGACGAGTTGCCCGAACTCGTCGCACGGCGTTCCGTGCGTGCTATGCGCGCGACAGCCGCATCATAGGCGTTATTAAGCGCCTTCATGGCGACTTCGCTCCCGGTCGGCGTGTCGGGATGCAGCTTAACCGCAAGGCGCTTGTACGCCCGCTTGAGCTCATCCATAGTTACAATCTGCGCAAATCCAAAATCCATAACTCAATTCTCCTTTTGGTTTCCCGTGACGCGACAGCTTGTCGCTGCCGCGTTTCGGCCTGTAACCGTCAGGCCATCGTCAGACGGGCCAAGGGCGCAGACCCAGCGCGTAAGCCGCACCGGCTCCGCACGCCTTAATGTTCAGCCCGCCCCACTCGCTCGCTATTTCACTGCTGTACTCGTCCTGCCGCTCCCACTCGATCAGCTCGCCGCGGTCCAGGTCTGCCAACTCCCACTCCTGCCACGCGTCCGCATCCGCGTGGAGTTCCAGCAGCGCGGCTAGAAGCTGGCCTTTTGGCGACAGCTCCCAACCCGCGACGACCGCGACTGGTACACCGGCGTCATCGTAGATGTAGAGCCGGACAAAGCCGCCGTTATCCTCGTATACCCTATACCGGGTATCGGACGTAAGCATACCGGCGTCCTCCGCCAGCAGCGCGACCCTGCCATCAACCGCGCTCATGAGGTCATCAACGTCGCCGTAGTCGTCGGGGTTAAGCCCTGCCGCCTCGGCGATCTGGTCGTAGGCGTCCGGCTCCAAGCAGTCCCACGCGGGCGCGGCGTCCGCGATCCGGTAGAGGTCGTAGGCGCTCAGGCCCTCAAGCCCCTCAAAAGTGCCGGCGCGGTCATGCGTGTCGCGCGCTATTTGGTCTAGCGTGTCGCCGTTCTTGACGTCCCGCCATGTGTCGGCGGTGATGTTATTCAGCTTTGTCTCCATGATGTAGTAGACCATTTTTTTATCCTCCTTTTGTCTTCACGCCGGGTTGCTCGGCGTGGTGTTAGTCATGCGCGCGATATAATCAGCGCGCCGCTTTTGACAGCCGATTCCAGCTCGGCACGCGTAAATGAGTTCTTCATCTTTCCATCCCCCAATTCATCCGCGCGGCCCACGCGACCGCGCGGCTCGTGACGAACAGCAGTTCATCAGCGTCCAGGCCTGTCGCGTCGTACAGGCCTTTAGCGGCGGCGACGTTCCAGCGCTCGTCGTCATCCGAGTCGCGGCCGACTCTATCGAGGCTAAACCGCCATTCGTGGCCGGTGGCCGCGACTGTAATCATTGCGTCCCAGCGGGCGCCAAAATCCCCGCAGTTATCGTCATACCAATCGACGATAACATCACCGACCGGCGTTGACCAGACCGCGCCGCCCGCGGGATTGAAGTACCCGCCGCCGTTGTTGCAAAGGTCGCCGTTGGCAAAGGGGTTCGTCTCCTCGCCCCAAACGTTCATCATGCGGGTGGTGCTGTTGGTGTTGGTGGCAGTCATAATTTTCTCCTTCTCTCCGCCCCTCTCAAAAGTTGGGGGGACTATATGTGTTGCTCGTGTGCGGGCGGCTAAGTAAGCCGCCCATGCCATTTTGCTCCCGTTTATGCCGCTATGGCGTACACGCCATAGCCCTGGTCGATGTAACCCCAGCTACCATTGCTGGTCACGTCGTCGCCCAACCGGACGTATAGACGGCGCGCGTCATCGTTGTCCGGCGCAAGGTATACGGCGCCATACAGCGCGGCCAGTTGCTTGAGCATCGCGGTACCATAACCGCGATTACGATAGCCGTCGTCAACGTCGATGCGCTCAATGTACGCGTCGCCACTATCGTACACTATGACAGACGCACCGCCCACGTCAACGCCGCCCACGCGGGCGGTATACATGTATTCGGTGCCGTCGTCCACGGTATAAGTGGCCGACAGGGCCATTTCGACGGTTTCGGGCGCGGCTGCAGATGCCACAACTTTCTTCATATCCATTTTCTTGTCCTCCTTTATATTATTATTATTACTGAGGTATTCCTATAGTATTGTGGTGTGTATGGGAGAGCGGATTTTTATTGGGCGGGTCAATTTTGTCCCGGTTCTTTATCCGCCCGCGCCGCGTCTTTGATTCACGGCGTACCCTGACCACACACTTATTATATCACACATTGGAGATTATATCAAGTGCTTTAGATGGTCTTTTTTGCGCTTTGGGGCTACTTTTTTGCACAAACGCGGGCTTTTTTGCAATGATACAACATGCTCAATTTGCTCATACATTTCATGATTAAGTTTATCACGACCACGCGCCCCCTCAGCCGGTGCATTGTATGGCCTCTTGCACCCCTGCCGCGCGCCCTTGCGCGTCCCTTGCCTGCCCTTGTACGCCTTAGCTGGCCGCGCCTTAGCTGCTTGCACCCGGCGAGGCGTGCGCCCCTTAGCTGGCCGCGTCGCTTGCCTTACGCCGCTTTCATCCACGCCCCCCGTCGGCCATGCGTCTGACTGCCTGACTGCCCCCCCGTGGGGATATGGCCAATTAGTTTTCCCCCCCGGTTAGCCCCCCGACCACATTCAAAAAAAATATTGACATTATCTCCAAAAGGTGATATAATGTATGTGAGGTGAATGAAATGCCTAAGATAGAGAAAGTAACTCCGGAAAGTTCGGATTCAAAAGCAATCATAAAAGACCTTTACAAAATGCGCGGATGGACGCAAGCGCAATTGGCGCAAGAGGTTGGATATAATAATGCTTCAGCAATTTCGTGGATGCTGACGGGCCCGAGAGGATTGTCCATTGAACGTTATTTGAAAATGCTCGATGTTCTCGGAGCCGACCTTATAGTCCGGGACAAGATGGGCAGCGGAAAGGAATGGAGAATCGATGATTTACTTTTACGCGAGAGTATCGACTGTGGAGCAAAATCTGGCAAGGCAGATTGAAGCGGCGAAAAAGTATAAAGGCGTTGACGAAATCTTTTCCGACAAAATGAGCGGGAAGAACTTTAACAGAGTAGAGTATCAGCGCATGAAGTCGATGCTTCAGAAGGGCGACGAAGTAGTTGTGAAATCGCTTGACCGACTGGGCAGAGATAAGAACCTTGTGAAAGATGAAATCCAGTGGTTCAAAGAGCATGGCGTGAAGCTGCGGATACTGGACATACCGACGACGCTTATAGAGATGGACGGGCAGGAATGGGTAGGCGACATGGTAACGAATATCCTGATCGAGGTTATGGCGAGCGTTGCGGAACAGGAGCGCATGATGATAAGAGAGCGTCAGCGCGAGGGGATAGAAGCCAAGCGTAAATCGGGGACGTGGGACGAATACGGGCGGCCAAAGAAGAACACGGACGGGATAGAAGATTACTGGCTGGCGTATAAGACGGGCGAGATGACGCGGGAGGATTGCTGTAAGGCGTTGGGCATATCTCCAAGGACACTGTACAATCGTGCAAAGGAACTTAACTTGATGATGGCGAACTAAGACGATTTGGAGGGAATGGATATGTTTTACATGCTGTTCAAGATACTGTTTTGGCCGCTCTGGTTTCCGATTGCGGTCATCCGCTGGCTGTTTGAGTTCATGTTCATGCCGCCGGGGCATAGAAAAAACCGCGTTGACATGTACCATCATTTTCGCAGGTGGTAAACTGAATAGTTAACGTCTGCATAAACGGGTGCAGATAAGAGCCGATTGGGGCTTTGCTTTTATAAGCAATGCTTTGATCGGCTCTTTTTTTGTTTGAAAAAAGGGAGGGAGAAAAATGGACTATGAGCGACTTGTGAGCCGCATATTTGACGTAATCCAGGAAAAGCCGCTGGATGCGGGCGCATATGAGGACGTGCTGAACGTCTGCAAGGATATGAAAAAAAACGGCCTTTTAGGAAGGGCACACGAGATTAATACCCAGATGCGCAATATCATTGTGCGCAACACAATCGGCGCGAAAAATGAGCTGTTTAAGCCGTATAAATCGAGCCTGCTGTTCGATGCTGACGTATCGCTGGACGCATACATGCTGTACCTTGAGATAGAGCGCCCGCCTGCTGAAAGGTTTTATCAGCCGCGCCGCCGCGTACTGCTGGACGCGGTGCAGATGATGCAGGATTTGGCCGACGGCAAGTTAAACGAGGCGTTTATAAGCTGTCCGCCGCGAGTTGGCAAGACTACGCTGCTTATGTTTCTAACCACGTGGCTGTTGGGGCGCAACAGTGAACAGGCTAATTTGTATTCGGCCTACTCGGACGTTATCACGAATGCGTTTTATCAAGGCGTGCTGGAGATAATTACTGACCCGCATACATATCTTTGGAGCGACGTATTCCCAAACAGCAAGATTGTGCAGACCAACGCCTCAAGCGAGACGATAAACCTTGACCGTAAAAAGCGTTACCCGTCGCTGACCTGCCGGTCACTGTACGGCACGCTGAACGGCGCATGCGATTGCAGCGGCTTTCTGATTTCGGACGACCTTATAGGCGGCATCGAGGAGGCCTTGAGCCACGACCGCATGATGAGTGCGTGGCTCAAGGTGGACAATAACCTGATAACCCGCGCAAAGAGCGATGCGCGCATACTCTGGTGCGGTACAAGATGGTCGATGATTGACCCGGCAGGGCTAAGAATGGAGCTGCTGACCAACGATAAGCGTTTCAAAAAGCGCAAGTACAAAATAATCAACATGCCCGCGCTTGATGACAAGGGAAACAGCAACTTCAATTACGACTACAACGTCGGGTTCAGCACGGAGTACTACATGCAAAGGCGCGCGTCGTTTGAAAGAAACGGCGATATAGCGTCGTGGAACGCTCAGTACATGGGACAGCCGGTAGAACGCGACGGCACGCTGTTCGAGCCTGAAAACATGCGCTTTTTCAACGGCTCTTTGCCTGGCGGCGACCCTGACCGCGCATTTATGGCCGTTGACCCTGCATACGGCGGATCCGACTTTGTAGCAAGCCCGGTATGCTACCAGTACGGCGATGACATATACGTAGTCGATGTGGTCTACAACTCCGGCGACAAGCGCACCACTCAGCCGCTGCTTGCAGCCGTAGCCCAGAAATACGGCATACAGCGAATGCAAATTGAAGCCAATAAGACCACGGAGGCGTTCAAAGAAGGCGTGGACGACGAACTTAAAAAACGCGGGTATCATGTGACGCTGACGACCAAACCTGCGCCGCCCACAACATCAAAGGAGCAGCGCATACTTGACCGCGCGCCTGACATACGCCTTCACTTTCTGTTTCTTGAGGATGGTCAGCGTTCCAAAGCGTACAGCGCGTTTATGCAAAACGTGTACTCGTTCAAGATTACCGGCAAGAACAAACACGACGACGCGCCTGATTCGCTGGCTATGGCCGCAGACATGGCGTTTGGCATACAGCGGCGCGTCGCAATATTCCGACGCACGTTCTAATGGCGTACATTTGTTCGTTGCAATCGACCGTTCGTTGTGAGAATATAATAATGGCATATAATAAACGGCGATTGGAGATGAAGCGCGATGCAGTTTGACGGCGAACCGGCCATGTTTGGTCGCAGAACGATATACACCGACGAACGGGTTATCAGCCGTCAGAACGTGCTGGGCGTGCTGAATCAGGCGATGATAGTTCATTCGCAGAACCGCGCGGAGATCGCGTTTCTGTACGACTACTATCGTGGGAATCAGCCGGTGCTTCATCGCAAGAAGGAAATACGCGCCGCGATTAACAACCGCATTGTCGAGAACCACGCGAACGAGATCGTGAGCTTTAAAGTTGGCTACCTCATGGGCGAGCCTGTACAGTACGTAAGCCGCGACGCTGATGACAGCGCCGACGCTGAAGCGCTCAATAAGCTGAATCGGTACATGTACGCCAACAATAAGGCGGCGCTCGATAAAGAGCTGGCCGACTGGTTTTCGATATGCGGTGTTGCCTATCGCATGGTGCTACCGTCAAACGACAGCGAAATTGATGACGCGCCATTTACGCTATACACGCTGAACCCCATGCGCACGTTCGTTGTTTTCTGGTCTGGACTGGGCAATGAACCCGTTATGGGCGTGTATGTGGTCAGCCGCCAGAACGGCAGCGAACTGTATTGCGTGTACACCAAAGACCGATACTTTGAGATCGAGAACGGCTCCATCGTGTCCGAAACGCCACATTCGCTGGGTGCAGTGCCCATAGTCGAATATGAGGCCAACATGGCGCGGCAGGGCGCATTTGAAATCGTGCTTCCCATGCTGGACGCAATCAACACCATTGCTTCAAACCGCGCGGACGGTCTGGAACAGTTCGTCCAATCGCTGCTGGTTTTGAAGAATGTGGACGTTGACAGCGAACAGTACAAGGAGCTGCTCAGACAGGGCGGCCTTCTCGTGCCGTCGGACGGCGATGCAAAGTATCTGACGCAGGAACTCAACCAGACGCAGACGCAGACGCTTGTAGATTACATGTACCAAACGGTGCTGACGATATGCGGTATGCCGTCCACGAGCGGCGGCAATACGTCGGATTCGTCTAACAACGGCGCTGTAATCCTGAAAAACGGCTGGCAGTCGGCAGAAGCCCGTGCCAAAGACACGGAGCTGCTTTTCAAAAAGAGCGAGAGACGCTTTTTGAAAATCGCGATGAACATAGCCAACATAGTTGCGGACGATGACTTCAACGCGTCTTCTATCGAGATTCGCTTTACGCGCCGCAATTATGAGAACCTTCAGGAAAAAGCGCAGGTGCTTTTGCAAATGCTGTCCAGCGATAAGATTCATCCCCGGCTCGCATTTGCACATTGCGGCATGTTCGCTGACCCTGAGGTGGCATATACCGCGAGCATGGAGTACGAGAAGCAGCGGCAGGCCGAAGCGGAGGCCGAACTGGAGGAATACCGCAAGCAGATAGGCCAGAGTTCGGAACGGAATACGTCGGTTGAGGAAATAGTCACTGAACGCGACGATGGCGGCGGCGGTGACTGATGCAAAACGAATTTGAGTATACCGACAAGGTAATCAAGATGCTTAACCGCAAACTCATCCGCGCTTTTGACGGTTTCAAAACCGGGCTTAAATTCGATGAGCTAAACGTACTTAAAGGCGTAAACGAGCAATATGAGCGGATGGCAAGCGAAATGCAGCGCCAATACCGCCATATTGCCCGACGCAAATATTCCGATACGTGGGAATACTTGATTGCACTGGGGCTGGCAAAGGGCAAAATGCCCGGCGAAAAGGCCATAAATGCCACCGCTGACGCGGTGGTAAAGCAGATGCTAGACGGGTATAACCCCGTCACAGAGTACGTATTTTCCCACGAAATCGAGCGCAAGAGCGCGCGCACGGCAGAGGCTATCATAGCCGCGCAAATCGTCGGCGACAAGAACAAGGCGATTGACAAGTCGCTGAAGCTGCTGTCTAACCAGATGGCCGAATACGCGGATTATGTGACGCTGGAAAGCGCCAAAGCCGCATACGGCGACGCGGGCGTGAAGCGCGTTATATGGCGCACGCGCCATGACGAAAAGCGCTGTGAGATCTGCAAAGGTCTGGACGGCAACGTATACAATCTGGATTCCGCGCCGGACAAGCCGCATTATAACTGCCGCTGCTGGCTGGAACCGTATACAGGGAGGAAAAAGGATTGACGGACATCGTTATAACCGATGAGATGCTTAAAGTCATTTCCGAAGTGCTTAAACGCGGCAACACGGTGGAGCTGAAGCGCGAGCACAATATGCTCGTAATAGTGGAAGTACGGCGCAAAGCGCGCATAAAGTGAAGATAGAATAAAGCATCGCTCGCGATTGGGCGAGTGAATACGACCGACCGGGGTCATGAGTACAGAAAAACTCATGACCCCGGTTTTGCTTTTTGGATGGATATACGCGCCTTGAGCGCTTTTATCGGCGGCAGAGAAGCCGCCTTAACAACCCGCAAGCCGCAAGAGAATGCGGAATACAAGTATCGCACATGCACCAATTGACAGCGGAGAGAACCGCTTTACCAAACGCAAGGAGGACGATTGCATGAACATCGACTGGACTAAGATCGACGGCTACCGCGAGGACATGACGGCTGATGAAAAGCTTGAGCTTTTAAGCAGCTACGAAGCCGACAATGAACCCGCCTCTACCCCCGGCCCTGCTCCGGCACACACCGACGATAAGCCCGCGCAGGATAAACCGAACCCGGCCAAAAGCAGCACGGTGAGCAAGGCACTGTACGACAAGACGGCAAGCGAGCTGGCCGCGCTGAAAAAGCAGATACGAAGCCGCATGACGGAGGATGAGCAGAAGGAAGCCGACCGCACGGCCAATGAGGAAGCCATGCGCGCGGAGCTGGCCGAACTGAGGCACGAAAAGACCATAAGCACCTATAAGGCGGCTTATCTGAGCCTGGGCTATGACGATAAGCTAGCGTCCGACGCGGCAAGCGCAATGACCGACGGCGATATGGACACGGTGTTCGCAATCATGAAACAGCACTCCGTCACGAGCGAAAAGGCGTTAAAGGCAAAGCTGCTCAAGGAAATGCCTACGCCGCCCGCCGGTGGAGACCCGGAAGCGGAAAAGCAGAAAAAGCAGATGGCAGACCTTAGGAAAATCATGGGACTGCCGGTTTGATTTAGGAGGAAAAACAGATGGCGAACAGTTTTCAGCTTGCGCAGACCTTTCTACCCCTGCTGGATGAGGTGTACAAGGCCAATTCGCGCACTGCGATACTTGATTCTACCAAAGTCGAGATCGTAAACGGCAACACGATAAAGGTTTTCAAAACCGACATGGACGGCCTGGGCAACTACAACCGCAATACCGGCTTTGTAGACGGCAGCGTAACGGGCACGTGGGAAACCCTTACTCTGGGCAAAGACCGCGGCCGCTCGTTTACCGTTGATCGCATGGACAACGAGGAAACTATCGGCATGGCGTTCGGCACGCTGGCGAGCGAGTTTATCCGCACTAAGGTTACGCCCGAAATCGATGCGTACACCTTTGCAAAGATTGCGGGCACGACCGGCATAGATACCGCGACCGCCGCCGACGTGACCATCGGCACGACCGACGTTCCCGGCCTGATCGATGAAGCGGAGCGTTCCATGAATGAAAACGAAGTCCCGGTCGATGGACGTATGCTCTTCATCTCCGAAAGCGCCTACGCGGGACTGCGCAGCAAAGTGACCCGCACCGTAATGAACGGCGAGGGCGGCATTAATAAGGAGATCGAGAGCTACGACGGTATGCGCATAATCCGCGTGCCGCAGAGCCGCTTCTATACCGCAATCACGCTAAAGGACGGCTCCACTTCCGGCCAGACGGCGGGTGGCTATACCGGCACTGCGACCACGGGCTACAAGATCAACTTCATGATAATCCACCCCAGCGCGATTACTAAGGTTGTCAAGCACGTACTGCCGCGTATCTTCTCGCCCGATGAGTACCAGAAGGCCGACGCGTGGAAGTTCGATTACCGCGTGTACCACGACACCTTTGTATATGACAACAAGGTAAAGGGCATCTACCTGCACAAGGGCGCTACCGCGCTGAGTTGATATGACAGAAAAACTGACCCCGGAAGGGCTGGTTGTGGGGCTGATACCCGAACAGGCACAAACACCTGCCGAACCGGTTAAAGCCCCGGGAACCCCGCCTAAAAGCGGCAAAATAAGCGCTAAAAAGCCGATGCGCGGCAAGCAGCAATAGACGGCACGAAAGGAGACGGCGCTTATGACAATGACAGAAAAAATCAACATGCTGAACATTCTCGCCGGTGAGAGCCTGAGTGAGAGCATGGCGAGCGCCTATCTCACTTTGGCCGGCCAGAAGATACTTCAAAAGGCGTTCCCATTCGACCACACGCAAACCAGAGTGCCGGAGCGGTACGAGCTGCTTCAGCTTGAGATCGCGGCGCACATGTACTTGAAGCGCGGCGCTGAGGGCGAAACGAGCCACAGCGAGAACGGCGTAAGCCGCCATTACGAGGCGGCAAGCGTGCCCGATTCCATGCTCAAACAGGTAATCCCGCACGCAAAGGTGGTGAGCGGCGATTGAAATGCCTTGAAAGAAACAAGATCGACTTTTACTACGCGATGTACAACGGGCGCAAACGCGTATTGGACGACGACGGCAAGCCCACGGGCGAATGGTACACGGATTATAAGACCCCGCGCCCGATAAGGGCATCTGTATCGGCGGCGCGCGGCGACACCTCAATTGAGCAATTCGGCGCGGCGGTGGATTACGACCGCGTGATCGTGACCGACGACATGAATTGCCCGATAGATGAGCACAGCGTGATATGCCTCGACGTGCCGGTGTCGTATTCGGGCGAGCAGCTCATATACGACTACATAGTCCGGCGCGTGGCCAAGTCCTTAAACAGCATTGCCATTGCTATAAGCCGGGTGAACGTGTCATGAAGACGATAACCGTTGACATTGGCGAGATAAGCAAGGCCATTGCCGAGATAGAGCGGTACAAGCGCGAAATGGACGGCAAGGTGCGCACACTGCTTGAACGCATTGCGGCAGAGGGCATAGACGTATCGTCGGCCATATACAAAACCGCCGCGTATGACGGCGTTAACGACGTGGCCGTGAACGGCCCGGAGTGGATAGACGCACACACGCTGGCGATAAGCGCGACCGGACAGGCGGTTACGTTTATCGAGTTTGGCGCGGGCAAGCTGAAGTATGGCAGTCATCCGTGGCGTGATGATCTGGGCTTTAAGGCGGGCGGCTACGGCAAGGGACAGGGCGCAATGAGCAAGCGCCAGTTCTGGGCCTACAAAGGCAGCGCTGGCGACGCGCGCGCGGGCGGTATCGAAATACGCCCCGGCATCATAAAGACGCAGGGCAACGCCCCGTCCAGAGCCATGTATGAGGGCGAAAAGGCCATGCGGCGGCGCATAAAGGCCATTGCAAAGGAGGTATTCGCGACATGATTGACATTGAAAGCGACATCATCCGCGCAGTGGACCAGGCCGTGACGCAAAAGCGCCCGGACGTGGCCGTGTACGACATGGAGATACGCGGCGAGGCCGTGTTTCCGTGCATTGTGCTGTATGAGGCCGACAACTATTCGCTCATGAGTTCACGCGATACGGGCAGCACGGACAATCACGCGCAGGTCATGTACGAACTCAACGTTTACTCAAATCTGACGGCAGGGCGCAAACGCGACTGCCGCGCAATATACGCGCTTGCGGACGAGGCGCTTTGCCGAATGGGGTTTACCCGCATGGGCACGTCGCCGGTTGACATGCAGGACGCGACGATTTACCGGCTTACCGGCAGATATTCAGCCGTCGTAGGCCGCGACAAAATGATTTACAGGAGGGCATAAAGATATGGCGGCAGCTACTTCGGCCACTTCTACTTATAAATCGTTCCTAATGATGAAGCAGGCCTCCGGCAGCACCTATGAAAAGCTGGTTGACATTAAGAGCTATCCCGACCTGGGCGGTACGCCCAACATGATCGAAACTACCACGCTGAGCGACCCCATGACCCGCCAAATATTGGGCATACAGCAGGTTGATTCGTTGGAGTTCACGGCCAACTACACGCTGGCCGACTACAAGAAGCTCAAGGCGCTTGAAGGTTCGGAGCACGATTTCGCTGTATGGTTTGGCGGTACTGAAACGGCGGGCGTGCCCACGTCTACCGGCGAAGACGGCAAAGTGGCGTTTAAGGGCGGTCTGAGCGTATACATCAACGGCGGCGGCGTCGATGAGGTGCGCGAAATGACTATCACTCTGGCCGCGTCCACGGTAATTGCGCTGGACGAAACTTGAGCGGCATAACCGGCATGTAAGGCATAACAAGCATAACCGGTATACTTTATATGCTACACATAATGAACATAACCGGCATACGGTAGGAGGGAACCAACATGGCAAAAACCATTTGCTTTAATTTCGACGGCAAGGACTACACCCTTGAATATACTCGCGCGAGTGTGCGCACGATGGAGAATCGCGGCTTTAAGCCGGGCGACCTTGTAGAAAAGCCCATGAACACCCTGCCGGAGCTGTTCGCGGGTGCGTTCATAGCGAACCATCGCTTTACCAAGCGTGATGTAATCGACGAGATATATGCCGCGATGGGCAATAAGGAAGAGCTGGTGAACAAGCTGGCCGAGATGTACAACGAACCCATCAACGCGCTTATGGCCGAGCCGGACAACGACGGCGGCGAAAAAAACGTGAAGTGGGACGCGAACTGGTAACAGGCGCGTCCCCTGGAAGCGGCGAAACGCCGGGAGAAGTGTTTGAAAGAATGCTTCCTATTTATATGGCGTTTGGTATGACACCGGACGAATACTGGAACGGCGACTGTATGCTGGCAAAGGCGTACAGAGAAGCGGATGAGATAAGACAGCGGCGACGCAATCAGGAGCTTTGGCTACAGGGCATGTACGTATACGAAGCAATCTTAGATTGCGCGCCGCTTTTGAATGCCTTTTCAAAGCATCCAAAGCCTCAGCCGTATTCGTCCGAGCCGTACCCCATTACCCCGCAGGAGGTACGCGAGAAGAAGGAGCGGGAGCGCAAAGCCCAATACGAACGCATGAAGTCGTTTGTAAACGGCTGGGCGGCGCGGGTAAATCAGCAAATGGCGATGCGTGAAGCGCAAGAGGAGGTGACGTAGACGTATGCCTGATTATAGCGTTGACAGTCTGAAACTCAAGATAACCAGCGATACGTCGAAAGCCACTCAGGGAATAGACAAGCTGCGCAAGTCGCTGATTAATCTGGAAGCGGCGGTACGCAATATAGGCAAGCTCAATTCCGGACTTAATGACAAGTTCAGCGGGCTTGCCAAAAGCCTTGAACCGCTTCAGAACTTCAACTTTAAGAGCCTGAATAAGGGCATAAAGCAGCTAGAACGCCTGAGCAGCATAAATCTTTCACCGCTTGCGGAGGGCATAAAGGGCTTTAACGGCACTGACTTCGATACCGACAAGTTCCAGAAACTTGCCAACACGTTCAACGGTTCCAACACCGGCATGTTTGCGCGCGGCGCTGATGCACTGGCCAAGCTGGGGCAGGTTGATCTAACCCCGCTGAATATGAGCCTTATGGACTTGCCGGACGACGCAGTAGGAAAACTGCAAAGTCTGGCAGAGGCGATGGGTGGCCTCAGCATTGCACAAGACCTGATGCAGAAGACCATTCGCAACGCCAAAGCAAAGGCAAAGGCCGATTTTGAGGGTGCGCCCACGTTTGGCAGCGCCGATACACTGCCCGAAATTAACGGTGGAACCACAGAAGCGATGCTGGACAACGCGGCCAAAAGCGCGAAAGAAACGTCTGACGCGATAGAAGAAGTCGGAGACGTTTCCGAGGAATCCGCAAAAAAGGTAGAGACGCTGCGCGAGAGCCTGGCAAAGTTTTCTCAAAGCGGCCTAGGTAAGGCATTGCGCGGTCTGGGCAACATCGCAAAGCGCGGTCTAAGCCTTTTGGGCACTCTGGGCAAGAATCTGGCGGGCGGCTTTGGGAAGATGCTTATTCAGCCCATACAGTCGGCGGGCAAACACCTGGGCGAACTCGTTAAGAAGTTCCAAACTGCCGGGAAAAAGATAGCGGGCACGGTCGGTTACTGGGCGTTGTTTCAAGCGATTACGGCAGTAAGCAACGCGTTCAAGCAGGGACTTGCCAACCTAAACGAATATGCACAAGCCGCAGGCGGCACGCTGCAAACGTCGCTGAACAGCATAGCGACCAACATGCAGTATCTTAAAAACTCCATAGGCGCGCTGGCCGCGCCGCTTATCAACGCAATCGCCCCGGCGCTTGACTACATCGTCGATAAAGTTGTTTCGGCGTTCAACATCATAAGTCAGATAATAGCCAGACTGACGGGAGCGTCCACATG
>ERZ1034962.277-NODE-277-length-27600-cov-6.494282_pt1 | contig 27600 bp, 38 predicted proteins | sample MGYA00520696_ERZ1034962 | MGnify/ENA primary metagenome ERZ1034962 (study PRJEB33766, sample SAMN09781770) | gut metagenome | biome: gut microbiome | host: Homo sapiens | place: Madagascar | study: EMG produced TPA metagenomics assembly of the PRJNA485056 data set...
CGACGCGGGCGCAAACGACGCGGGCGCGCAAAGACACGCAGCATCTGAGGCTCTGCCGGGTGCAGACAGCCCGGCGGCATTGGGAACCACCGCCGGGGCCCAGAGTCTTTCATCCTCCTTTTTTGACTGGGCGCAGCGTCCATGCGCTGCGTCTGGCAGAGTCTCAGAGAAAGGAAATTCAAGCATGGCACGCGAAGACATGATCCGGCAGGACATGCAGCTTGTCGGCACCTACAACGCAATATTTGAGCCGACGATCAAGCAGCTGGCCAAGACGGAGCGCGAGCTCTCCCGTGCCGAGAAAGAGTGGAAGAAGCAGGGCGGGCAGCGCATCTGTACGATGGTCAATAAGACCGGCGCGGAGTACACGGCCAAAAGCCCGTACTGGACGGCGGTCGAGGATCTTCGCGCGACGGTGCAGGGCCTGCGCAATCAGCTCGGTCTCACGCCGACGGGACTCAACAAGGCGCGCGCCAAGAGCATCCCGATGGGCGGCACAAGCAAGCTGGAGCAGCTGCTGGCCGAGGCCAAGAGCCACGCCGAAGAGCACGCCGCGCAGTACCAGCGCGAGGTCGACAGCTTCGTCGAAGCGACACTCTCCGGCGAAAACGGGCTTTGCGAGGACGCGGTGCTGGCGTGTAAGCGCTACGTGTCAGACTTGGACACCGGCAAGTGGGAGTTCCGGACGGAGCCCGCAAACGAGATCATCGCCATCATCGAGACGATGATCTGCCACCAGCAGGGAGAATTTCTCGATGCAACGCCGCTGCGCGGCACGCCGTTCCTGCTTCTCCCCTATCACAAATTCATCGTCTACAACATCATGAGCTTTTACCTGCCCGGCACGAAGATCCGCCGCTTCAAAGAGGCTGTGGACTTCATCCCGCGAAAGAACGTCAAAACCACCTTCGCAGCCGCTCTGGCCTTCGCCCTGGCGCTCTATGAGAGGGCTTCTGGCTCGAAGGTGTACGAGGTCGGCGGCGCTCTGAAGCAGGCGCTCGAAGGCTTCGATTTTCTCAAGTACAACTGCACACGCCTCGGCGTGACCGTCAAGGATGAGCCGGAGACGGGCCTGCGGATCATCGACAACAACATGGAGCGGTCGATTTCCGGCGACGTGGGCGACGGCATGATCTCCATCAACGCCCTGGCCGCGAACCCAGACAAGCAGGACTCTTTCAACTGCAACATCGTCATCGCGGACGAGGCGCACACGTACAAAAGCCCGCAGCAGTATCAGATCCTGAAGGACGCGACGAAGGCGTACACGAACAAGCTCGTCATCATCATCTCGTCCAACGGCCCCAACGCGCGCGGCTTTCTGCTCGGCCACCTGGAGCTCTGCCGGAAGATCCTCCGCGGCACCGTGACGGGCGACTACGCGGACACGATCTTCTGCTTTCTGTGCTCCGCGCCGACGATGGAAAACGGTGACGTCGACCTTCTTGACCCGGCTGTCCTCAAGGCAGCAAGCCCCGGCTGGGGCTACTCCATCCGCCCGCAGGACATGATCAACGACGCCGCCATCGCAGCAGAAAATCCGATGCTCCGGCCGGAATTTCTCAACAAGTCGCTCAACGTCACGACGAACGCCGTCAAGGCCTGGTTCGACATTCAGGAATTCCGAAAGTCCGACGAAAAGTACAGCTGGACGCTCGAAGAGCTCGCGAAGCTCCCCATCCGCTGGTACGGCGGCGCGGATCTTTCCAAGATGCACGACTTAACAGCCTGCTGCCTCTTCGGGCACTACAAGGGTGTGGATATCATCATCCCGCACTGTTGGTTCCCGCGCCCGGCCGCCGTGGTCAAGGCGACGCAAGACCAGATTCCGCTCTTTGGCTGGATGGAAGACGGCTGGCTTGACATGACGAACGACAAGGTCACGAATCACTCGGACGTCGTGCGTTGGTTCAAAAAGCGCCGCGCCGAGGGCTTCAAAATCCGCCGCGTCGGCCACGACCCCAAATTCTGCCGCGAGTATTTCGTGGAGATGCAGAAAGAGCGCTTCCCGATCAAAGCGCAGATCCAGCGCTTTACCCTCAAGTCCGAGGGCTTCCGGTACCTGGAGAAGAGCGCGAAACAGGGCACGCTCTATTACCTGCACGCCGAGCCGTATGAGTACTGCGTGCAGAATGTCGCGGGCATTGAAAAGGCCGACGACATGGTCATGTATGAAAAAATCGCTCCAAATCTGCGCATTGACGTCTTTGACTGCTCAGTCTTCGCCGCGTGCGCATATCTGGAGGACTTAACCGCCAGCGCCAAGGGCGCGGGCTGGTACGAAGCAAGAGAGAAAGGCGGTGAAAATAGTGGCGCTTGAGCAGGCTTGCCTGTTTGACGATAACCCGGAATACGACAGTTTTGTCGCAAAGTTCGAGCCGAAGAAGACCACGGATGACTGCTACACGCCGCCGCTTGTGTACGCCGCGATCCGGGATTGGGTATGCAACCGGTACGATATCGACCCGGCTTGCATCGTCCGCCCCTTTTACCCGGGCGGGGATTTCGTGAGCCACGACTACCCGGAAGGATGCCTCGTTCTGGATAATCCGCCATTCTCGATCTTGTCCGAGATTTGCAAGTTCTATCTTGCAAAAAACATTCCCTATTTTCTATTTGCCCCAAGTCTCACAGCTTTTGGCGGGCGAACCGTCGCGACTCGGATGAACCACATTATTTGCGACGCGGATATCACCTACGAAAACGGCGCAGTTGTTCGGACGGCATTTGTGACAAACCTCGACAAAGACATTGTGGCAGAGACTGCGCCGGATCTTCGCGAGGCAATTGCCGCTGCTATGCGCCAGATCAAAGCAGAAACGGCAAAGCCATTGCCAAAATACGATTACCCGATGCACGTTCTCACGGCTGCCATGCTGCAAAAATATGCACATTATGGCGTAGCCATGGCTGTCCGCCGGAGCGACTGTACGGCAATCGGTGCGCTCGACTCGCAGCGGCTTAAAAAGAAGGCCATCTTTGGCGGCGGCCTCCTTCTTTCGGAGAGAGCAGCGGCAGAGAGAGCAGCTGCAGAGAGAGCAGCGGCGCATACTTGGGAGTGGTCTGCTCGCGAGCTGCAAATCATCCGAGATTTAGGAGAGGGTGGTGATGCCACTTGAAAGTAAAGGTGCAGCGCAGATCCGCGCAGGACGACGCGCTGCGAAAATTCGTGATCGGCGCGGTCGATCAGGACACGCTGGGCGTGCCGGGCTATTGCAGGCTCGCTGACAGCCCGGACGTGCTGGCCGCAATCGGCGGCCTGGCCGATATCGTATCGAACGCGACCATTCAGCTCATGCAGAATACACCGGACGGCGATGTGCGCGTGCGGAACGCGCTTTCCCGATTCATGGATATTTCGCCGTGGAGCTTCGGCACGCGCAAGGATTTGATTTCAGCCATCGTCTGGGCGATGCTCACAAGCTCCAGCGGAACGGCCTTCTTCCTGCCAGTCACGCGAGACGGGCTGCTTCGCGATTTAGTCCCCATGCCGGGCGCACAGGCGATGAGCCCGGACGAAGGCCAGACGGTATACATCAGCTGGCGCGGCAAGCAGTATGACCCAGAGACGGTCTTGCAGTTCCGGCGCTGGGTCGACCCCGACCACCCGTGGCAGGGGCTGGGCTTGCGGATGAGCCTTCTTGACGTAGTCAACAGCCTCCGGCAGGAGCAGGCAACGAAGAAGGGCTTCATGTCGGACAAATGGAAGCCCAGCGTCATTGTCAAGGTCGACGCGCTGGCCGACGAATTTTCCGACCCGGCAGGCCGCCGACGCTTGATCGACGACTACATCACGGGCTCGAGCGCGGGTGAACCGTGGATCGTCCCGGCTGATCTCATGGACGTGCAGCAGGTAAAACCCCTGAGTCTGTCCGACCTTGCCATCAAAGACGGCGTGGAGCTCGATAAAAAGGCCGTTGCCGCGCTCGTCGGCGTGACGCCCTTCATGCTGGGCGTGGGCACGTACTCGGACGCGGAGCACAACCACATGATCAAAACGACCGCCACGACGATCGCCAATATCATCTGCCAGGAGCTGACGCGAAAGCTCCTCTACGCGACCGACCTGTATTTCACGATGTCGACGCGCAGGCTCTACAGCTACAGCACCAAGGAGCTGGCGGACGTGGCGTCCAGCCTCTATGTGCGCGGCCTCATGACCGGCAACGAGGTGCGCGACTGGGTCGGGCTCAGCCCGAAGGAGGGCCTGAACGAGCTCGTCATTTTGGAAAACTACATCCCGCGCGACATGATCGCAGACCAGAAAAAGCTTACACAAGGAGGTGGAGACGGTGGAACAGAATAGACAGCAGCGTCAGGTGCGCTGCATCCCGCAGGCTTTCCAGACGCGCGAGGCCGGGGATGATCTCTACATCGACGGTTATTTTGCGGTATTTAACGAGGAGTATCAGCTATGGGACGACGTGAGCGAGATCATCAAACCCGGCGCTTTTACAAATTCGATCTCGGGCGATATCCGCGCCCTCATCAACCACGACACGAGCTTAGTGCTCGGCCGGACGAAACCCGGCACGCTCTCGCTCAAGCAGGATGAACGCGGCCTCTGGGGCTCGGTGCGCATCAACCGCGACGATGTCGACGCGATGAACCTGTACGCAAGAGTCCAGCGCGGAGACGTTGACCAGTGCTCTTTTGGCTTTGCCATCAAGTCGGAGACCTTCCGCGACCTCGGAAACGGCAAGTATCGCTGGGAGATCGAAGAGGTCGACCCGTTGTACGAAGTCAGCGTCTGCACCTTCCCGGCTTACGAGCAGACCTCGGTCAGCGCCCGGAAGCGGGATTTTGAGGCAATCGAAAAGCGCCGCCTGGAAGCATGGCGCGCAGAAATGAACAAGAAGTTAGGAGGAAACCTGTAAATGGCAGCACTTAGAGTTTTAGTCCTGAACAGCGAGGTCACCGCGCTTCGTGCGCAGCTGACCCCGCTGGAGAAGACCCGAGACGGCTTCGCCGCCCGTGAAGAACAGCTTCGTCAGGCGCTCAGCGAGATCACCGAAACGAGCACCGACGAAGAGCGCAGCGCCGTGTCCTCGGCTGTGGATACTTTTGAAGCCGAGCGCAGCGCGAACGCCGCCGAGATTGCACGTATCCAGGGCGAGATCGACACCCGCAGCGCGGAAATTGCCAGGCTGGAAGCCGAGCAGACCCCGTCCCCGGCAACACCCACGGTGTCCAACTCTGACACCAGAAACAATGATCACCACGAAAGGAGCTTTGTACCTATGAGCAATCCCACCGAGCGCCGTTGGTTCGGCCTCACCTACGCCGAGCGCGACGCACTTCTCGCAAAGGACACGACGCGTGACTTCCTTCAGCGCTTCCGCGCACTTCGCGAGCAGCAGAACAGCGCGACCGGCGCAGAGCTCGGTATCCCGACCGAGTTCATGCAGATTCTGCGCGATCTGACCTACCAGACCTCCAAGCTCTGGCCGTATGTGCACAGCGAATCCATCCGCGGCCATTCCCGCCAGAACATCGTCGGCACTGGCGCAGAGGCCGTCTGGACAGAAATGCTGGCGAACATCAACGAAATTTCGCTCGACTTCACGCAGCTTGAAATGGACGGCTATATGCTGGCAGGCTACATGGCCATCTCCAACGCGGTTCTTCAGGACGACGCAGACCTTCAGCTGCTGACCAGTATCCTTAATGCGATGGGCGAGGCGAACGCTCGCGCACTGGATAAGGCCATCGTCTACGGCACAGGCAAGAAAATGCCGGTCGGCTTTGTCACCCGCCTCGCCGCGGAGACGACTCCCACGTGGTGGAACAATGACCAGGGCAGCTTCACCGACCTGCATACCAGCCATATCCTCAAGCTGGACATCGACTCGACCTCCGGTGCGGCGTTCTTCGGCACGCTGGTCGAAGCACTCGGCATCGCAGACCCGAAGTACTCGGATGGCCGTGTGTTCTGGGTGATGAACCGCAAGACTCACATCCGCCTGATGGCGAAGGCGCTGGCGTTCAACGCGGCCGCAGCCATTACTGCCGGTATCAACAACACCTTCCCGATCGTCGGCGGCGATATCGTTGAGCTGGAGTTCATGGCCGACAACGACATCGCGGGCGGCTTCGGCAGCCTGATGCGCATGGCCGAGCGTGAAGGCCTGTCTATCGCGTCCTCGGACATTCCGCTTTTCCTGCGCAACATGACCGTGTACCGCTCCATCGGCCGCTACGACGGCAAGCCCGCACGCGGCGAAGCGTTCGTCATGGTGAACTTCCACAACACCGCGCCGACGACCAGCATTTCCTTCGCGCCGGACTACGCAAACAGCCAGATCGGCACGCTGATCGTGACCACCGCTGCGGGCTCTGCCAACGGCAAGACCGTCGTGACTGTCGCGGGCAACGGCTCCGGCACGCTCAAGTATCAGTCCGGCGGCCAGGCAGTCCCCGTTGCGAACGGTGAGACGCTCGGCAAGGGCTGGACGGAACTGCCCGCAAACAAGACGATCGACGGCACGACCGGCGAGACCATTACGGTCGTTGAGGTCGACGGCAACGGTCGCGCGATCTCGGTCGGCTCCGGCAGCGTGACCGCGAAGGCTGGCTAAGAAGGGAGGCTCGGTGTATGTCGCTGGACGCGCAGCTCTCTTACTTAACGGTTGACCTCGGAATCCTGCGCTGCACCGAGGCACAGGAGACCTACCTGCGGGGGCTTCTGACACAGGCGGCTGATTTTATCCAGACGCGGGGCGTTGTGCTCCAGCCGGACTGCGACGCGGACGACATGCTCGCGGCGATGGTGGCAGGCTGGATGTACAAAGCGCGGGCAAACGCGGAAGAAAAGCAGCTGCCGACCTACCTGCGCCGGATGCTCAACAGCAAGCTTTCGCAGCAGAAGATGGGAGGCGGCGCAGAATGATCTATGACAAGGTTCTGACCGTCTGCGACCTGCTTCCCGCGTCCTCCCCTCTTCAGCGCCGCCTGCGCGTTGCGTCGAGCCACTTTTACTGTGAGCGGGAGGTCTACGCTGCCCGGTTTTATGCTGGGAAGCAAGCCGGTGTGCAGCTTACCCGGATGGTCAGCATCCCCCGCGTCTTCGGCGGCGAAGACATTAAGGCGGAGCAGTTCGTGGTGCTTGAGGATGACCACATCTATCGCATCGATCAGGCGCAGCGAGGCTACGACTCCGACGGTCTGCCGATCACAACGCTTTCGCTCGCAGAGCCGGAGGGCAAATATGAGATACTCCAAGATTGAACAGGCTCTCAAAACGGTGCTCCCCGGCGCTGTGTACAAAGTCCAAGCGCCCGAGCACGCGCCGGACGGCTCTCCCCTCACCCGTTTTCTTGTCTGGACGCCGACCGGCGTGCGCAGCGTGAACGCAGACGGGGTACCCTTTGCAACGGTCGGCCTGTGCGTCGTGACCGTTGCCACGCAGACGGAAGGCGACACTCTGACCGCAGAGGTGCTGCAAGCCTTGGCTAGCGCGCACATCGCCATTGGCCAGAGCGAGCAGTCTTTTGACCAGGAGACGATGACCTATTATTCTGACATCCCCTGCGAGGTGATCTGATGGCGCAGCTTGACATCAAAGAGGCGCAGGACGGCATTCAGGAGGCCATCCGGCAGCTTCAGAAGGCAGATCTCTTTACCGACGAAAATCTCAAGCCGATTTTGTCAACCGGCACGGAGATCATGCTCAGCAGCGTGAAGTCCGCTTTTGTTCAGGCTGGGCACAACAACCGCTCCGAGCGCCGCACCGGCCAGACCTTCCAGCACTTCACGAAGGCGCGGAAGGTCTCGCGCGACAAGCGGGGCGTTCCGTACATGTACGTTACGATCTCCGGCAAGGACAGCCGCGGCCAGCGCTACGGCACAAAGGGCTTTGTCCTCAACTACGGCCGCAGGACCGGCGGCAAGATACCGGCGGACTACTACTGGTCGAACGCGGTACAGTCGACATGGAAGCGCGTCAACGAGGCCATGACCGACAAGGCAGCAGAAATTATCAACAGCAATCGATGAAAGGAGGCAATCATGCCTGCATTTGATTTACGATACCTGCAAGTCGCAGAGTATAAGAAAAAAACAACCGGCGAAGGCACGGAGTACGGCACGCCCGTCTCCATGGGCGACGCGATGACCGCCGCGCTGGATATGCGCTTCGCCGAGGGCCGGCTTTACGCCGAATCCGCCCTCGCAGAATACATGAAAAAGGCCACCGGCGGCACGGCGACGGCCGGCGTCAAGTATATCCCGCTGGCCGCGCAGAAGCTCATGTTTAGAGCTTATGAGCAGCAGCGCACCGTGTCCGGCTCCGCTGTCAAGAGCGTCACTTTTGGCAAAAAGTCCACCGGTCAATACGTCGGCTGGAGCTTCTACGCGCCGGATATGATCGACGGTGTGGAGAAGTTCACGGCGATCTTTGTCCGCAAGGTGCTCTTTGGCCCGCCCGCGGCCAACTACCAGACACTGGGCGACAACATCACGTTTCAGACACCGACGACGACCGGCGAGTTTTTGATCGATGATCTGGCGGGGCTGCTGGAGGTCGCGACGCTCGACACCGAAGAAGAGGCAAAGGCGTGGTGCGACGCGGTCTTTACGACCGAGCCCACGGACGTATCGGGAGGCTGAGCATGGAAGATATTAAGCCGCGCGAGGTGGCATGGCGCTTTGACGGGCGCGACTGGGTGCTTCGCTGCAACAACAATGTTCTTGCCGAGGTGCAGGAGATCAACGGTGGTGATTTCAGCCCCATCCTGTCTCTCAAGCGGACGCTCAAGTCGGTCTTGCAGCTGCTGGCCGCGATGCTCAACGACTACGCCGACGAGCAGAAATGGGTGGACGAAAAGGGCTTCGCCATCACATACACTGAGAAGCAGCTCGGGAGGCGGCTATCCTATGACACGGTCGATCGGCTTGCACCGGACGTGATGCGCATGACGATTCTGGCCGTCAATGAAGCAGACGATGAAAAAAACGCGGAGACCAGGCAGGAAGAAGCGGCGGTATCAACTTCGCCTGGTACCTGAATATCTGGGTAAATGTGCTGAAAAACGACGAGACCGTCTTTTGGCGCAGGATGACACCGGCGCGGTGCATGGCTATCTACAGAGAGTATTTCTCCATGGCCACGCCGAGCCGGTGTGCGCATAATGCGCCGGAGCAGCCTGCGCGCTTGTCGCTGGCACAGTACCTGATGGGAGGTGGCGGCTGATGGCAACGCCCGGCATTAACACAAAAGTCAAAATGGACGGTGAGAAGGAATATCGCGCCGCCCTTGCCCAAATCAACGCAGGACTTAAAAACTTAGGCGCGGAGATGCGCGCCACAGAGCAGGATTTTGCAGACAACGCCGATAGCGTCGAGGCGCTTACGAAAAAAAGCGACGTGCTCGAGCGCACGATGCTCACGCAGAAGGAAAAGGTTGAAAAGCTTCAGGAGGTCGTCGCCGCCGCCACGAAAACCTACGGCGAGGCGGATAAGCGCACGATCGACTGGAAAACGACGCTGATTGACGCGGAGACCAAGCTCAAGCAGATGCAGCAGGCGCTGGGCGAGAACAATGAAGCACTTGAGGCGGCTAAATACGCACAATCCGACATTGCCAAAGCAATTGACGCTGCCAACACGAAGCAGGACGCATACCGAGGCAACATTGGAAAAATAAACGATAGCCTTGGTGTTTTGGACTCTGAGCTTCGAAAAGTTAAGGCGCAGTATGTCGGAGCTGCTGACAGCGAAGAGGCTTTGATTGCAAAGTCGGATGTGCTGACTAAGCAGATTGCGACGCAAAAAGCCAAAATCGATGAACTGCAAAAAGGTCTGGACGGCGCAAATGACTTGTACTTCGAGACCGGCGAAAGCACTAGCCAGTGGGAGAAAGACCTCAATAATGCCGAAGCCGAACTCTATAAGATGCAGGCCGCGTTAAAAGAGGTGCAGGCCTCGCTGGAGGAGAACAACGACGAGCTCGACAAGGCGGGCGCGAGCGGCTCGAAATTCCAGCAGGCGATGGAGAAGGTAAAGGACTCCGTCGCGAAGGCCAAGGAGGAGGGCACGGGCGCAAAGGGCGTTTTTGCCAACCTCAAGGAATCCTTTGCAGACGGCAAGGGCGAGGCCGTCGGCCTTGGCGACGCGATCGGCGGCGCGGCGGATAAGTTGGGTATCAACCTGCCCGAGGGCGCGACGAAGGCGCTGAACTCCCTCAACGGCATCAGCGCCGGAACGGCTGCGGCAGTCGGCGGTTTTGCCGCTCTGGTCGCAGCTGTTGTCAAGGTCGAGAAGAAGCTGATGTCCATCACCAAGGAATCTGCCGCTTACGCGAAGGAAATTAAGACGCTTGCCAGTGTGACCGGACAGAGTACCGAGCAGATTCAGGAATTTCAGTATGCCTCCGACATGATCGGCGTTTCCTATGACCGGGTCAAGGACTCTCTCAAGGAAATCACAAACAAGATGCAGGAGGCGCAGAACGGCTCGGAGGACACGGCAAAGGCGTTTGAAACGCTTGGCGTCAAACTCGAAGATACAGACGGGAACCTCCGCAGCGCTGATGCAGTTTTTTATGACGTCATTGACTCGCTCGGCAACATGCAGAACCAGGCGCAGCGCGACGCGCTGGCGATGGATCTTATGTCCGAGTCCGCGCAGGAGCTGAACCCCCTGATCGAGGTCGGAAGCGCCGGGCTCAAGCAGTACACCGACGAGGCGCACGAGCTGGGCTATGTCCTCGACAATGAGGCCATCAAGGCGCTCAATGATACGGACACGGCGCAGCAGAAGCTCCTCAAGACGCAGGAGGCCGTCACCAAGCAGATCTCCGCCGAGTACGCGCCGTATATGACCGAGGCGCTGGGCGACACGGCGGATTTTATCAAAAAGATCGGCAAGGCGTTTGTGGATTCCGGCGTCGTGGATAAGTTCGGAAGCATCCTCACGTCTGCGACGCAGATTTTGGAGCCGCTGGGAGATCTGACCGTGGCGGTCCTTCCGGCGCTCGACGCAGCGCTTAAGCCGGTTGCAACGACGATGGCCTTGATCGCAGACACGACCAACCTTCTGGTCGGCCTGCTGACGCTAAACGGTGACAAAATACGCACCGCGCTCGGACTCAACATTTCGAGCGGGCAGCTCAGCAACATGCAGCAGCTTCAGTACAAGGGCGCACTGTCCAGCGGCCAGAGCTACGTCTCCGGCGTGGGCTACACCGGCACGGGCGGCTACATGGGAGCCGACGGCAAGTGGCATCAGAACGCAGCTGGCAATGACAACTTCATCGGCGGCGTGACTTGGGTGGGCGAGAACGGGCCGGAACCGGTGTGGCTGCCGCAGGGCTCGCGCATCGGCACCAATCAGGAAGGGCGCAGCCTCTCCGGCGGCGATACCTACAACTTTTACGTGCAGGCGAATGAGATCCGCGAGATCGACGACTTCATCCGCCGCATGAAGAACCAAAGAAGAGTGGCCAGAATGGGGGTGACGTGATTGAGCGTTACGGCTACTTTAAAAATCAAAAAGTTCGCATTTTTGGATAATTCGGCAAGAAGTGTAAACGACCATACATCAAACCCCGTCACTCTTAACAAAGGTGACTATTTGATGATGACATTCCAAGACCTTCCCGAAAATATGCGTTTTAAGCGAATAACCGACTCGACTGCACATGCATATTTAAGCAGTGTAACAGGTGAGAATGAGGCATACACCGGCGTGCTGTTCGACCAATTTGACGCGGAATCTATTACGTACAACACGGCCCCAAATCACATTTTTTCTTCGTACGGTGACACTAAGGTAACTATCTCACGCGGGTGGAACGAAATTGACGATTATGTTGGACAGTATGGTGTCAGGTATGGTCTTACTCTATACATCCACAAGTACACTGATTGTTCCGCCGCTGTAGCAACAAGCGGTGTAAACGCTCCGTATTTAACAGTTACGGTAGATGAAAGTGACACGATAGGGCTGACATTACGCGAAACGTCCCCTACCTCAGGTACAATCATAAAAACGCAGGATAACACTTTCACGTGGCGTGTAGCGGAAGATTCTGATAATCAGTGCGCCCCTAAGTTGGAACAAGCCTCTGCCGTCTTCCGTTGGCGCTCCGGCACGAGCGGCACGATTCACACAATCTCCGTCTTTGGCAACACGCAGAGCGTAACGGTTCCGGCCAACACCTTCGCGGGCACGACGAGCATCCAGTGGCAGGTAGCCGTCACGGCAAACAGCGGCGTGGTCACAACATCCAACTGGGTGACGCTTTCGACCGCTGACGCAACGCCGACCGCCGCGCCTCTGAGCCCGGTCGATACGGTGATCGACGGCTCAAAGGACGTACTGTTCCGGTGGCAGCACTCGATTTCAACCGGCACAGCGCAGAGCAAGGCAGACCTCCAGAAAAGCACGGACGGTCAGACCTGGACAACGCTGGCCACAATTACGGGCGCTGAAAAGCAATGGACATGCCCGGCGGGGACGCTCACGTCCAGCATCAAATACTGGCGCGTGCGCACCTACAACGCGGACGGTGTTGCGGGAGAATGGAGCGACGCGGCGCAGATCGTCGTGATCGCCGCGCCAACGGCTCCGAGCATCCAGATCAAGAGCACGGGGCCGCGGCCGTCCATCAGCTGGCAGACCTCCGAGCAGGAGGCGTATCAGGTGGAGCTGGACGGCACGCGCTCGGGCGGCACGCACTACGGAACCGAGAAGACGTGGACAAGCCCCGCGTATCTCGCGGACGGCAGCCACACGGTGCGCGTGCGCGTACAGAATCAGTATGGCATGTGGTCTGACTGGGGTGCGGCGGCTCTGCCTGTCACCAACACGCCGGGGGCGAGCGTCATGCTCACCGTGCAGGCCTCCAGCGTCGCGGACCTCAGCTGGCAGACCTCCGGCAGCTACGATTTTTACCTTGTGTACCGGAACGGAAAGCCCATCGCGAAGCTCACGCAGACGCAGTACACCGACGAGCTGTCTTCCGGCAGCATGACGTATCAGGTGCGCGGCTGCTACGCGGATTCAAGCAATTACGGCTTGTCAAGTGCGGTCACGGTCGATGTGCGGGCAGACGTGCACATGGTGTCCAACTTGGACACCGGCCTCACGCTCCGACTTCCCTATTCCGACAGCCAGCACCGGCAGACGACACGCACGCTTTCCCGGCAGGTGGAGCTTTTGCAGCTTTCCGGCGCATATTACCCCGTCGCGGTGGAGGTCGACTCCGGCACGGATTCGCTTTCCATCACGGCGGCGCTGCTGGATGAGAGCGAGGTTGCGCAGCTCATGGACCTTGTGGGGAAACTCGTCTGCGCGAAGACGCCGCAGGGCGACATGGTGATCGGCTACATCACGAGCCTGCCGAAGCAGCACGACGGCTTTTTGAACGTCTTTAATTTCACGGTCGAGCAGATCGACTATGACGACGAGGTGACGCTATGACGCACAAGGTATCATACCGCGTGGACGTGCTCCGGCGCGGCGCGAAGTTCTCGGAGCTTCGCTGGCTCAAAGATAGTGCGCCCGACGTGCTCGTCGACGCGTCCGGGGACATCATGGGAAGCCTCGGCGGCACATTTATGCACAATCCCGACATCGAATATCTTTCCGACGAGCTCCAGCCTGTGCTGGAGCTTGACGGGCAAGAGTACCCCCTGGGCGTGTACCGGATCACGACGTACTCCGACACCATCAGCGCGCAGGGACACTTTCTCCGGCTCGACGCGTATGACCGCAGCTGGATGATTCAGACGATCAAAACAGAAGGCATCCTCCATCTCGCCGCCGGGACGAACTACATCGCCGCTGTACAGCAGTTGATGACGCAGGCCGGAATCGGCCTCGTGATCGCCACCCCGACGGCGGAGACACTCCAGACCGACCGCGAGGACTGGCAGGAGGGCACGGACTATCTCACGATCTGCAATCAGCTGCTGGGCGAGATCAACTACAAGCCCGTCTGGTTCGACGGAAGCGGCATCGGGCACCTGGAACCCAAGACGAACCCCAACGCGGCCAACATCCGCTGGCGGTATTCTAGCACGGACATTCAGCTTCTGCCCCCTGTCTCGCGCGACATGTCGCAGGAGCAGGACATTTTCGACGCGCCGAATGTCTTTGTCGCCATTTGCAGCAACCCCGATCTGGAAGCGCCGCTTGTGGCCAGAGCCGAAAATAACAGCCCGTCGAGCTCCATCTCGATCTTCAAGCGCGGCCAGCGCATCACGCAGGTTGTCAAGGTCAACAACATCGCCTCGCAGGAGGCGCTGCAAGCCTATGTGGACAATCTTTGCTTCCAGTCTCAGCTCGGCACCCGGACGATCACGTTCTACGGCCTGCCGGAGGGCGGGCACGGCGTGGGCGACGTTTTGAGCATCGACGCGCCGGAGTTCGGCGGCATCTACGAGGAAACCGGCTGGCAGCTGCGGCTCAGCCCCGGCGAGCTGATGACCCATACCGCGAAAAGGACGGTGATTGCATGACGGATTTGCAGACCACAGATCAGGCCGCGGCGGAGCTTGCCACCGTCGGCGCAAAATACACAGACGGTCTGAGCCTGATCTTCGACGGCCAGACGCAGCCTTCAGCCAAGCACTACAAGTGCAACACCGACATTACATTCAGCGCGGGCGACCGCGTGAAGATCTGCCGCATCAGCGGCACCTACGTCGTCGAGTACGTCGTAGGAAATCCTAAGTGAGGTGATACCATGCGCGAAAAAATTCAAAATGCGCTTTCGGTGGAAGTGACGGGCGCGGATCTGACGAAGGCAACGAAGCTCCAGTTCTGGCTCAAGCAGGGCGAGCTGTTTTTTGAGTACACGCCGCAGGTCGTAGACCAGACGCATTTGCTTGTCATCATCCCCTTTGCCGACGCGATGCAGCTTGACCCCGGCAAGAGCGCACGGCTCCAGCTGGCGCTGACGGATGCGGACGGCAATCCGCAGGCGGCGGATATTGTCTCGACGCCGGTCAAGGACCTACTCAAGGAGGCGGGATATGATTAAAATGGCGCTTTCCCAGCCGGAGATCAAGATGAAGATCGCCCCGGCGAAGGTGGTCTACACCGGAGATAGCAAGCCGTATGAGGGCGTATACGACGTAACGCCAAAGACCTATGAGCCGGTGGTTCTGCCGACGCGCAACCGGCTTTTGTCCCGCGACGTGAACGTTGCAAAAATCCCGCAGTATGAAGTATCCAACGCCGCCGGTGGGCTGACGCTCATCATGGGCGACGAGTATATGAACAGTTAGGAGTGAGCATATGGCAAACAAGTATGTAAACAAACTGATCGTCGGCACGGAGGTCAAGCTCGACCTGTCGGGCGACACCATTGTCGCGAGTGATCTCAAAAAGGGTGTCACCGCGCACGACAAGTCCGGCGCGCCGATCGTGGGCTCGAACGAATTTGACGTCAACTCGCAGGACGCGGACGCTGCGGTTGCGGAGGTTCTGGTTGGCAAGACATTCTACGCGCGCGGCTCGAAGCTGACCGGCACCATGCCGGACAACGGCGCAAAGACACTCGACATCGCAGAGAAAGACGACGAGCTTGCTATCGCGATGGGCTTTCACGACGGCTCCGGCAAAGCGCGCATCAAGGCGACCGAAAAAGCAAAGATCATTCCCGGCAATATCAAGTCCGGCATTACCATTCTCGGCGTGGTTGGCAGCTACGGCGGCGAGGCGGTCAAGGCACAGGCAAACAAGAACGTCACACCGAGCTTTGCCGAGCAGGTCGTGACGCCGGATGATACGTATGACTATCTGTCGCAGGTGACTGTCGCGGCGATTCCCGTCACCTACACCGACAACGCCGCAGGAGGGCAGACGCTCCAGATCGGAGGCTGAGATGGCAGTCAACAAAGTCGCCCTTAACGGCGAAGTCAAGCTTGACCTGACCGCCGACACCGTAACGCCGGAGACACTTCTCAAGGGGAAGACGGCGCACAACGCGGCGGGCGAGCTGATTACAGGAGTGTATGAGCCTATGAACATCAAACAGTACACCGGCACGCTGCTTGCCTCGGGCTGGTCCGAAGACTCGCACGGCTACCAAACACAAACGATCGCGATCACGGGGCTGAAAGCGTCCTACGATGTCGACCCACAGTGGGACGTGGTTCTATCCGGCACAGACCCGGACGCGGATGCGGCGCTTTTGGAGGGCTTCGCGCTCATTCACAACTACACGACAGGCGCGAACAGTCTGACTGCCCAGTGCATCGGCAAAGCGCCGACGGTGAATATTCCGGTGAAGGTGGTGGTCTTCGGATGAGCGGAAGATCTCCACGGTGGTTCACCGGCATCAAATATCCGTATGAGCCGGTCTTCGCGGATAATACCTGGGCGCAGATCATCGAGGCCTGCCAGAAAAAGCGTATCCCGGACACGTGGAAGGTTGGCGACCAGAAGCCTATGACAATCAACGGCACAGACTATCCCATCGACATCATTGGCTTCAATCACGACAATTATGCCGACGGTTCCGGAAAAGCACCCATCACCTTCCAGATGCATGACTGCTATTATAGGTTGAAGTCTATGCACACCTCGTCGACAAACAAAGTCGGATGGGTGGATTCTAATATGCGGTTGACACGTCTGCCTGAGATATTTGTTTTAATGCCACCAGAAGTGCAGAGTGCTATTCGCGCCGTAACAAAGCTGACATCGGAAGGTGGTAAGAGTAGCGTTATTGAAACAACGGATGATGGGCTGTTTTTACTTAGCGAGGTCGAGGTAACTGGCAATTTCTCAAGGTCTTTTGAAGGAGAAGGAACACAGTACACCTATTACGCAATGGGGAACAGTACAAGCAAAATAAGTGATGGAGATTCGTCTGCTTGGTGGCTGAGATCACCGGTTAAATCAAGCTCCGCATACTATGTGATCATCAGCGCAAGCGGCGTTTCCGCGAATAGCTCCGCAGATGTCTTGCGAGGTGTATGCTTCGCGTTCTGCTTCTAGGAGGCGCGTATGGGAATGTTTTTAAGGCGCGGAACTGCACCGCACAGAACGAGGATGTCCGATCTGGAAATCGGGCGCCGTATCAAACTGAACCTGAACGGCACACCGTGGGAGTTTCTGGTGGTGCATCAGGGCTTGCCGTCGGCGATTTACGACGACTCTTGCAACGGCACTTGGCTGTTGATGAAGGACATCTACGAGAACCGCGTTTGGCAGAGCGGAAATATCAACAAGTACGAAAGAAGCGACATCCACGCCTACCTGAACAGCACGTTCCTGAACCTGTTCGACAGCAACATCAAGGATGCCATCAAGCAGGTGAAGATCCCGTACCGCAAGGACGGCGGTTCTGGCGGCACCAACCAGAGCGGCGCGAACGGACTGTCTGCGAAGATCTTCCTGCTGTCGGGTTACGAAGTAGGCTGGACGACCAGCGACGACCAGTATTTCCCGCAGGATGGCGCGAAGCTGTCCTACTTTGAGTCTGGGACCGGCACGTCCGCTAACAACAAGCGTATTGCGAACCTGAACGGCTCGGCCGCCCGCTGGTGGCTCCGCTCCCCGTACACCGGCAACTCCAACAGCGTGTGGTGCGTCTACTCCAGCGGCAACTACAACGGCATCGGCGCATCCCGCTCGAGCGGCATCCGCCCCGCAATCATTCTCCCCAGTGACATGCTAGTCACTGACGACATGCTCGCATAAGGAGGCTAACATGTATATCACACATAACAATCAAACATACGAACGTGTAAGGATGCTGAACACATCCAGTTCGGTTCGCTTTGTCGGAGAATCCCTCCCAAAATTGGAAGAATTGACAGGGCTTGTTATGGTCTTTTCCGAAAGCGGTTTTGAGCTTCGCACATTTGATCCGGCGGATTATCTTCGGCAGGAAATCACTGGTGGATCATGGCTTCTCACAAACGTTGCCGCTCCAATCCCTCAACCGGTTGTGGCCACGCCTGTTGACTATGACCTTTTGACATCCACGGCGAATATGACGCGGATGTTGATGAAGGGCGAGAAGCCAAAGACGGCAGATGAAATTATCATGTGTTCGGCGCTCTACGACGAATGGAAGCCGGGCAAGCACGTCGCCGGAGACATTTTCTCTGTAGACGGGGACATATGGGAATGCTTCCAGAATTACGACAATGCGGTATATCCGGATGTTGCGCCGGGTGGCTCTGCGTGGTTCACGTTCAACAGACCATACCACGGCACGTCGAGAGAGACGGCGCGGGATTTCGTGCACCCAACGGGGGCGCACGACATCTACAAAAAAGGTGAATGGGCAGTTCAGGACGGAAAGTTCACCAAAGCTAACCAGGACACAGCATATAGTCTCGCGGAGTACCCGCAGGCGTGGGATGTGGAAGAATAACAGCCGCCCGAGGGCGAGAAAGGAGAACACATGGACGACGGAATTCAGGCGCAGGTCGCAGCGATCGACGCGCGCTGCAAATCCAATCAGCACCGAATCGACGAGCTCGAGGCGGACAACAAGGCGCTTCACCAGCTGGCTACCTCCGTAGAAGTGCTGGCGACGAAGCAGGAGACGATCGAGTCGAACGTGAACGAGATCAAGACCGACGTGAAAGCCCTCAAGGCGCTCCCCGCAAGCCGCTGGGAAGGCTTCATCAAGGCAGCAGTCACGGCGGTCGTCGCGGCCTTAGTCGGCTGGGCGCTGGCCCAGATCGGAGTGGGGGGGCTAGTATGCGAGTAAAGGGCAAGTGGAGCAAAGGCGAGATGGCGCGCACCATCGTCATCTATCTGCTCAGACTCCTGACGATGGTGCTGATCTGGGCGTGCGCGCTGAAAACCATCGCTGTCCTTATCGCAGTCGGAAGTAACCCGGAGCTGGGTACGTCGGTCGATCTGTCCGACGTACTCGGCTACGCCGGTGGCGCAGCAGTCACAGAGCTGGGTTTGCTGGCTTTCAAGAGAGTATTCGCAAAAAAGAATGAACCGGTAGAATGAAAGGGGTACATATGGATAACATCAAAAAGCGGCTGGGCAACCTGCTCAGCGTCAAATCTCTGGTCACGATGATTCTGACCTGCGTGTTCGCCTACATGGCAGTCGTGGGCAAAATCTCGCAGGACTTTATGACCATTTATGCGGTCATCATTGCGTTTTATTTCGGAACCCAGTCCCAGAAGACGCAGGATGTGCTCGACAGTGCGGGTACGCCGCAGGAGGGCGAACAGAAATGATGAAAGCATCCGAACTTGTGCGCAGGCACATTGACGTTGCGAAGAACTACAAGACCGTCTACATGTGGGGCTGCTTCGGCTCCCCCGTGAGCGAAACGATCATTGACGAGAAATCTGCACAGTACCCGGACTGGTACACCGGCGGCAGAGTCACATATCTGCGCAGCCTCATCGGAAAAGTTGTCTATGGCTTCGACTGCGTGAACCTGACAAAGGGCATTCTCTGGGGCTGGAACGGCAACAAAAACGCCTACTACGGCGGTGCAAGATACGCCTCGAACAGCGTGCCGGATGTCTCCGCTGACGGCATGATCGCCAAGTGCTACGCCGTGTCCGGCATCGGCTGGGACAAGCTGATCCCCGGCGAAGGTCTCTGGATGCCCGGTCACTGGGGTATGTACATCGGTGACGGTCTGACGGTCGAATGCACCCCGATCTGGGACAACGGCGCACAGATTACCGCCGTCCAGAACATCGGCACGAAAGCAGGCTACCACGCTCGCAAGTGGCAGAAGCACGGCAAGCTCCCGTGGGTGGAATACGACACCGTGAAGGTTGATGCCGAGGTTGAAGAAGCAAAGAAGACCATCCGGCAGAAAGCCGGTCTTACAGACAGCACGATCGATTACCTCGCCGGATACAAGTACGGCGACGATCTTCTCAAAAAGCTCGCAAAGGCGATGAAGTAAGCTGCCTGCCGCGCCCGCCTGAAAGGAGGGAAGCTTTTGGCGAGCGCGAGAGTAAACATTCCGGAGGACTTGTCCGGTCTGCTGCAAAGCGAGTGGGAGCGCGTCATCCGCGAGGCGGGATACAGCAGGCAGGACGCCGAGATCGTGCGCCGGTACATCATCGGCAAAACGCCGCAGATTGATGTGGCCGTCGAGCTCTGCATGGAACGCAGCACGCTTTCAAGGCGTCTGCCCGGAATCTACACAAGGGCGCGGCAGACAGCTGAAAGGCTCAAGATGATATGAAAATCCCGGTGTCCAACTTGGACACCGGGATTTTTCACGCAGATTCACACTCCCTCACACTCACGCCACTCATAGAAATCTGCTTTCCGGTACAATGGGAGCATAAGGAGGGACACAGGATGGCATACAACCCATACACCGGGCGCTGGGAGATGGACGGCGCGCAGCAGGTGCAGATGCAGCCCATGCCGCGGGCGCAGGTGCCGCAAATGCCGCAGCAGCCGCCGAAACTCGGCGTGCTGACCGTGGCCAGCGAGGCCAGTATCAACAATTTGCAGATGCAGCCAAACGACAACGCGCTCGCGCTGCATGAGACGGAAAACCTGCTCTATTACATCCGCACCGACAGCATGGCGGCAAAGACCATTGCGCGGTTCCGGATATTCCCGGAGCCGACGGAAGAGGAAAAGGCAGCGACCCAGCTGCAAGAGCAGCTGAAGCAGATCACGGACGGCCTACAGAGCATGGCCGGAAAAATCGAGGAATTGGAGGGAAAACTCAATGCAAAATCCGATCATGGCACTGATGGGCGGCGGCAGCGGAAACAAACTGCTGAACGGCCTGATGCAGACGGCAATGACGACGCTTAAAGGCCAGAGTCCCCAGATGGTGCTTAGCTTCCTCGCCTCCCAGCCTGGGTTTAATGACTGGTTTGAGGCAAACAAAGACAAAACGGTCGGCGAGCTCGTCGGCCAGATCAGCAAGTGATACCGCGCGTAAGCGCCTATCAATAATCTAGCCCGAAAGGAGGGAATACAATGGATAAGGACTATGGCTTTGGCGGATGGGGTATTGTGATTCTCATCGCGCTGTTCTTCCTGCTCTTCGCGGGCAGAGGCTTCGGCGGCAGCAGCGGCGAGAGTGCCCCGGCGACGCAGGCCGACGTACAGCGTGCAACGGACTTTGCGGCTCTGGAGCGCCAGAACAACGAGGGCGTGGCCGCAACGCGTCAGGGCGCGTACGACGTCACAAGCGCCGTCAAGGACAACGCCTACAACATCCTCGGCGAGTTGCGCGATTTGCAGTCCGTCACGGAGAGCGGCATCTCTGCGCAGCAGAAGTGCTGCTGCGACATTCTCCGCGCGATCGACGGAGTTAACTACAACGCCAGCATCAACGCTTGCGAGATCAAGACGGCTATCCACGCCGAGGGCGAGGCGACCAGAACGCTCCTGCAGCAGCAGGAGAACCAGCGCCTGCGCGACGAACTCGCACAGAGCCGCGCCGCGAACAACGACTATATGCAGTCGCAGTACATCCTCGGCCAGCTGGGCAGGTACTACCAGAACCCGCCCTGCAATCCGTGCGGCTGCGGCGGCTGACGGACGGACCAAACCTGATATAACTATCCGGGGCGATTGCCCCGTTTTTCATAATTTTGAAAGGAGACGAGTAAATGTCTTGTAGCGGAAACAGCAAATCCTATCAGAAATCCTGCGTCCGGTATTTTAATAACAGCCCGCAGACGCTTGCAGCAAACGCTGCGACAGTGCTCACGCTTGCGGGCGCGAAGGTTGTCAACTCCGGCGAGTCCATTCAGGTCGAGCCTCAGAGCTACGACACCGTAAAAATTGGGCTCTATCACCTAGTAGCCGATGCGGTCATTACGTCGTCCGCGGCTGGCGAGCTCACCTTGCAGTGGTACATGGACGGCGTCGCGCTGCCCTGCACGCTGCGCAAGGTAACGCTTCCGGCAACCGGAAACACCGAGATCCACACGGAGACGGAACTGGCGCTGCCCGGGTGCTGCTGCTGCGTGAACCACACCTTTACCCTCATTGCGACGACCGACTCGACGGCAGCGGGCAATGTGGTCGAGCTCTGCACCGGCCTGCTCAAGCTTGCTTAGCCTATGACGGAGAAAATCAAGGCCTATAAGGCCAAACTCTGCGGAGCGCTTGAGGCGTGCATGGCGGAGCCCGTATGCTCCCGAAGCGTGGGCAGCTGCACCATGCTCATGGACGCGCTGTGCAAGGCGGATAAGATCACGATGGAGTCCGAAGCCTCCACGTTTACCGAGGACGACGCGCGGCGCTGGACAGAGCACATGGAAAATGACGACGGCTCAATGGGCGCGCACTGGACGCTCGAGCAGACCACGGCTGTGGCCAACAGCATCGGCGTGCACGTCGACCCGTGGATCTGGTTCGCGGCACTCAATATGGAGTACTCGGACAACTTCGACGTCGCGCAGAAATATGGCCTCGACCGGCCGGAATACTACGCAGACCTCGCAAAGGCGTTCCTTTTTGACGAGGACGGCGGCGGCCCCGAGGCGAAGATCGCCGGGTATTATCACGGCGTCGTAGAGCCAAGGCTCGAAAGAGATTGAACACAGTAAAAACACAGCAATCTGATTTTACATTGGTATTGCTTTGAATTTATATGCTTCGAATCCCTCCCACTCCGCCAAAATGGAAGCACCTGAGAAAACAATTCTCAGGTGCTTTTATTTGCATATTTTACGGATTTTATGCCTGAGCGCCAAATTTCTGGCGAAAGATATTCGCTTTTCTGCATTGCGGCGGTTTGGCATATCATGGCATATTGCAGCGTCAAAATACATGCCTGCGAACACAGAATGAACACAGTAAAATCAGCTCAAAAGGACTTGCCCATTTTTGCGGCTGCATCGTCGATGGTATTATCCAAAATATCCGTGTAAATGTCCATCGTGGTCGAGAGCTGGGCGTGGCCGAGCAGCTGCTGCGCGGTTTTATAATCCACGCCTGCCTCATGCAAGGCCGTCGCGTAGCCGTGCCGGATCTCATGCGGCGTGACGGTGACGCCGGTGCGCTTCTGGTAGTCCTCGTATTGCCGGGTGATCTTCCAGTCCGGCGTCGGGGTTTTGCCGCCGTCGTCAGAAAATATAAAACCGCGTTTTTTATCTGGCAGGGCAGCGGCCAACGCGTCCAGCAGCGGCACGGAGCGGATACCGGCCTCGGTCTTTGGCTCCTTGATCTCCGGTTTGGTGCTGACGTTGTAGACGCTGCGCCGGATGCGGATGCGCTTTGCTACGCGGTCGATATCCTCATATTTGAGTCCCTCGGCCTCGCCGCGGCGGCAGCCGGTATAATAGATCAAAAAGGCGAAGAGCCCGAAGTTGTCTGAAAGGCCGGCTTTTATTTTTTTGATTTGGTCGGGGCTTGGTGCGCGGCGCTTTTTCTGCGGCAGGTTCTTCGGCAGCAGGACGGCATCAGCCGGATTGTACGCGATATACCCTTCGCGCTGAGCCTTGTTGAGAATCTGACGGATAATCTGGCGCTGCGTGACGACGGTCTTTTTCGCGTAGGTTTTTGCGAATTGATTGATATAGCGCTCAATGTCTCTGGCCGTGATCGAGGCCACGTCCATCTTGCCGAACTCAGCCACAGCGCGCTCATAGGCCGGGTTATAGCCCCGGTGCGTATTTGCGGCCAGCGTCGGCTCGATCTCGTTCCACCAGGCGTGCGCTACGTTCTCAAAGGTCTCGGTCTTCCCAGCGGCCACATCGGCGCGGTAGCTTTTGACCTTCTCCCAGACCTCGCGGTCAGTTCGGCCGCGGAAGGCTTTGCGCTTGCCGTTTATTTTGATGATCGTCTCATGCAGCCCATCCGGGCGCACGTAGTACTTGGGGATCGCCATACAAACCTCCCGTGTCAGACTTTGGCACAGATGCGCAAGGCGGTGCGAATCCAGCCGACGTTCGGGTTCAGCAGATCGACGATCAGAGCGATAAGCAGAAGGCAAAACATGGCCAGCAGGACAGTTGTTACGAAACGGTGCATTTTCAGCGATTTCTTGCAAGTCACCAGATGCTCATTCATCCGTTCTAACGCATCGGCCAATGCCTTGCGCTCTGACTCCAGACTGTGTATCCGCTCCAGCAGCGCGGGGTTCGGGTCCGGAACCTCATGCGGCAGTCCATTGTATTCGTCTACTGACACCCCAAGCTCACGGCACAGCGCAAGCACTGTGTCGTAGGACGCGTTTGGGGCATCTCCGCGCAGGAACTGCGCAACAGTGGTTGTTGATTTGCCGATTGCTTCGGCAAGATCCTGGTTTGTGATACGTGGCGCCGTGTTTTCCTTTTTTTCTCGACAGATTTCGTACAATTCCGACATTCTCAGCAAGATTCCTTTCCTAAATAATGCGATTCCGTGTACAATTTACAATGATTCTTTCTCGACATTACCGCTTGCCGCGTTGTAAGCTATACTCACAGGCGGCTCCCACCCTGCTTGTAGCAAACCAAAAGCCCCGCCGTCAGTGGCACGACGGCGGGGCGAACAAACGGAACGAAGATACCCCCCATCCGTGACGCGGTGTCCAAATCGGACACAAAAAAAGCGGAGACGCACAAGGCATCTCCACTTTGTTGGACATCGGCAGGGCGGCGTATCCTGCATCTCAGGTTCCCTTTCGGGAGTGTCGGGAGCCATTTCCGACCTCAACGTCCTAGAACAGTATATGTTCTGATGCCTAAATTAAACCACAAATATTTCCTGATGTCAATATTCTGTTTTGTTACTTTTCTTTGAATTTTTTCAGTCGGCCGCTGTTGAGCCGGTTCGTCAGCTTGCCGGAGCTGATCTCGTAGACGCTGGCGACATAGTGATATCCGTTTTTCGCGTCCAGCTTCACGCAGACCATCACGTTTGCGTCAAGCGCCTTGACAAGCTCGACGCTTTCCGGCTCCTTCGGGTTGTGCCCGACGTAGTCCGGCTCCGCGATGATGGACGGAACCAGCGCGACGTTCCCGGTTTCATCCGGATGATGCTTCTGGACGTGCACGGCCAGACCGGCTGACTGCATGATCTCGCCGCAGGGAAGTTCCTGCCCCGTGAGCGCATTGAACTCGTCTATGTAGTCGCCCACGCGAAACAGCTTTTCGCCCACGGTTTGCCTCCTGATTATTGCTTCAGATTTGCCTGCGCGTCCCAAACGGCATCCCAGAAGTCCGTCTCGTTTACGATCTGGACTTTCGCGCCTTCTCGACGAAGCGTCATGGCTTCCTCAATTTTTCGGCCATAGCAGGAATACGCCCAGCACGGATTCCCAGCATTGCCGACTACAAGATAATCTGTCTTGGTGGATACGGAAGACTTCGCACTTCCACCCAAACCCTCAACATCTTTTGTCATTTCCGCCCGCGTCGCACGGTAAGACTCGCCGGTAAAGCAGAAGCGCTTGCCTTCAAACGTAATCTCTGGGCAGTAGGCACAGATACCAGCAACCGAGTACTTTCGGCGCAGCTCTTCAAAGTCAGGCTCGTTGAGGGTCACGGATTCCTTAAAGTCAACGACATTACTGCAAAACGCAAGCAGTGTATTCCGCTCGTCTTCTGTGACTGCGCCGTCCTCCAGAATCGTATGCAGCATGGAGTTCAGCTCGTCGAAAGGATATGTACCTTGCAGGTATTCGTTCGTATCGAGCCATGCGGACAACGCACGAATTTCGCTGTTGCTGATTTCCGTGTCGGCCATAATGCCGTGAATCAGCCCATGCAGGAACTGAACGGATGAGGTGAGGATGCTGTAATAGCTGGAATTATCCGCAAAGTTATTGCAGAGCCAGAGAATATTCTTACGTTCTTCCTCATCAATGTGGTCATCCTTGACGGCTGCCTCTACGACCGGGATGATCTCTGAAAACGGATGGCGATCTTTCAGCCCAGAGTGCAGGATACACCAGTTTGACAGCTCGGCAAGCTCTAATTTGTTTACATCACCGCTGGAAGAAATGCCTGCGACGATGCCACGAAGCATGTTGATTGCCTTGTGCAGCTCTGACGGCTTGGTAAACTGCCTGTAGGCCTGTTGTCCAATCGTATCGTTCATATCATACCTCTTTTCAAGAAAAACTCGTAGAGAAGTGTTGCACGCAATTTGTAGAATTTGCCAATTGTAAACATTGAGTGCTCGCTCTACAATAAGGACAAAGAAAAAGTGCGCGAAAGGATGTGGCTTATGACAGAACAACTTATAACCATGATGCAGGCATTAGATGACGAACACTGGAAGATTTTTATTTCTGCGCTTGCTGCTGCGTGTGAAGCGTCTCAAGCAGATCAATCATCCTCTGCCTCGTAGTCTCATCTAAGGACATAAGCATTTGCGCCGCACCAATCACCTCGCCGGGCAACCGTCCGGCGGGGCTTTTTTCGTCTTCGTAGCCCATGAGATCGTAGACAGAAGCATTCCAGTGCTCAGCCAGCCGAACAAGGGTACTGAAAGGCGGCTCGGTCGTACCGGCCTCGTATTTCGAATAAGTGCTTCGGTCGATTCCCAGCCAGTTTGCAACGTCGGTTTGCTTTTCTTTGTTCAACTGGCGGTACTTTTTGAAGTTTCTCATAGACATCACCTGTCTTTATTATAGTGAAAAACAATCACAAGTAAATATCGTGGGAAAAATTTGCGCAAAAATATCTTGACAATTGAAGAAACTTCACCTATACTAATAAATGTGAAGTAACTCCACGCGAACGGAGGTGACAATTACGAAAGGTTTAGCTTATATGCGCAAACGCGCGAATCTCAAGCAGTTTGAGCTTGCCGATCTGCTAAAGGTCGAGCGCAGCACGATTGCAAAGTGGGAGTCCGGCGCGGCCTATCCGCGTGCGTCTCAGCTGCCGGAGCTGGCGAAGGCGCTGGACTGCACGATCGACGAGCTCTATCAGCCGCCGGAAGAATCGACTTAGAGAGGAGGAAGCAACGATGATCAAACTTGTCGCAGAACCGTACTGTAGCAAATGCCCGGATTTTGAGCCGAAGACCGAAAAGTAGGCGCCAAAATGTACGGCAACCGTTTTTTGAAAGACACGGACACGGTCGTTTATTGCAAGGACCGCGAGCGCTGTGCAAGGATCGCGGAATGGCTCAGAAAGGGGCGGGGAGAAAATGCGTGAGACGGAAGGATACCGGCCGCAGCTGGAGCTTTTGACGGACATGTTCCCGTCACGGGCGGCGATTACGGTCACAGAATGTCAGGCGGTGCTGGGGCTTGACCGGCGGACGCTGCTTGCTGACCGCGAGTTTCCCGCGCGGAAGATCGGCAATAAGTACGCCATCCCGCTGACAGAACTCGCCCGCTGGCTGACACGAAGATCATAGCAGAGTATGCCCAGGCGCACCACGAGAAATACCTGCCGAAATCAAAAGGCGGCTTGCAGACTTGCTGCCGGAATGGAGGACAACATGTCGAATATTTACCAGGCCGCGAGATTGCAGAAGGGCATCACCCAGGAACGCGCCGCAGACGCGATCCCCTGCTCGGTGCGGAGCTTGGCGGACTATGAGAGCGGCGTGAGAATCCCGCCCGCGGAGACGGTCGTCCGCATGGCGGAAATTTACGACGCGCAGTATCTGTGCTACCAGCACCTGCGCCAGACGAGCGAGATCGCCCAGCGGCTCATTCCCGATGTGCGGGAGTGCGATCTGCCGGAGGCCGTCTTGCGGCTCATTGACCAAATTTATGAC
>ERZ1034962.279-NODE-279-length-27395-cov-43.091368_pt1 | contig 27395 bp, 27 predicted proteins | sample MGYA00520696_ERZ1034962 | MGnify/ENA primary metagenome ERZ1034962 (study PRJEB33766, sample SAMN09781770) | gut metagenome | biome: gut microbiome | host: Homo sapiens | place: Madagascar | study: EMG produced TPA metagenomics assembly of the PRJNA485056 data...
TTACATAGGTCTTTTACATAGGTCTTTTACATAGGTCTTTTACATAGGTCTTTTAAGAGGCGTTGCTTCGCTTGCCTCTTAATGATAAAGTTGTTCAAAAAAGAACTCTGTGTCAAACGTAGCCTGACTGTTTGCCGCAGCGGAAACAAAACTCCAAAATTCATTTTCAAGTACGTTATGACTAAACCGAAATTCTGGATCACTTTCTTCTAGTTCCTCTTGCGTTTCTGCACAATAAACGCTTAATACTAAATTGCTTTTTCCGTCATAATCTTTTATATGCATGAGTTCCACAAAAACTGCCTTCCTTTTTGTGATTGTATTTAACCATTATTCAAAAATTTCAGGGCTATAGATTGCTCGGATATCCCATGTAATTGCCTGTTCCTCTGTCATTACCATATGTTGTTTTCTCCATTCCTCTTTTTATTTTTGAAAGGGGGAAAATCCCCCTTAATAGTAGCTACTTTCATATACTGGTTGACCATTATATCTATAAAAGGTATTCCAACCATCCGTACCGTAAAAGTCATCAGGATGTTCTAAATTGATTCGCTTTCTTACGATACTGTCCTTTGTTTTTGCCAATGGATAATCCGTAAATTCATTGGGTACTGGGATAGTTTTGCCACTCATTGAAGTGTATGATTCTACGCTTTGTTTCTTTATTGGACGAAACCACGCTGTTTTTTCTGTTAGTTTTACAATCTGCCAAAAGGTCACGTTGGTTTGTTCATAGCCCCAACTGCTGTAAAAGATATCTCCAATTTGATAAGGTTGTTTTTTTGTCATTTCGCTCAGCTCCTGTTCAGAATAATTTTTTTCGGATTGGGTTTGCCCCCCATGCCACCTTTTCGGTTGAGAGAGTGAGGCGCGGGGGTTTGGGGGCGGCAGCCCCTAAGGTCTTAAAAATGAATGGTTTTTACACAACTCCTTTCTTTCTTGAGAAATTGATTCAGTTGTCAAGGGTCATTGAGAAATGCCATTTACATTTCCTTTTCGTCTATCGGTCGTTCGGCATAACCGTCTCGAAAACATGTTCTGACGGTTGCCAAGGGCGCAAAGCGTGCATTTTACCCTTGGCAATTGGCAGGTTATGTTTTAGGTTATACTCGCCGAATGACTGATAGGCGATTAGGAAATGTTTGGATTTCGTGACCTTGAGAACGTATTTCTCATGAAAGGCGTTGTGTGCGGGAAAAACCATTTTTGGGCGCTTAGGCGGCCAAAACCCTCGTCGGCTCGACGACGAGACCAATCAGAATAAATGGGACATTTATTCCTTTCCTTTTTTAAGTGAGCTTTAGCGAACGACTTCCAATCCTCGTTTGGGTTTTTGTGTTTTACACAAAAATGGGGCAGTGTCCATGTGCCGACTTTGCAGAGAAACGGCGCAAACAAAGGTAAATTCGACTGACGGAGGAACGGAGTCACTAAGAATTTAATGGACAATGACCCAACAAACGAAAAAAAGAGGTATGTTCTGAGCCGAGGGCAACTGCACCGCTGGCGAAATCCCTCTTTTGTTCCTTCTATCTCAAAATAAAAAAGGACAAGCAATCACTTGTCCTCTGCTTAACTGATTTTTTTTACCCATTTATTTGCTATTTCTCGCACCTTTTTTGGTATCACTTCTTTATTCTGGTAGCCTTGAATTTGCACGATATGTTTATTTTTGTACTCAATTGTGTATAGCGACTGGTCTTGCTCTTCTTTTTTGCGCATAAAGATAATCGTTGTTTCTCCAGTCATATGTTTTTCTATATAACTCCCTACACAATGATTTAGATTTTTTCCTTCTTCCACAATCTCTTCTAATTTTTTAGGTACAAGAAACGTATATTCATCAATCTCTTGTTCCAATTTCTTTATTTTTTCTAATCGTTCTCTATATGCTTTTTCTTCTAGTTCGATTTTTAGCTGATTGAAAGTGACTACCGCTTCATCGTGCTTTTTTTCTAAGTCTCTCGGCATAGTAACTAGACTATTCGTTAACGGAGTATTTAACTTTTCTAGCAAAGAAAGATAATCTAAATAATACTTGAAATTGATTTTATTCTCGATGATCCAACGTTGAAATTTTCTGAATCCAACATATTGAGGAATTTTTGCGAAATCACGATAGTCAAGATATTGTTCAATTCCTTGTACAATGTGACTTTTTCTCTGGCATGCGATTTCTTCCATTTTTAATTGAGAGAAAGTCTTTCTTGTATTCTTCATTCGCCATTTATTTTGTTTCAACCATTTCATTGTCAGAAAACGCATATCTACACATTTTCGATATTCTCCACCAATAAAACGATAAGAAGGAAACATGATTTCATTTGCCAATACTGGTGCATTTATTTTCTGACAAAATTCAATTTCTAATCGATATTTATAGATATTAGCAATTTCTCTAAAATCTAATAGTGGTAAGTCTAAATAACGCAATTCTGACCTTTTTCGTAACTGTTCATTCCAATTATTTGGATAAAAAATAGTATTGGTATAAGCCCCACTCATCATGCCATAATTGCTTAAAAGTCCTTCATACCATTTTCCTTTTAAGTAGTGTGCTTTTAAGTGCTCTCCTTTAGAAAACCGTTCAAAATTAGTCATTTCATAATGTAATTCTTCTTTCCCATTCACAATTTCTAGCCAAAAATCATGCGACTGTATTTCTATTCTAGTAGAGGAAACTAAAATAATCGCAAACGAGTAAAAACTAGTTGGAAACGTCAACTTAGAACGTTTCGTCAATCGCTTTTTTATCAAGAAACCTTTCGTTCGCTTCGACGAACGAAGTGTTTCTTGCTTGTTCTTCCATTCATAAATAGGTAGTTGAGCGTGACACCAATTGAAAAAAGCTTTTGGTGGTGTTAACGGTTTTCCAATTTTTTTCGTTAAATCATCTTTCATGCTTCCTCGAACAAGCTAACTTGCCCGTCCACCACCTTTTCTTCTTTGCTTTTCGACTTTCTCTCTTTAGGTTGATTCGTATTAACTGTGCCCTGAATAGGTGTCACTTCTACCTTTTCTAATAAAAAGTATTCTCTTATCCAAGAAAAAACCACCTCATCAGAAACCATTGCCGACTGGCTTTTACCTGCCTGTTTTTTGGCTTGCGACAAGCAGTAAGCCACTGCACCTTTGATTGTCCGGTCTTTTTTAAGAACGCCTTGAAATAATTCATCTTCTTGTTGTTGGCACAACCATGAATGGATACAATCTTCCGTATCTGAATGTTTTTCCTTCATTTCCTCTAACATTTTTTCTAACGCTTTATTTTTCCAATCGATTTCGTTTTTTTGATAATATTCTTGATACGTCAAGTCATCGACAATCATGACCCACTCTTGCCCTTCAAGTTCTTCTAAAACTAAAAATAAGCGTGAATAACGTCCTTTTTTATTTCTCATAGTGACAATCATTTGTTCTGGATAATGGGCAATCTTTTGAATAAAGGTTTCAATCGTATTTAAGTGTACAGAATGATTGGCATCTAATTTGACCCATTGATACCATACATTCTTTTTTGTTCCTTTTTCTTTGACCCATTCAATATCCGAATAGCCATTTTCTTCATCAAAAATCGAAAGCAACAAATGAGAATCATACTTCTTTAGTTGTGCTTCTAGTTCTTTCATTGTTTTTATTTCTTTCGACATCTGCGCCCCTCTTTTCTCAAATTTTTGGTTTTACGCTACGCCTAGCGTGAGCCAAAAGGCTGAATTTTTTGCGTTTTGTTGCGGAGCTTTTACCGTTTCCTCAAAAAAAGGACAAGGGGCGCGTAGCGACTTGCCTTGCCCTTGTCCTTTTTTGAAGCTTCTTACGAGAAACAGGTTGAACAGCGCTTGCGCTGAAGCTTCAACCTGCTTTCGCAGTTAGAAAGCGTAGGGAATGGTAAAAATGGAGCGCAAAACCAAAAAATGGAGGATCAAACAATCCTGAAAAGGATTGTCTCATTTTTAGCGTGAGAGCAGCGAACGCACATCTTCAATCTACTCGTTTGGCTTTTTGTGCGTCGCACAAAAATGGGGCAGTGTCCATGTGCCGACTTTGCGGAGGAACGGCGCAAACAAAGGCAAATTCGACTGACGGAGGAACGGAGTCACCAAGAATTTAATGGACACTGCCCCAACAAACGAAAAAGAGGTATGTTCTGAGCCAAGGGCGACTGCACCGCCGGCGAAATACCTCTTTTGTTCCATCTATCTATTTTCTTAATTAATCGTAAAATAGGTAGTAAGCGATTAGATCAACTAACCGCTTACCAAGAAAAATCTTCTATTTTAGGTTGAGACACCACCAAAACTGTGTTCTCTTTATTCTTAACATGAAAAGAGATTTTCTTTACTTTTGTCGCTTTCTCTTCCTTTATGGTCAAAATGTAATTCACTTCGATCTTTTTCTTCTCTTCATTAATTTCATATAAAAACATGCTATTGAGTTCCCCTGACGGACGTTTCCACTTTTCCACTGAAGGCTCTACAAATTTTTTCAACCCGTCTTTGTATTGGGCTTCTTTTGCTTGGCTAAAATAGTTTGCCAAGAAAAAACGACTCGTCGTGTCAATTTTTGGTTGATTTTCTGCTAATGTAACTTCTTTCTCTGTTTCCATTTGCCAATTTTCTAGTTTATTTGCTAGCGTTGACTGTTTCCAAAAAAGAAAAACATTCATTAGGAATAAAAGTACCGCAAGCCCAATTAAAATCAATACGCACTTGTTTCTCAACTTTGCTGTTAAAACCTTTGAGTTAGGTATCTCCTTTATTCTTGTATTTGTCGACTTTTTAGAAATTTTTTGTTTATTTTGTTCAGCTAATTCTTGTCGTTCTTCCTCAAAAGCACGTTTTGTTTCTAATTGATCATTTGCATGAGCCATTTCTTGGGAATCTTGAAACGATTGATAAGGTTCTTCTTCCTGGTATTCCATTACTTCTTCTACTTTTTTGGCAGAAATAGATTGTTTCCCTCGATTTTCCGCAAGATAACGTAAAATTTCAGGTTGTGAAACACGTGCGAGTAAAATTTCTAACACGTCAGTTCCGTCTCTATTCGTACTGAGGCTAATTGAACCTTTTTTTGTTTCTTCCTCGTAAATACTAATTCTTGCTTTAACTGGTATTCCTTTTGTTGTTTGTTCTTCTAAATATTTAGAGAACTGTTTTAATTCGTCAATTGTGATCTTTTCACGAGAGATCTTTTCCTTGTCTTGTTTTGGTTCTAATAATAGTAACGTAAAATAAAACATGCTCTTCACCTTTCTTATTTTCTAAAGAAATTCATTGCCATATGCATCATCCCCATGCCGCCACCTTGACGAACTTTTGTTGAATACCACATATTTTGTAACGCACTCGGCGTTTTAATCAGTAACAACGCACAGCCAATCATCACCATGAAATTTCCTACCGTAATCTTTTCGCCCAATAACAGATACAAAAGAACACCATACAAAATTAGTTTGACTAACATTGTTACTGTCTGTGATAACAATTCTTTGATCCAAATCGAAAAATAGTTTTGTTCATCGGTTAGTAAAGACAATGCGACAAAGGGCGTTAACATCGTCAATACTAAAAAATCTGCGTAGAATACGCAGATTGAAACAAAGTATTTTGCAATGGAATACGCAAAAAAAACAAACAATATAAAAAGGATCACCGCTGGCAACTGTCCTCCAGAAAAAAATCCTGAAATGATCGTATTTGTCAGCTTTGATCCTAATGTATCGATATCGATTGTTTTAATCACATCTTGAATGACGTATTCTCCTAACGGCGTGACAATATTTGTTATAAAGTATTTCAACGCCCAAGGAAGAATAGTTAAAGCAATCGCGGAATAAATGATTCGTTCCACTACTTTTGCGGCGAGGGCTTCTCCACTTCCATTAGACGCTTGTATCTGCGCCTCGATAACTTTGTATAACACAATGCAAATCGCAAAAGTGGTCGTTGTCACGGTAAAAACGTTTGTAATCGTAGAAATGACCGAGATATTGGGAATATCGAATGTCACTTTATTGGCAAGATTCAGCGCCCCTTCCAATAAATCTGCGCCCCAACTGCCCAATAACGTGTCAATGGGGTGAAGAACCGCATCGACGCTTTCCTTCACCCCATTGACGATATCACCTAGTTTATCTCCAGCCGCATTTGTTATATTTGATACTGTTTCTGATAAATTCATTGTTTGCCGCCTCCCATTGTTCCTGTTAATTGCCAGAAGCCAAATTTTTCATTATATTGCATTACCGCAAATACTCCAGCTAAATTTTCAATATGCTTTTTATCATTTGCCGTTAAAACAGTAATTACTTCGTGAGAAATATCATTGTCCCAATCAATTGAACTTAGCACATTTCCAAATTTCTCTTTATTTTGTTCTTTCTCTATAAATTTTTTCCAGTCTGTCCATTCATAAGGAAAATCGTTACGTAACACAATTTTGGTATTCTTTTGGTCCTTTTCCGTATCAAACAACCACGTAATCAACCAATTATTAAGATCTCCTTCAAATGTCCACGTTAACCCTTTTTCTGAATCGATGGTTAATGGATTCGCATTTAAAGCGTCTCTTAGAGATTTATAGTAGCTATCTGCTAATAATGTCCCAAACTTATCTTTCATGTTCTTCACTAATTTTTCTTGTAGATCATACGGACTTGTACCGCTAGGATTTTTTAACAACTCTTCGTTGATTTCTAGAATTGGCGTATCATTTTTAAACGAAGTATACCAGTTTTTAAATGCTGCGGTGGCTTCATCTGCTCGTTCTTTTGCGCTGAGTTTTAATAAATGGTCTGCGCCCATATCAACAGTTGATTCAGTTGTTTTTTTCTTATTGGTTTCTTCTTTCGTAGAAGAAACAACGGTTGGGGTAGCTTGTGGTTGATTTTTATTATGAAAATAAAGCAAGCCTGCCCCAAGAGCCAAAACTAATGTTGTTAGAACACCAATCACGACATGCAATACTTGTCGGCTATGTTCCAATTTCTTCACCGCTTCTGTTGGTTGGATTCCTTTCTCTTCTAATTCTTTCTCTACACGACGATCAAAAATTTTCACCGCTTACTCGCCTTCTTTCCTTAATTCTTTTTCTAATTCGTCAGTCGTTGTTTTGATTGGTTGGCTTTGTTGAATGAGCGCTTCTCGCGCTTCCATATATTGTTGATCCAATTGTTTCTGATATTCTTTCGCTCCTGGTGTTTGAATGGGGCGATAGTCTTGTTGTGCCACACGATATATGGACAATAAATCGCCATATACTTCAAACTGAGGAACTTTGAACATCAAGAATGGTTTTCCTTGAATCACGACAATACTACGACGTCCATCGTCTAAATTTTGCAGATTGATAATTTCGCCTTCAGTCATTAAATCTCTTCCTGCAAAATTGAAATTTTCCGACCGTGTACTGCTTCGTTGTTGGGCAGAAGCAGTAGGAAGATTCCGACTGGTTCCTTGGGTATGAATTTTAACGGTCGTTTTCCCTAATAGTTCTGAAAAATAACGTGCTGTTTCCTTTTCAACCCCTCCTAGACAAATCCGTATCGCATGGTTACCGATAATCGCTTCGGCAGTTTCTTTCCCATATAATTTTACCAATTGAGGAAACGATTGTAAAATCGTACTAACAGAAATTCGGTACCCTCGACAAGTGGCTAAAAAATTCTCATACGTCGGGAAATATCCTAAATTCACAAACTCATCTAATAACATGACCAAAGGATTGGGTAGTTTCGCATTATGGAGATCGCCAAAGCGAAACAGCTCATTGAACATTTGTTGAAAGAATAGGTTGACCAAACCGTCCCAGGTACGATCTAATGGCGAAATAAGAACATATAACGCAATCTTTTCTTTCCCTAGTTCCTCAAACAAGAAGTCATTTCTGCTTGTCATTCTCGCGACATCTGCGTCTAAATAATCCGTCAACGTGGTCAATAGACTAATCAGAATATTTGAACGAATTTCACTTTCTGCCTTTTGAAAGCCAAGTCGATAACTTCGTTTGGCTGGGTGTCCTTCTGGCAGTTGTTCAAACTGCTGATCCAATTCCGAAACACCTTCTTGATTATAGCGTGGATCATAGGCTTCTAAGAAATCCAAAATACTTTCTATCGTACGTGCGGAAGGCTCAAATTCATAATAGACATACTGGATCAACGAATTTAGTAAGCTTTGTTGCACATTGAACCAAAAATCTTTCTTCTTTGGATCATTTTTTGCTGAAACAATGACATTCGCAATCATATTAGTATCCGTTGGCTTACGAATATACGCCAATGGATTATAACAAGAACTGATAGCCAAATCTTTGAAATTCATCACAATCACTTTATAGCCTTGTTTCCGTTTGATCTCGCTCGTTAATTCATAAACTTCCCCTTTAGGATCTGTCGTGACAATCGAACTTTTTCGATTATTCACGACATTCGTTAAAATGTAACTTTGTGTTTTGAAACTACCAGGACCACCAACGACAAAGACATTTCGGTTACTGATTTTGCTTTTCTCGTGCTGAATGACATATTTTCCACTCGGCATTTTTCCCAATAGTAACCCATCAGAATAATTCGTAAAAAAGGGGATTTTTTCAGTGAGTGCTAACATTTTCTTCACCTAATTTCATTGATTTTTCTAAATCTCTTTTGAGACGTTTGCTACTCTTTCGGAAATGAACATTTTTAGGAGACCTTAATTCTTTATCCATTCCCCAACACGCACTCCCATGAACAGGCATGGTTCGACCGACAACTTGATAACCTGCTTCTTTCTTAGGGTTCAAATAGAAAACAAGCAGAAGGAGCCCAATAATCTCCATAATGACAAAAACGTACCAATACTTATTATCTGGAATTTCTTTGATTTTCTGGATTGGTTGCTGCAACGTCTGTTGGATATGGGCAAGTAAATCAATTGACTTGTCCTCGATAATGTAGGGTGTCAATTGATAGCCTATAAGCGAAATCGGTGTAAAAAAGAAAAGATACAATACGATAAAGAGAACCCATTTGATCCCTGAACGCTCTTTTTTCTCATCCATTTGTTTCACTTCCTTTACTTGAAATGATTTGTCTTTGAACGATTTTTTGCGTGTGAACATCGAACGAAAGAATCTCTGTTTGTGTAAATGCTGTTTCTTCTCCATTGATTTTTTGAAGAATAGGCACAGAAACAAGGTAGCTCAATTGATCTTCTGCTGATTTTAAAAATGGAACAATTTCAATCCCTTTGGATTGAATCATTGACGAACGAATAATGTTTTGTTGCGGTGTTCCTTGCTGTGCTACATCGATTTCTTTTTTTAGTTCAGCGTATACAGCTGAATCAGTCCATTGATTTAATTTCTCCAAATCAACTGTTTTTGCATTGTCTTGATACGTGTAGAGCGTTCGATAGAAAGAAACAATCGTTGATTCAAAGTGTCCTTTTTGTGTCGTAGCTGTTGTTGCTTTCTTTTCTTGATCCGCTAATTTATGTTTTAACAGGTTATTTTCATACAGAAAATAACCTGTCGAACAAAAAAATCCCACACTAACAATCAGTGTGAGAACAAATAAACATACTTTGGTTTTATCATACATTTTTTTACTTCCCTTCTATATAACTAGCAATTGCCGCAATACTTTTAGGAACCACTCGATAGGAAACCGTCCCACTTCCTGGATTGACGACATTACACTCTGAAACTAATAATGTGCCATCGGAATTGACCACTTCCACAAATGCCACGTGACCATAAACTGGATCTGAACCAAATGAACCAGGAGGAAAAGAAATTGCTGTTCCTACTTTTGGCGTGTTGGTCACTGTATAACCTAATGCACGTCCTTTCGCTCCCCATTCTCCACCATTTCCCATAAAATCATCCACACGTTTTCCAATTTGTGCCATACGATTAAAAACATACCACGTACATTGCCCAAACGGATAACTACCACTCGTGTTGTAATTATGTCCGTCGTATCTTGGATAGCGTAACTTGCTCTTGTATTCGCTAGGTACTTCTAATACAACTGAACCGGTGTTATTGCCATTGTTTTGTACACTCGATTCTCCGCTGTCTTCGACGACATATTGTAGTAAATTCGGTACATAGAACATATTTCCGTAGTTATAGCGATAGTTATAACCCATTGAGGTGGAAATGGCATTGATATATGGCACAGTAATACCTAGTGCCATTTTCTTTGAAAATTCCTTCGCTAGCTCGAAGGTATATTTTCCTCCTCGCTCTCTAACGAAGCCAATGAAGCCACCACCGTAATTGTAGGCTTGTAACGCTGTATGCAAGTCTACGCCTTGCGCTAATGCCCCTTTTACATTTTGAATGAAAAATTTAACGCCTTGTTCAATTGAACGAACAGGATCTTGAATCGTGTTCGGGGGTAAACCTAAGCTTTCACTGGACTGCATAGGATCACCACCACGACCGCCAGATTCAACTTGCATGAGTGCCAAGATATACGGAACATATTCAGAACCACCATATTGTTTGGCATATTTTTCTACTAATGGTTTATACCTCAAAACTTCGGCACTCAAATTTTGTGTGTCTGTCGCTATTCCTTCATTTTCTATCGACTCTCGATTGAAAATCAGTAGAAAAGACACAATAATGAATATAAAAAAACCAATCACAACTTGCATGATTGGTTTTCGATACTGTATGAGTAATTTAACGACGTAAGGATTCATTGGCTTCCTCCTTATGTTATTCCTTTGCTTTTTCTGTCAATAATTCATTATTCTCTTTCAACAGCTCATTTGTTTTGGTTTTCTTCTGTTCTTCAGATAAACTAGAATCACTGTAAATTTTTTCAAGTTCGTCTGTATTCAGTTGAATCAATGTATCATAGATCGCAGAAACCAATTTTTGAGACAGTTTAATAGAAGAATGATCGAGTAGTTGTGTACGTATCGTCGTTAAGATAGTGGCATCTTTTTTCTCAATGGCTTTTTTCGCAATCAATTCAACCAAGAACGAATCTGTGTCTACTTGCAACAATGGCAATAAATCAGATAAATTTTTGGTGCCTAAAATCGTTTGAACCTCTTCTAAATAGGCACTTCCCACAAGAGAAAGTTCCTTGATTTGATCGATTTTTCCTTGCTTGTATAACAATTGAATAATTTTCTTATCCGACTTTTTGTCGATTTTATAGGCTTTTTCATATTCGCCAAGCTGGATATAAATACCGACTTGTTTTTCTTTGGATAGGTTCATTTTTTTCATATCCGATTCAATATTTTCACTGTCGCCTTCAATAATTTTATTCAAAAATTGAACTTCGACCTTATTTTCTTCTTTGACTTGTTTAATGGCTTTTTCTTTGCTTTGGACCAGAAACAAGACAGTACAAGAATAAAATAAAATCCCTGCAACGATCAATGACACTTTGAACAAACGATTGGTTCGTTTCATTGTTTTATCTCTTGATTCTTGTCGTTGAACCTCCTCAAAGTAGACACGCTGTTCCGTCGTTAAAGAATCACGAATCAATTGTTCAATTTCTTCAATTGAATGGCACTCAATTACCTGTAATAATAATGGGTGATTTTCTTTCTTCACCGTTCGTTCGATATCTTTCTGATATTTCTCTAAAGAGTATTGACCAAATAAGCTACAAATAAATGTTTTAATTTGGTCTATTTCTTCCAAGCGAGAATAAGGCAATTCACCATAATGATCTGCTTTATAGATAAATAGAATATCTTTGGTATTTTTTACTAGAATATTTGCCATGTGATAAAAGGTTGGTTCTGTCGGACGTTGGTTCAAAATGGTTTGTACGATTTCTAGCTTGTAGAAATCCGCAAACTGTCGGTATTGATATAAGGGACTATAATCGTTCGAACACGCATAAATAATCTCTAATTTCTTGTCTTTAAAACCCATTTCTTCAATTTCTAAAAATCCCTTCACGGATTCTTCAATATCAAAAATATGTTCTCGTTTCGGTAATACTTTTTCATTAATTTGAATCAAGACCGTTTCTTTCTGATAATAAACTTGTAACTGGTCAATCAACCGATAACGCATGTCTATTCCTCCTTACTGGATTCTTGCCAACCAATTGACGGCTTGTGTAGCTGGTTGGTCATATTCCTCGCTGTAACGCACTGAATTCAATAACCGTAATTCTTCGGGTGTTAATTTCACCGTAAGCTTGGCTCGTTTTGTCCCATGGAAAATTAAGCCTTCTCCTTGCCGTCGGGCAGTCAAATGTGCCACTTCTTTTCTCGTTAAAGGCAAGCGTAACTCACGGATAATCTCTTCGGCTTCTGACTCTTCCAAACCAAAGAAAATTTTGGTGAAACTGTTCCCAATGATTGCTTTTCCAATATTGTTGACTGCTTGGAAAACATCTGAAATTTGTTGCGACGAGGCAGTACAAGCCGCATTATATTTTCGAAAGCGTTTGTAGGCTTGAAAAAAGAAATCGGCACTCACCTCATTTTTCAATAGAAAGTGAAACTCGTCGGCATACACCCAGGTACTGATTTCTGGTTGATTCGTAATATCTTCAAATAGATACTGAAAGGCATTCAGATAGGCTAAATCTCGTATGCCGATCTCTGTTTGAAGATCTCTCAACGAAAAACAAATCAAGGGATTTCTCAAATCAATGTTGGTGTATCCGTTGAAAATCGTTCGTGTACCAATCACAAAGTCTTCCAGTGCGTCCACAAACGACTCAATCTTTTGAAAGCGTCGACGATCTTCTTTTTCTAAAGCCTGTAAATGCTCGTACAAATCAGAGAAAATAGGAAAATCTTCATTCGCCATTTTTTCTAAATTACGTCTTTCATAGAACGTTTCATAAAGCTTTTTCGCTTCTGTTTTGACGATACTCAACTGACTATCCGTCAATTCTGAATCGATCAAAGTAAAATAAAGCACTAAGCTATTTAATTTTTTGTTGATCAATCGATCCACTTCTTCTATCGATAAAGATTGATCCAAGGCATAGCCTTCATAATTTTCTAAATAGTTTCCATACTCATCCTCCGTTGAAAAGGCGCTTCGTTCTTTCTCTGGCAGTTGATTGGAGAAAATTTGAAACGGATTGATTCTCGTATCACTCATCGATGACAACGGAATCACTTCGCCGCCAAACAGCTTTACTCGTTCCACTTGTTCGTCTTCTGGATCAAAAAGAATGATTCTTTCCTGTAACTTCTTGGAATTATCCGCAAAAGCGAGTTTTTTCATCCAGTCACTGTTAATGTAAGTCGTTTTTCCACCTCCGGAAGAACCAAAAATAAATTTGTTTCGATTAACAACCACTCGTTTATTCGTGTAATCAATAGAAATAATATTCTCTGTATCTTTATTGACCCCTTCAATCATCATATTTTCCGTAAACACACTCAATTCGTTATCATCAAACGGAAAAATACTGCTTGCACTGATGGAATTTGCAATCGTATACGTATATTCTGGAACTTCGTTTGTTTGTAATGGCAAACAACTCCAAAAGGCCTCGTCAATACGTGTATAAGGTGTGATTGCTTTAATACCTATTGCCGAACAACAGGTTTCAAACTTATCACACAAAGCATTGAGTCGTTCTTCATTTTTTCCTTGAATCAAGGCATACGTATAGAGATACAAATACGTTGTATTTTCTTCTAACGCTTGTTCTAATTGTGTGGTGGCGATTCGTAATTCATTTTTCAATCGTAAAAGTGTCGCAGGATCATACGTCCGTTCAATTTGTGCTTGTTTATTCTTGATGGTCTGATTGTAAAAATCATTCAAAGAGTTTCCATTTGCTTTCGTATAATAGTGCGAAAGCGTAATATCCCCGCTTAATTTTCGTAAGCGACTAAACCAGTTCCCTTTGGGTTTGTTATTGTATTTAGTGATGACATACGGTCTACTGTGTTGATTGTCACAAATCACTTTCTCCCGATTAAACTCAAAAATAAATGGCGCAAAATCGGAGACAATTTCTGTATCAATTTCTAAAATATCTTGTAATTGTTCTCTTGGAATGTAAAAATTCTGTTCCCTCATATTTCTTTTCCTTCCTATATTCTTTTTTGCTGTTTGCTAAAAATACTTACGAAAGATCGTACGAGTCTCTTGAATCGTACAAATGGTTACCTGACAATCGAATTTCCCCATAAAGCCTTGTAAACCGGAACGTACCCCTCTTACTTTGTCCTTTAATCCTTCATAAGCAATTTCAATTCCTTCTGGTGAAAGCTGTACGATTTTTTCACTTAACGTTACAAAGTGTTGCTTTTTAGAGGTTTCCATTGTTTTCTGTAGTTTCTGATACTCTACCAAGTAAGAAGCCTTCAGTTGTAATAACGCTTCATTGGGATTGCTTGACTTCCGATAATTTTCAACTGATTTTTCCCATTGATCCAAGAAAGGTTGAATCGTAATCGGACTATTTAACGACGTGATTTGTGGTTCATATAAGATGTTTTGAGATAAGAACGTCCCAAAATCTTCATTCAAACCTACCTGTTCATGGACACTCAAAATATCCATGTTCACCCCATCGACTCTCAATAACTGAACCAAACAAAATTGTTTCTTTTCTACTTGATAAACCACAAGTACGTCTTTATAAACGCCTTGTATTCTGGAATCATCTTCAAAATAGCGCGGTTGCTTTTTCGTTGTTTGTGACATCTTTTCGCTAGCTGGTCCTTTTAGAAAATCAAATACCATTCATTTACATCCTTTCTTTTACTCGTTCATTTGGTTGGCAATAATAAACTTTTTGTTTCTGTTGGAATACTTTTTGCTCTTTTCGATAGTCTGAAATAGAAATGTTTGGCCGATCAGAAATCGGCTTAAACACTTTGTATCCCCACACACTAAAAAAACCAATGCCTCCCGCAAAAAGATAAAGTAACAATGCCCAAATATTCGCACTTCTAAAAAGCACAACCATTAGAAGTAAACTACCAATGCCTATACTAATCGCTTGAATACTTTCTTTAACGGTAAGACCAAGAAATAAAAGATAATGTTCATTGACATTGGAAGGGAAAAACCACGTTTTTCCCTTTTCTGTATCTTCATGAAGAAGTTCAAGTAAAGCGTTTCTTACATCTTCTGTATTCACAATCTCATCCTCTCTTATTTGAACAACCCGTATGCCCATGGAACAATCCATACCAGTGCGCCACCAATTGCCGTTACGAGAAGAATCGTTGTCAAACTTTTGTACATATTATTCTTTTCCATTGGATCATCTAGGTATGGTAAATACTTCACCACGATTTTCGTTGCAGCAATTGCCCCAACGACCGCAACTAATGCGGTTAAAATCGCTTTGATCGTATTTCCTGCTTCGACAAGTTTGGCTTGAGGATCCACGGCATAAACAAATTCTGGTATGCCAAACGTACACCCCAAACTGAAAACAGTTGCTTCTACTTTCCATTTTCCTTCTTTGATTGCCTGAGTTCCTTTTTGTAATACATTCATTTTTATCCTTCGCTCCATTTCTTGTTGTTTTATCTTTTCGGACGCTTTTGATAGCGTTCCTGTAATTCTCGTTGTTGCTTGTCTTTACTTTTGGTTTCTCGAATCCAACGATTCATGTTCCGTTTCTTTTGTGGCACACTTCGACCAAGAAGAGATTGAATCTGGGTCGTCAACCGATATAAAATCGTTTGTTCTCGATAATGATTCAGCCGCTCTTCTCGTTGTTCCTGGTACTCTGCTAGACGTTCCGTTCGCAGTTCTTCAATCTCTTGAATGAAAAGTTCCTTATCTTTTGGTGCAAGGTATCGATTCTTTTCAATCATTCGCTTTAAATTTGCTATAGCCAATGGCGAAAGTGTATCAAGGTCTTGCATACAATCTTGAATGAAGTACACACCATGACAGTCATTCAGTTGTTTACAGGCTGGAATGTTTGAAAAGTTTCCTCTTGATACTTCTAACATTTGATTTCTCTCTTCCATAGAGTAAGGAGACAACGGTAGTCCATTGACAACTTCAATGGAACGTTCCTCTACTTGGTAATACTTGAGATACGCAAGAATCATTTCACCTTGCATAGTGGTTGAGTCTAAGTTGATTCCTAATTCCTTCAACTCATCGTTCACGTATTGGTTCAGATTGGCTTTCATCGATTCGAATTGTTCGATTTTGATTTGTAGTGTTGCTCTTTCTTCGTTAGAAATTGTTGGCTCGTTCATTTGATCCGTAAGAGCTTGAATCTTCTCTTCTAAGAAACGTGTCGTTTGAAACGGCTGATCTTTGAACAGCTGATACTCTTTTGCTTGTTCAATCATGGATTCTGTATCAGAAAGTTGTTCGATCATTTCTTTTGTTAATAATTCTTTTTGATCAATGGTTTCTGCCACAATTGCTTGTAATACTTTCGGCGAATAATCTTCTGTCTGAAGTTCTGGATAATGCTTTTGACAAAACCGTACCGCTTGTTTTGTTAAAATCTCTTCCGCTTGTTGGATCTTGTCTCGCTCATCAGAAATTTTAGAAAGTTGAATCCGTTGTGTTTGAATATCTTTTTTGTTTCCAAATAGAAGTGAGTTCTCCCAACGTTTCAATTCATCCAAACGTTTCTCTAGGTTTTCACTGGAAACAAAAAAGCGCAGCTCTTTGGCTAACGCTCTGAGTTCCTTTTTCTCCATTGGTGAAAAAGTTTGTTTATAAAATTGTTTGGTTGGTTGTTGTTCCTGTTCAATTAGAAGTTCTTTCTTCTCTTCCAAGTCGTTCAACTTTTGAACCGATTGATTGTGTTCCCGAACCATTTGATTGTGTTGGACTTGATTCGTGATAATTCCTCGTTCTTCTAATTGTCGAGAACGAACGCCTTCATGGATCGTCGGCAATTCTTTTTTGCCAAGTTCTTTATGCGACTTCTCTGTGATTTGTTCATCAATTCCACGTTCACGCAACAATTTGTTTGTTACATTCGCCCATTCTTTTCTTGCCTCTACTAACAATTCTTTCTTGTCCCAATTAGTAGTTCTAATAGAAACGGTTTCTCGTTGTCCTTTTTCGTTGTAAACTTGTTTACCATGTTCGTCTAAGACTGGAACACGTTTTCGTTTGTTTAAAATTTGTCCTTTCTCGTCTACTTTGCGCATCGTTAACATAATATGGGCATGTGGATTATTAGAATCGTCACGATGAATCGCAACATCTGCGATCATTCCTTTTGAGATAAACATCTTTTGGACATATTTCGTCACCAATTCTTTTTGATCGTCATTGGAAAGCTCAACGGGTAGCGCAATATTTACTTCTCGACACAATCTAGCATTAGGAGAAGTTTCAGCCAACTCCATTTTATTCCACAAATATTCTCGATTGCTAAATTCTGAGGGGACGTAATCTGGTTTTAAAATGAATGCGTCTGGTTTTACCAAACGATGACCGTAATAGTTTTCTTTTTGGTACAACTCACTATACAATCGTTCACCACTTCGGTAAGCTGCCATTGCGATCAAACTTCGTTTTCCATTGTCTCTACTTGCGACTTGCATTGAAAAGTGATAGATTGCCACCTGCTTTCCCCTTTCTTTTTGTTCCTATTTGTTCAGAACGGAATTTTATCGTTTATTTTTCTTGTACTGTTTATTTTCCAATCTCCTCCTCCATGCAAAATCACTTATTTTTTTAAGTATTTGACGTAAGTATGTTGACTTTTTTTAGTCAAATGAAGTTCTCTATCTCTTTTTTAGAATTAAACTAAACATGAGCAAAGCGAATTTTTCCACACGCCTGACGACACCGATAAACTTCATCGGTGTAGCACGACTCCATCAAACTCCGTTTGGTGGGGGTAAGTGCGCACTAGTGATTTTCAGGGGGGCCCCGATTTTCGTTTTCAATTGAAATAGGGTAAAAATTTTGCGAAAAATCGTTCATTGCTTATTTCCTATCCCCCCTCATTGAATATTTTTTTGACTTTTTTTATTTCGTGAACCATTAGTAAAGAAGTTGTTTATCAAAAGCAAAGAAATTTTTTGTATTTCCACTAGTTTTTCTTTACTCAATTAAGAAAAAGAAAAAAGCTGCTCTAAAATTCCCCTTTTTAAATGAATCACTGTTCTTTTGGATTCCTTTTTAAGGAAAACATCGTAGAATTTTGGCAAATCTTTTTCTAACTAGAGATTTTTTTCGACTTCTTTTCTTTTTTGTACCGTTGGGGAAGATTTCCTCGCACATAAGCAGAGAAAATCTTTAATACTTCTTCTGTTTCTTCTACACTCAAATGAGAAAGATCAAAATATTTTTCTAACAAAGCCCCTTTTTGAATCAATCGACGAGTTCGTTTCTTCCGTTCTGTTGGTTCAGTCGACTGATTTTTGAGTAATTGTTGTTGAATCTTTAATTTTTGAATTTGTTCTTCCAATGTCAGGATTTTTTCGTATCGTTTTTTCATCTAACTAATGATCGCTTTTAGATTTTCTTTGTTTTGTTCAATCATTTCTTCTAATTCTGAGAAAAACAAATCTGATTCTTCACTGATTTCCAAAAATGAAATATCGTTTCGTTCCAAAATCGCTAACACTTGTTTTCCTAATTCGGCAATTTGTTTCTTGTACAAATTTTCTCGCCGTCGTTTTAATGCTTCAATTTCTGCATCTAAGTCATGAACTGTTTTTTTACGCGAGTTTTTCTTTTTCTTTGTCTCTTCTTTCTTTTCTGAGTTAACTACGTTTGGTTGTTCTTTTGTTTTTTCTTGTAACTCGTTTGGTTTGTTTTGTTGAAATTGATTTTGATTCATTGGTTACTTTCCTTTCTTTATTGATTTCTTTTTTGTTTGTGCAAATGAAACAAATTCAAGATAGCCGTTTTCGTTTTGACGCACGATGGCGTCATACGTTTTCTTTTCTTTGGTTTTAATTCCTGTGACCGTTGTTTCTTTCCCTTCGATTAACTCTTGAATATTTTTCTTCGTTAACTTCTTGTGTCGGAATTTGTTTGTTAAAGTATAACGACAAGTTGGATAATTGGAACAACCATAAAAATCTTTTCGTTCAAGTAGAACATCTTCGCACTTTGGACAGGAACCAACGCTCATTGCTTTTCGTTCTTCCGAACGCGCTTCTTGATAGCTCGTTAGATCCAGTTCAGAAACAAAAGAAGGAACTTCTTCAATCAAATGAACAAGAAACTTTTTGATATTCGTCAAAAAGTGTTCTTGTGTTCCTTCTCTTTGACCAATTAATTTTAAACGCGTTTCCCATTTCGCTGTCATTTCTGCACTCGTAAACAACTTCTCTCCAGAGACTGCTTGACAAAGAACTTTTCCTTTTGCAGTGATAAGAAGTTTGTTTTTCTGTGACTCGATATATTTTTTGTTCTTTAGTGTTTCGATGATGGACGCTCGTGTAGCTTCTGTTCCGATTCCTTCGACTTCTTTTAAGATTTCTTGTTCGCTCTCATCGTCAACGGTTTTTCCGGCAGTCTTCATAGCAGTAATCAACGTACCTTCGGTATATGGTTTAGGTGGGGTTGTTTCCTTTTCTACTATGCCAATCGAAAGTGTGACTGTTTCATTAGCGATTATCTTTGGTAGTTTATTCTGATTTTCAGTGTCTTTTTTTGTGTCTGTCTTTGTGTCTTCTTTTTTAGTTGGAAAGATTTCTTTCCAACCTTGAACGGTTGACACTTGACCTTTTGCTTGAAACAGCAAGTCTCCGACAGTCACTTTCACAGTTGTTTCTTCATACTCATAATCAGGAAAAAACATAGCAACCGTTGTTCGTGCGACTAAGAGATAAATGTTTTGTTCCAAAGAAGAGAGTTTTTGAAACTGTTCATTCGTTGGCACTTGTTTCGTTAGAATGATCGCATGGTGTTCTTGTACTTTTTTGTTGTTCACATATCGTTTTCTTGGTTCAAGTTGTGTCAGTGGCAAGTCAACGGATAAGAACGAACAATACTTCTCCACATGATTCTTTAAATAATCAAATTCATTTTCTGTAATATAAGGAGTATCTGTTCTTGGATACGTCAAAAGTTTTGTTTCGTATAAATTCTGAACTGCTTTTAACGTATCGTTCGCACTCGCTTTAAATTGTTGGTTTGCTTTTGACTGCAAACTACTTAATGAAAACAATGCGGGACTTGTAGAACGCTTTTGTTCTTTTTCGACATATTGGATCGTTGCTTCTTGTTCACCAATAATCGCATGCTTTTCTTTGACAAAAGAAAAAACCTCCTCTTGCTTGTTAAAGCGTTGAGAAGGTTCTAACGTGACTTTAAATGCTTGTTCTGGATGAAACACATTCCCTTCCAACTCAAAGAAGGGTTCTTTTTTAAATTGCTCGATTTGTAGTTGGCGTTGATAGATCATATAGAGAGTTGGGGTTTGGACTCTTCCTAAAGAGAACGTGCCATTGACGCCTTTTTCTTGTAGTAACAAACTATACAAAGGACTGGCATTCATTCCAACTAACCAATCACTGATCTGGCGTGTTTGCGCTTCTTCGTAATAGGGAAGATAGTCTTTTCCTTCTCTCAAATGCGTGAATCCCTCTCGAATTGCTTCTTTTTCTAAGCTATTGATCCACAAGCGTTTGTATACTTTGTCTGGCGAATAAGCTTTCGCATGATGAATGATACTCCAAGCAATATTTTCTCCTTCACGGTCGCTGTCTGTTGCGACAATGATCATGGTTGCTTTTTGTAACAATTCCGCTACGATAGCAAATTGTTTTTGTTTGTCTTCTGATACACTGAATTGATACTGTTCCGGAAAAATCGGTAACGATTCTAGTGACCATTTTTTCCATTCTTCTTTGTACTTATCCGGCGAATCTAATTCGACTAAATGACCAAAACCAAACGTGACAAAAGTTTCGTCGTGGAAAATAGAATCTTTCACACGAAAATAGCCGTCTTCTTTTGTATACGAAGAAAGTGCACTTGCGTATGCAAGTGCTTGGCTAGGTTTCTCTGCAAGAATTACAGTGGGCATAATAATAATTTCCTCCTTCTTTTGTTTCGATTAAAAATTACAATACTTATGTTTTTATTTTTGATATACTCAAATAAAAATACATCTAATTGAGGTGATAGTATGATTTTTACTAATGTCATGAAAAACTTAAATTACCTTTCACAATATATAAACACGCCATTTAGATATGATTACGACTATAATAATCAAAACAATTTAAAAAATGGGGAAAAAGGCAAAATTTCTGTTCTAATAAATCTATTAAACAATCAATGGAATATCCTTGTCATCATTACAAATTCCGAAAGAACTCAATCAGTCAAACAACTCTCTATTTTCAGAAAAAATGATAATGAAGTAGTGTTTAATGGCTATTGGGAATCCTTGTCTTTTCAAGATGTTAAAAAAATTATTTGTGAAGACCCAAACTGGTCTATGACAACTTTTTGGGAAGATTTTATCCATCGCTTAGAAACTTTAACTTCGCATATGATTATTCAAATTAATCAACAGCAATTTGAAGATACTTTATTTGAAGCTCATAATGATCAAATCAATCGTCATCGCGGACGTAATGGTGCACGTGATGAAGAAAATATTTTCCCCTGGTATTTAAGAACAGCTAAGAATATGAAAAGAAAACATCGTGACAAAATCAGAAAAAAATATGGATATGAAGTAGTGAAATGGTTATCTTCTAATAATTTGACTTTAGTTTTCACCTCTGATTTATCTAAAAGCAAAGGTATTTATATTAATGATTTAGAAATTCATTTGAATTAACAAACCTTACTTCTTCAAATTCCATAAATACTTCAACCTCTTTTAAAATCTGATCCACTTTGTCTAGTTTAGAGAAAATCTCTCCTTGATTTTTAAACATAACTATCGAAGATAATTCTGATAATCTTCCAGTAGATAGTTCTAATAATCCTTTTGCATGGGTAATTGATTCTGCTACTTTAGAGATTGACCAAAGTGCACCTCTTTCATGTTCTTCTGGTGGTTCATAATCACTCATACGTTCGATAATTTCACATACTCTCATTTCTTCCTTGGTAGCAGGAATGAGAGTATTTTCTACTATATCTAAACATTCGATAGACATAATCTTGTACCTATCGGATTCAGATAAATCAAACACTAAAAAACAATAGTGGTTCTTAAAAGTCTCATCTCCTTTTTTATCCGCATATTTTTCTGTAACAGGAACATTATCCTGCGCACGATAAATAAGATTTTGGTTCTTATCTTTTACTTTGTAATACTTTCCTTTGATAATATTCATGTGTCATCCTCCTATTTTACGTTGGCATTTCCTTGAATGAGAATCGTAACACCGTTTGTACGTCCAAATTGAAAAAGTTTTCTCAATTGCTCCTCTGTTAACGGATGGATAATACTTACTTTAATCAACTTAGAGATTCCTGCCAAATTGAATCACTTCCTAAAATTATAGGAGCTTTCCCCAATCTAGAAAGCTCCTAATCGTTTTCTTATATTCGTTTTTTCCACCAAACAACTCCTGCACCTAACGTGAAAAGACTACCTAATACCGTCATCAGCACCGTTTGTTTGCTTCCTGTTTTTGGCAAGACTTTTAACTGCCCGTCTGAACCTTTGACTGCGATATTTCCACTAGGCAATTGCTTCACTTCTGCCTTGATAGGCGTTAACGTACCGTCATTTGTCTGCTTATATGCCACACCGTCTACAACTGAAACGATTTTTTCTCCCGTATCGGTTTCAACTGGCGTAGAAGCTGTTGGAATGTGTGTCAATTCATTCACATCATTGGTTTGAATCGGGGTCATTTGTGTCCCGTTTCCTGAGGAATTGATCGTTCCGTCTGAATTTACTCCGACATTATTTGTAGGTGGCGTCGTTCCTGTATTTCCAGTGTTGGTGTTTCCTGTACTTGGTGGGGTTGGTTTATTGGTATCACTTCCACCACTGTTCCCACTATTTCCTGTATCTGGTGGTGTCGTTGTGCCGCTATCTCCTCCGGTTCCACTATCTCCTGTATTAGGTGGCGTCGTTGTGCCGCTATCTCCTCCGGTTCCACTATCTCCTGTATTAGGTGGCGTCGTTGTACCAGTATCTCCTCCACTTGTACCGCTATCTCCTGTTTCGGGTGGCGTTGTTGTGCCGGTATCTCCTCCTGTCCCACTATTCCCTGTATCTGGTGGCGTTGTTGTGCTGGTATCTCCTCCTGTCCCACTATTCCCTGTATCTGGTGGTGTGGTATTTCCTGCGTCTCCTCCTGCACCACTGTCTCCTGTATCTGGCGGAAGTACTGGATTACTTGGCGTTGTAGGGACTTCATCAGATGGTGGCGTCACTTCTCCACTTGGTGGAGTTGTGGGATTGCTAGGTAAACTTTCCTCCGCAAAAGCGGTGTGAGACACACCACCTACTAATAAAGTTACACTAAATAAACTACTTAAAATTATTTTCTTCATCATCTTTTCTCCTTTACATTGATGGTATTTTTATTGAACGTTGTGGCGCTGGTTGAATTTCAGGTGTTTCTTGTGATCGATTGGATTGTATTTTTGGCTGATTTTGTGACATTTTCTTTAAATGTAAATTATTCGGATCCTTAATTTCTTCTTTAATAGAAGGTTCAATTTTTTTGAATAACGATTTTAAGTATTTGTTTTCTTCTGACCCAATCGTTGATTTTCCGATTTGATAATCAAGTTCCCTAGCGAATATCGCTGCTTCGTCATTCCAATCAAAAGCAGGAAGAAATGGCTGATGTCGATTGATTTTTTGAAATAACTCCGCCTCTTTTTCACTCAATACTTTATAGGTTTCTTGAATGGCTCGGCGTTGTTCTGCCTGATTATCAAAATACCTATCGGTTACATTTTGATTGCCCTTTGCTAATTCTTTGTATTGATTCAACGCTTCGCTAAACTCTTTTTTGTCGTTGCGTAACGCTAGCCTTTCTTGTATGCCTAAACGACTAAACAATTTCACCTTTTTCAACTGTTCTTCGCGGTTGTTGATACTGACAGACAACATATTGATCTTTGATCGTAAACCTTTTTTTTTAGCAATAGTATCCATTTGTCTTCCTCCTAAACTTATTTTTGTTCCAAAATACTACTTGCTTTTTTTGAGCAAAAAAAAGCATAGTCCTAATCACTCAATGTCCTCGCCTCCCCTCAGTTTCTCATTGCTTTCAAAAAAAAAAGCCTTATTCCTTAGAATAAGACTGTTTTTGAAGTAACTATTTGTAATTAATTTAAGCTATACATACTATTGTTTATTCGAGTCAATTTTACTAAAATTATATTAGTCATTACATTTAAGGAGTTTTACAAAAATATGAACCATACAGATATAACAACATATATTGCTCTTGCTATAAGTGTTATTAACATTATAGTCAGTATATACATTGCTATAAAACAACCAAAAACAGCTCGAATCAATCCTATTCTAGAAAATCAATTACACCAAATTTTTGTTCCCTTCCAAAACTCAATTAATAAAAAACTATTTAAAAAAGTAAACGAAAAGAACATAAATGAAACACATTCAGCATTAACAACACTTTACGCTGAACTCAAAAATACAGAATTAGAATTTGGATTGTCTTACTTGACTGTTTATTATTTAGAACAAATTGTAGACTCAAACAAACCTACAACAAAAAATCAATTTATAATTTATAACAGAAATTACAAAAAATTTTCTGCTTATTTCTACAAAGATTTAAATAAACTAAGAAAACAATTTGGACTACCACAATATAGAAATGATTATAGATTACTTTTTGATTTATATCCTAGTACCTTGAATCGAATAATTCGGACTTACTGGATACCTATCCTTCTCTATGTTTTAAGCATTTTAGCATCTATTATTATAGAACATATGTGAACAATTTATACAAACACACAGTAACAAAAGCCGCCCATAATGACCAAATGATTGACGTGTAAACCGGGGCATAAAAACTTACCCATCCTATATGGTCACACAGTAAATATACAAGAAAAGTTAGCCCTGCAAGTATTACTATGCAAAGCAAAAATAATAACATTGTTTCCACAAAAATCTCCTCCTTAAAATAGAAACAGCCTTATTTCCTAGAATGAGACTGTTTCTGACTTCGTGCTCTATGCTATTTATTGTATACTCGAAACAAAAAAATTTTTATCGCACACTCACTTATCGTATATGCAAAATAAAGAGATTGTACAATTCCTATAATTAATACTACTTTATAAATCAGAGTAGATAAAAGTTTCATAAATATTTTCATAAACATTATGTCTTCTTTTTCTAATAGTTTCATCTTTATTCCTCCATAAAAAGCAGCCTTATTCCTTAGAATAAGACTGTTTCTGGATTGATTAATTTGTCTGTAGCTAAACTACGATCTAACGCCAGTTCTAAATGCAAATGTGGACCTGTGCTATTTCCTGTCGAGCCAACGTAACCAATGATTTGACCTTGTTTTACTTTGTCACCAACTTTTACTTGATATTCTTGTTGATGGGCATATAAAGCCGTTGTACCATCTTCATGCTCAATAGCTACAACATTCCCCCATGAAGGGTGAAACTCTGCTTTAATAACCGTTCCTGCTTTGCTAGCGTAGATTGGCTCGCCTTGTGCTGCTGCCAAATCTAATCCTCTATGAAATTCTCCCCCACGAGTACCAAACGGACTAGAAATCGTGTAATTCTTTAATGGAACGACATACCCTTTTTTGTTTAGTTGTGGGCCCGCTACTTCTTTATCATACTTGGTTAAGTCATAAGTTTCGATTAACCCATTTAATTTTTTGTCGTAGCTAGTATCTGTCGCATAACGACCTGTTAGAAATTTTGTAGCTTCTTGATAAGTTTTTGCATTGGTCTTCCAAACGCCCTCGTAGAAATGACTATTTCCTGTTAAACCCTCTTTTAATAGGTGAGCGTAGTCATTTAAACTATCTTCGTAGTTCTCATACTGTCTAAAAGTTGCCTGAGTAGTATAAAGTGTCCCATTGCCTAAATCTTCTTGTGTCGCAAAAGAAACGCCTTTTCCGTTATGTGTGCCCTTGATTCCAAACAAATTGTAATTTGGCGCTTGAGCTAATTGACTCTGACCGCTTGCCGATTCTAAAATCGCTTGGGCAATCATGACGGAAGCATACAAATCATTTTCCTGTCCAATCTTACGAGCAGATTCACCGATTTTACGAATAAAACTTTCGACAGATTCGTCTTTTTCAAAATGAATATTTCCTTCGCTATCCTAGTTGCTAGAAGGGACTAATTCTTGAATAGGCGCAGTTGGTGCTTGATGGTAAGCTTTTGATTCTTCTTCCACAGTTGGTTGAGCTTGTGCCTTTATTTCTGCTTTTGGTTGCGTATTTTGTCCAGTTATTGAAGTCTGTGGCGTAACTGGTTGTGAAGGAGTAACTTCCGTAGGCTTCGTTGGTTGAGTTACTTCTTGACTGCCCGATTCGCTTGGTTTTGTGTTTGGTTGTTCTACAGGCTTCGTTTCTGAAGGCTTCGTCGTATCTTGCGTATTATTTTCTGGTTGACTAGAGTCTGTCGTACTAGGAGTAGTTGTTTCTGGTTTGGACTCTGTTGTTTGTGAGCTATCTGTCGTAGAGTTAGTCATTTGATCGGTTGATTCACTTGGTTTTTGCTCTGGTTGTTCACTAGAAGAATCCGTTGTAGTTTCTTCCTTAGTTGTATCTGTATTAGCTGTTGTAGAATGATCTGTATTCACTGTCGTCGATTGTTCTGTCGTTACATTTGATGGCTTTTCGTCTGCTAATACTTGTAAAGGTGTCGTCACAAATAACTGTGACAGAACCATTGTCGAAGTCAAAAGCGACCATTTTTTTCGTTTCATGTTTCTAATTCCTTTCTCTTAATAAAATAATTATAAAAGATTTTTTTGAAATTTAATTGAAAAAAAATAAAGGATTATGATTCAACGAGTTCGCCTTGTACAACCACTCGTTGATCCGTTGCTTGCACGGAATCACAAGTGACTAGTGTAATCACTGGTTTTCCTTGCAATTCTAGGCATCGCGTATCCTTAAAATCAACGACCTCATTAGTTATTACTCGATAATGAAATTTCTGTCCTTCTTTGGTCGAAACATAAATATCGTCTCCTTTTTTTAACTTATGTAGAGACGTAAACATTTTTCCTTCCACACCCATATTATGCGAAGCCAAAACATAATTTCCTTTTCCTGCAATGGAATCAGGTAAAACAGTCGTTGCCCCATATAACATTTTTTCGTAGGTGGTTCCTTGAAAAATTTTCATCGTTAATTCAATCGCTGGAATACTTAAATCGCCAATGGCATAAGATTCAACTTGTCCAAGATTTGCTTGGGCTTGCTCAATTTCTTCTTTTGTTGGACGTGCCATATCTGAAAAGTCCTCATTTTTGATCTCCTGAAAACAAGTGAAGTCAATCTTGTTTGAATCTGTTTCTTTTTTTTCTTCTTTTT
>ERZ1034962.280-NODE-280-length-27232-cov-26.369651_pt1 | contig 27232 bp, 14 predicted proteins | sample MGYA00520696_ERZ1034962 | MGnify/ENA primary metagenome ERZ1034962 (study PRJEB33766, sample SAMN09781770) | gut metagenome | biome: gut microbiome | host: Homo sapiens | place: Madagascar | study: EMG produced TPA metagenomics assembly of the PRJNA485056 data...
CGCCGGAGCGGTGCTTAAGCCGTAAGGCGGGAATTATGCGGTGTTGCCTAAGATTCCATCTTCAACTTGAACATTGGTGTGCCGCATAAGCTGATCCCTGCCCTTTTCGGCTCCGGATAAGGATAAAACCGCAAGCACACACACGACCAAATTCACGGACATTCCCGTTGAATTTGTGTTGTGTTTACGCTTTTTTGTGGCGATTTTCGCGCAACAGTTGCGCAAAAGCATCAGTAAAATTTTAACAAGTGCTTGGCGGTGTGTATAATAGCTGCCGAAAGCACTTGTCATTGTGACGAATTCGACAAGTCAAAATTTTGCAATCTGCCAAAAATCACTTGCTTGAATGTAGCCGTATTGAAATTCTCATCCCAAAGTATTATACTGTTCCTTATAAATAAGAAGGCACACAACAAACATACCGTGTCTTACTTTTCCCGACGTAAGCGCAAATGTTTGCACATCGGATTATATTCTCAAAAAAGACTGTAAATACAGCTCAGCTTGTGGAAAAAGTCCGTTTCCGTGCCAGATGTGCGCAGCGCATAAAATCGCGCCGAATGGCGCGCGTTCCCCCGATATATCGTGAGAACACACATGTATAGAAAAGGAGTCGAAGCAAATGACGAAAGCATTTTCTATCCTGCACCGTGCGGCGGCACTGCTTGTCGCCCTGTGTCTGCTGGTCGGTATGGCTCTGCCGGTTTATGCAGCTGAGGATGGGGCTTTATTTTTTGACGCAGGTTCGGAAACGATTCCGACCATTCCTGCCGCAAACACGTCAAGCGAGGGTGTAGAACCTGCGCAAGAGCCTATTGTATCCGACTTGGAAACGATTCCGGATGAAGGAGATACCCCGCCCACTGCGAACGAGCCGGGAACAGAAGTGGGAGACACGGCAAACAATACAGCAGCGGTTCCGAACAATGACGGCAAAACCCAGGAAGCGGCAGAAAATCAGACTCCCGCCGCCGATACGGACACCGCCCCTGCCGACCCAGCCTTGACGAACAAAACCCCTGCGGACACTTCCGATACGGCTGCCGCGCCAAACCATGCCATCAACGCAGAGGAAACCACGGCGGCAAAAACCAACACAGAGCAAGATGTTCTTTTTGCTGACGGGGACAACCCCAACGAAGAAGATACTATACTTGCGGATGATTTGCCTGACAACGATGACGCGAACACACCTGATACGATAGCGGACACGAGTGAATCGACGGGCTTTATTCCGGCTACGACAACCATTTATTTTGAGGATGACGGCAGATACGATAGTACATATAACGGAAAAGGCACCATTCATTTCATTGCGTGCACCGATAGCAAAACGAACGCCTACATAGACAAGGTCATGGCGGATACCGGAAAGACAGTAATCGGCAAAAATGAGGAAGAACACAAAATCTTCCGTGTTACGCTGAATTCGGCGGACTATCCGGCGGGCGGGTTTTATCGAATTATCTTCCAATATCATGATGGCAATGGCTGGCAAGAAGAAATCAACGCCTTTGGCAATGACAATGTTAGCAATACTGACAAGCTGACAGCGATTGACCTGCTTGCTGGCAAAAAGTTTGTTCGTGAAGGCATTACGAACGGTGGTAATGATGGTAAACATTTCAACCAGAATCAACCCTACAACCCCGCCCAATGGACGCGCGTGGAGTACTATTACAAGGACACGCCGCTTTACTTCAAAAATGAAAGCGACAATGCGCTTACCGACGTAACCGCAACATTTTACAAGCTGGAAAACGGCGTCCTGGCACCAACCGACAGCCAAAAGATCGGCACGGTGGATGCGGGCAAACTTGCCGCGCAGCAGATCCGGATCCCCGACAATCAGTCGCGGTTTGTGCAGTTTAGTTGGAACAATGGCCAAAGCGCCCTGTATGATTTCACCACAGACTTCACCACATCCCCCTACGCGGACGCCCAGAAACTGGACTTAACAGCGGCAAATTGCTATGTCTACAACGATACCACAAGCACCTGGGCAAGCGCGGGCGGTGATTTGCTTACCGCGGGCAAAAAGATTTACTTTGACGCCACGCTGTCCGCGTACAGTTATGAGGGCGAAGGTTTACAGCAGTCCGCCATGGGCGACGGCGAAACCATGTACTGCTTCCTGACGAGTTCAGACGGCGCGGTCACACCGCTGTCGATGACGCAGGAAAAACCTGACTCCACAGCCGCCGATCGCAAGCTGTGGTCTTGCGAGATTCCCGGCGATGGAAAAACTTACACCGCGGTGCAATTCTCCGCAACGGATAACCAAAACGCCCCCGCAAAAGACAACAAGACCAAAAAGTACAGCACGGCAGAAATCCCCCCAGCCCTGCAAGAACCCTGTTTCTTTGCCGACGACGGCGACCCGTCGGCCTACACGGGCGGCGAAGGTGTCAACCGTAACGGCTACTGGGGAGAGAAAGCCTCTGTCCGCGATGCCGAAAGCGGCAAAAATACCACCGTTGTGGATATTGCAAGCGACAAGTTTACGCAAGAGCCGGGCACAAAGTACATCACAAGCACCCTGTACGATTACTACACCGACTACGAGCTGAACGGCCTGAACCGCGACACGTACCCGTACAGTGATACAAGTTCCCAGCGCGGGTTCGTCACTTTTGAGCAGTTCAACCGCGCACTAAGCAGCGCTTACACGGCAAACGACAATGTCAAATACCCGCTTTATACCGGGCATTTCCAACCGTCAATATGGAATTACTGCTCCTTTGCAGACGTTGCCGAGGGTATGGGGCTATACGGCTGGGACAAGGATACGAACAGCACGAATTACAAAACGTTTATGGCCGTGAACAACTCGGCCTTGGATGATAGTGGTAAACAAAGTTCCGATTACAACCGCACCTTCCAGGGCCTTGTGGAAAGCAAGACCTCTGACGGTACGGCAAACGGTCTGCCGCTGTTAAGAACCAAGAATTCCAACACAAATGCGTCGGTTGACCCGCACTTTGACAAAGACTTCCTGCAAGGCAAAAACGCCTTTAACACCGTACTGGGCAAGGTGTACGAGGATGTTTCCTTCCCGCTCAAGCAAAAAGCCGTTTTTGCGCAGGATCCGAACAATAAGTCCGCTAACGACCCGGAGAGCAAAGCCAAATATTGGTACTATGACAGCAACGAAACCTCGCTGTACCTCAAACAGGACATCGCCCGCCAAAGCTACTATCTGGCGGGGAATGGTACGAAAGATGATGCCTCACTTAACCGTGGTGCCGACAACAATACAAACGGTAAGGGGTATGGTTTCTTCCCGTTTAACGAAACAGTTGGCAACGGCGGCAGTGCCCCCCAATACAACTACGGCTTTGGCGCCAAGCTGCAATTTGACTTTACGCTTACAGAGGACGGCAATGTTGTTGTAGGAAAAGACAACGACGGCAAGAACATTGAAGTTCCTATCAAGTTCTTCTTCTCCGGCGACGATGACGTGTGGGTCTACATTGACGGCGAGTTGATGCTGGATGTCGGCGGCGCGCACGGTAAAGCGTCCGGTCTGCTGGAATTTGGCCCAAACAACACCGTAACCCCCTACGTCAGCTCCAACAAGAACACCGACCAAAATGATACCATGGTCTACAAGGGTTATGGGTCCGGCGAAACAACCAAAACCGTCAAATACAACGGCCAACCGATCACGTTCAATAAGAAGGGCACCACCAAACCCCTGAAAGACCAATCCACCCACACCCTGACCATGTACTACATGGAGCGCGGCATGTGGGAGTCTAACATGGCGCTAGCGTTCAACTTCCCCGACCATAACGAATTGCAGGTCGAAAAGCAGGTCGATCTCAGCAACGTAAACACCAAGTTCAAGTCTTTATTCCAAAATCAAAAGCTCTTTACCTTTGCCCTGCAAAACTTAGCTACGCATTACGGCACAAAACCAATCACCAACACCACCCCCGACCCTGTAGCAGTCGGCAGCAATTTCACCGCCAGCAGCAGCGATACTGACCGTACAACCATGGAAAAAGGTGTAACTCCGTCCAACAGCGACAGCGAAGACGATAAAGCTAAAACCGTAAAATGGTACGCCCAAGGGTATGATAAAAACAGCAAATACCGCAGCCTGCGCTACGGCGCTATGACGCTGGATTCCCCGCTCAACATCTCAGAAACTCACGACTATCTGTCCTTTGACGTTTACGCCGTGGGCAACAAGAGTGACGGCGTTCTGTCCACCAACTACCTGTATCTGACCTTGGAGGACGACAAGGACAACCAGATGGGCTGCGATTTGACTAACGGCCAAAAGTCCTATCTGAACACCATGCTCAGCGGCAGCGTTGTGATGCAAAACAACCAATGGGTCACGGTCAAGCTGCAGCTGAGCAAAATGCCACAGGACGATGGCTTTGACCTGAAAAACATCAAAAAAATCCGCATTGGCGATGACTACGAGCGCACGGTTTACTTCCGCAATTTTGTTTTTACCGCCAAGCCCGTGGTAAACCCCACGGTGGGCTTCTCGGTAGAGCAAAAGGATATTCCGGACTATGACTCGGTGAATAACAAAACCTTGATGCCCGCCAGCGGCGCGATATTTACGTCCAGCGTAGCGAGCAGCGGCACGCAGGCGGTGGACACCGATGGCACATTTGATTTGCAAGACGGCGAAACCGTGACCTTTACGGACCAGTTCCGCCGTGGCAGTTATATCTCGCTGCAAGAGGCGGAAAACACCGCCTTGTACGACACCCGCTGGGAAGTGTACGAGAACGGGACGTTGGTCAACGCAGCGGGGACAAGTTCGTCTGTAAACGCCGCATCCCCCCTCCCGCTGCAAGGCGACAGCACAAAGCCGGAGGATAACCGAACCGAAACAGCGGACAGCACGACAGGCAGCAGCTACAACGGCAGCAAGCCCACAGGCACGAATACGCTGGTGTTCCGCAGTTACGCCGCGCCGGAAGAAGAATTCCCCAAATTGAAGGTCAAGTTCATTAACACCGTCAAGGTCGGTACACTGGTAATTAAAAAGGAACAGCCGAACGACGAAACAACGGCGCTGACAGGCAACTACACGTTTACCGTCACCTTCAGTAACGTTGGCGGTATCGGCTTGGGCAGCGCGGACAGCGTACAACCAATGACCAATACCATACCAGTTGGCGGAAGCTGGGAAATTACCGGCATCCCCGTTGGCACACGCTTCCGGGTAGTTGAAACACCGCCCACCGATGGCAGCCTGAAAAGCGTAACCTGCGACGCCACTGACGCAAAGTACGACGTGGACAACGGTGTGCGCGGCACGGTTACCGGCGAAGCACAAGTCACCGCCACCTTTACCAACACGGCACACCAATTGATGGATATTGAGGTGGAAAAGCAGTGGCAGGATGCAAACGGCAACCCGCTGACCGACAACCAGTCGGCTACTGTCTGGGTCAAGCTGCAGCGCCGCCACGCTGGCACAAGCGGCAAGTGGGTAGATGCAACGGACGCTGTCGAGCTGCAATCCGACTATATGACCGGGAAGTGGACACACACGTTTGAACGTCTGGACAAGACGGATGTCAACGACAGCAGCAACCCCGACTATGAGTACCGCGTGGCGGAGTGTGCAAGCAAAAGCGGCGAGTATAAGGCAGAAGGTACGGTTACGATTGGCACATATACCTACACCGCATCGCAGACAACCGACACAACCGGCAAAATCACCCTGATCAACAAGCGCACTGACCCGAAATTTGCCCTGAATCTTACCAAAAAGGGCATAGACGGTACAGCCGAAACCCTGCTGGACGGTGTGGAGTTCAAGCTGGAAAAGCTGGACGATGTCGGCACGGCTGAAACAACCTATAACGGCGTGACGGGCAGTGATGGCGAAAACCAAGGCAAATGCAGCTTTACGCCCCTGACCCCCGGCAACTACCGCCTGACCGAGACCAAGACCGCCGAGGGCTACACCCTGCTGGCCGAGCCCATCGAATTTACGCTGACAGCGGACGGGCAATGCCTACGCGATGGCGCGGCGTTTGGCACGGTAACCCCAGATACCAGCGGCGTGTACAACATTGCCCTGACCATTTACAACCGCAAGGGCTTTACCCTGCCGCATACGGGCGCGGACGCACCCAGCCTGTGGCTGCTGATAGGTTTGCCCGCACTGGTGGCTGTGCTGCTGGTGCTGGTGTTCCGCTATAAGAGAGGGGGCAAACGTTCCTGACCCCCACCCCTCTACACAAACCAACACAGAAAAAAGAGGTATGCATCCAAATGAAACTGAAACGTTTATTTACCGCAATCCTCAGCGCCGCCCTGACCCTGAGCCTTTGCGCCATGCCCGCAATGGCGGCTGACGGCGCGGCGGCGACGATGCCTAAGACAAGCACAAGCACGATTGACAAAAACCAGAAAGGCTCTATCACCATCTATAAGCGGGCACTGGATAGCAGCGGAAATGCAGGTACTGCCGGTGATGGCGAAACAATGGCGAGTCCGCAGGGGGCAGCATTGAAGGATACAGGCTTTACCCTCTATCGGGTCATGAATACAGAGACGTTGCTTGCCTACTATAATGATAACACAACTGCCGATCAGGTAGATGTTAAGGACTACTTTACTAACTATACTACCAATAAGACGGCAGCAGGGCTGAAAACTGCTTATGCTACTGCTTATAAGTCAGAAGTGCGTACAGATGAAAACGGCAAGGCTACCTTCACCTGACTGCCTGTCGGTATGTACCTTGTAATTGAAACCAAAACCCCGCAGGCTGTTACCATGCCCGTAGAGCCTTTCTTGGTTTCGATTCCTATGACCCGCATTGGCGACAAGACTACGGGCGCTGATAACCAAAACCAAAAAGAATGGCTGTATGATGTGACTGTCTACCCCAAAAACAGCATTGCCAAAGGCACGGTAAAACTTGTCAAGCAAGGCAAACAGGGTAGTACAACAACACCGCTGGCAGGCGTCAAATTCACCCTGAACAAGAAGAATGACACAGATGATGACTATACTGCGGTAAAAACTGACGTTGCCACGGATACGGATGGCAAAATCACTTTAGATAACCTTGCCAAAGGCCGCTACTACCTGCAAGAAACAGGTTATACCGACGGAAATGACAAGGGCTATATCCTGAACACCACTGGCAAATTCTACTTTGACATTGACGAGAATGGTAAGGCTGTGAAAGTTGACGATACCATTGCCGATAAGGTGGATGACGCAAGTTTTACCATCGACAGCACCCACGCCACTTTGACCGTTACGAACTACAAGCCCGATATTGTAAAGACCGTCACCAAGCGCGACGGCACCACAACTTCACATGAAGCCGATTACGGTGTTGGCGATGCCGTGCCGTATACCCTGACTATCAAAGTCCCTGAAAACATCACCAGCCTGAAAACCTTTACGGTTACCGATACCACGGTTAAAACACAGTTGATTCAGAATAAGGACAGTGTAAAAATCAGCGGCAAGAAAAATGCTGGCGGCGATGTAACCCTTGCTAAGAGTGCTTACACCATTACTGTTGCACCAGATGCCAACAACTCCGTTATGACGGTTGCCTTTACGCCGAGTGCATTGACTGACGTTGCAGGCGGTGAAATTACCATTGCCTATACCGCTACCGTTCAGGATACCGCAGTTGTTGCCGGAAACGGCAACGTGAACACTGCCAAGATCGTCTATTCTCGCAAAACCAACCTGACGACGGAAGAAACCGGCGGCAACAAGCCCTACGAAATCACGGACAAGGGCGTTGTTTACACCTTTGGTCTGAACATCCACAAGACTGCCAAGGGCGGCACCAAGGACGGAGCGGGTCTTAAGGACGTTGCCTTTGACCTGTACAAGAAGGTGGATACGGAAACGCTGAATGGAAATAGTAAGTATCCCTTCTGCGGCCAAGAATACGCCGCTATCAGTGGTGACGATGCCGTAAAACTGGGCTTGACCACTAACTCTGCTGAAAATTGGATCAAGGTCAAGACCCTTACAACGGGCGAAAACGGCTACGTCTCCGCAGCGGGTCTGCCCTCCGGTACCTACAAACTGGTCGAGACCAAGACCGTGGACGGCTACAACCTGCTGTCTAAGCCTGTGGATGCAAAACTGAACCTTACTTATGCTGCTGCATGGTCAACCACGACAACGTATGATGCAAATGGCAACCAGACCAAGTCTACAATAACTACACCGACCTACAAGAGAGATGGCGCAGATGTGACGGACCCCAGCGCTGAAATTGCAATCGTCAACCGTGCGGGCTTTACGCTGCCTGTCACCGGCGGTTTCAGTACGCTGCTGTTCAGCGGTATCGGTGTGCTGCTGGTTCTGGCGGGCGTCGGCGTTCTGTTCAGCCTGAAAAAGAAATCCAACCGTGCGTAATGCACATCATCCAAACACCCACAGCAAAATAAACGGGTAATCCATAGGGGAAGGGCCGGAAAACGGTTCTTCCCCTATGGGCGGTTGTGGCAGTGCGTCACCCCTTTACAGAAAGGCTCTTTGCAATGGAAACCACCGTCAAATTAAAACTTGGCTTTGCTGCGCTGATGATCGTCTCCGGCATCGGCGTGGCCATGTACCCCGTTGTCAGCAACGCAGTGGCACAGCGCCACGCAAGCTCGGTCATTGAAAGCTACGACGACACTGTGCAGTCGATGGACGCCGAGAAAATCGACGCCGCCAAGGAGGCTGCGCGCCGCTACAACCAACAGCTGAACAATGCCATCGACCGCGACGCGGCGGGCGAAGCGGACGACATCGGCACAAGCTATGTGGACATGCTGGACGTGGGCGAGAGCCTTGGCTACATTACCATACCCAAAATTGACGTAAACCTGCCCATTTATGAGGGCACAAGCGACGATGTGCTGGTAAAGGGCGTCGGACATCTGGAAGGCTCCAGCTATCCGCTGGGCGGCGCGGGCACCCACAGTGTGCTGACGGGGCACCGCGGTCTGGCCGAGGCGGTACTGTTTACCGACCTGGACAAGCTGGGCGAGGGTGACCGTTTTTACCTCCACATCATGGACGAGGTGCTGGCGTATCAGGTAGACCAGGTCAAGGTCGTGGAGCCGGAAAACACCGAGGATCTGGAAATTATCCCCGGCGGGGACTACTGCACGCTGGTCACCTGCACACCCTATGCCATTAACACCCACCGTATGCTTGTGCGCGGCGCCCGTGTGCCGTATACCGGAGAGGACGAGCAGCCCGACACGCCGCAGACCGTGCAGTACCAACAGCTGAATACCGGCAACGTGGTAAAGCGCATTGTGGATGCCTGGCCGTGGATCAGCGTGACGGGCAGTGTGGTTATCGGCGGCGAGGCGCTGCTGTTGCTGCTGCTGTTGCACCGCTGCAAAAAGCGCGAGGAGGAAGACTGATGAAACGCCTGTTTCTGCAAATTTTTGCATGGCTGGCAATTTTGCTGGGCGTTGGGCTGATGCTGCAGCCCACGGTCAGCCGATATCTGACGGAGCAGAAAAGCACAAAAACCGTGCAAAAATTTGTGCAGGCCGCCGAGGCTGCCGCCCCCGCCGCGCCCGAAACCTCCGCCGCCGAACCCGCGCGCGCCTACCCCGAACTGTACGACGCGTTTCTGGCCTACAACCAACAGCTTTTTGCCCAAGGCCAAAGCGGCCTGAAAGACCCCTTTGCCTACGAGACCCCCGCCTTTGACCTGACGGGCTGCGGCTTGCCCGACGACGTTATCGCCGCGCTGTGGATACCGCGTCTGGACTTGGAACTGCCTGTTTATCTGGGGGCCAACGCGGCCAACATGGCCCGCGGCGGCGCGCTGCTGGGGCAGACCTCCATGCCGCTGGGCGGCGAAAACACCAACACCGTCATTGCCGCCCACCGCGGCTACTACGGCGCGGAAATGCTGCGCAACGTGCAGCAGATACAAATCGGCGACAAAATTACCCTGACAACGCCGTGGGACACGCTGGTTTACCGCGTGTGCGAGCTAAAAATTATACAGCCGGACGACATAAACGCCGTGCTGATACAGCCCGGCCGCGACCTGCTTACCCTGACGACCTGCCACCCCTACACCCAAAACACCCAGCGCTACCTGGTGATAGCCGAGCGCGACCCCGACGCAGAGACCGCCACCCATGCGGCAGACCTGGCCGAGTGTGACGAAACCTGGGACGCCGCACCGCGCCAAGTGACGGTGGAGGCCGACGGTACCTCCGCGCTGGAGGAAGTCACCCCCGAAAGTATCACTCCCCTGCCCCACGAGGGCGGCGGCGAAAACGCGGGCGGCGCGTACTCCAACTGGGTGATTTGGCTGGAAAACAACGCCCTGTGGGCGGGATGCCTGCTGATTGCCGCCGTGATCGGCTGTATGCTGATTTGGCGCAGGCATAGAAAGGATTGACCCATGCAGAATATCAACGAAAAGGCACTGGCCGTTACAGCCGAGGTAAGCAAGGCGGTGCTGGGCAAGCCAGAAGTCGTGCTGAAAATCATGATGGCGATACTGGCCCGCGGCCATGTGCTGATTGAGGATATCCCCGGCGTGGGCAAAACCACGCTGGCACAGGCGTTTGCCCGCGCTATGGACCTGACCCAAAACCGCGTGCAGTTTACCCCCGACGTTCTGCCGTCCGACATTGTGGGGTTCTCGCTGTACCAAAAGGAAACCGGCAAATTTGTGTACCACCCCGGCGCGGTGATGTGCAACCTGTTTTTGGCCGATGAAATCAACCGTACCAGCGCCCGCACCCAGTCCGCCTTGCTGGAAGTCATGGAGGAAAGCGCCGTCACGGTGGACGGCGTGACGCGCGTTCTGCCGCAGCCGTTTACCGTTTTTGCAACGGAAAACCCCGTCGGCTCGGTGGGTACGCAGATGCTGCCGGAATCCCAGCTGGACCGCTTTATGGTCTGCGTGGTCATGGGCTACCCCGATGCGGAGGCGGAAATGGAGATTTTGTCCCGCCAGCCGCGCCGCGCCCTGCTGGACCGTGTGCAGCCGGTGATGGACAAAAACGACCTGCTGGCTATGCAGCAGCAGGTAGACGAAGTATATATGAGCGATGAAATCAGACGGTATATCGTAGAACTCTCCCGCGCAACGCGGCGGGACAGCCGCCTGACGCTGGGGCTTTCGCCCCGTGCGTCGCTGGCAGTGGCCGGTATGGCGCGCGCGGCGGCTTTTCTGAGCGGGCGCAATTATGTGGCCCCGCAGGATATTACCGCGATTTTTGCCGATGCGGCCCGCCACCGTCTGTGCCTGACCGAACAGGCCCGCACCGGCGGCGATACAGTGCAGAATATCCTTGACGATGTTCTGCACACCGTGCCGCGCCCCCGCCCGGAGAAACCGTTCCATGGCAGGTAAGGTGGGCTGCGCGCTGCTGCTGGCCGTACTGTTTGCCGCGGCAGCGGTCAGCCGCACGTCGTTTGCGGTCTTTTTGGCGTCACTGGCGGTGCTGCTGGTCGGCTTTTTGGCGTGGTATGTCCGCACACTGCGCAGGGATGTGACGGTAACGCTGCAGCTGCCTGCCCACCCCGTGCACCCCGGCGAGGATTTTGCCGTACTGGTGAAACTGCACAACAACGGGCGGCGGCCCGTGCCGGAGCTGCGTGTCGTTTTGCAGGCTGTGGACGCCGAAAGCGGAACGGCCATTGAACTGCCCTGCGGCGCGATGCTGGCCCCGCATCAGTGTGCCGATTTGCGCGTGACCCTGCGCGCAGCAAAAAGCGGTCTGTGGCGGTTCCGTGTGCGGGAAGCCACCGTGCGCGACCTGTTGGGGCTGTTTGCCGCGCACTGCGCCGTGCCGCCCCAAAGCAGAGAACTGTGTGTGCTGCCCCCCGCCGAGGGTGAGGACGACGGCGCAGGCACAAAACCGCAGAACTGCGCCGAAAAAGTGACTGCGGCGGGCTGCGATTTGACCGACGGCGTTTATGATCTGCGCCCCTACCGTGCAGGCGATTCACCGAAGCTGATCCACTGGAAACTGACCGCCCGCGTGGGCGAGTTGACCGTGCGCGAGCCGTTGGGCGCAGCCTACCGCGCTGACCCTGCGGGCAGCGTTTTGGCAGAGGGGGCCGACGCGCCGCAGCAGTTGTTGCACTTTGGGCAGGCCGCCGTAAAGCGGCTGCGCAGATTGACCCGCCGCAAGGACACCGACCCCGCTACGGGGCTGGTATTTGTGGATCGTGTGCTGCTGCCCCGCACCAAGGCCGCTGCCCACCCCATGGCGGAAACGGCGGCGGATCTGCTGATTTCGGAGCTGCTGGCCTTGGGCTTACTGACGGCACTGAACGGTGCGTTTGCACTGGCATTGCCGATTTGGGTGTGGCTTGGCGTGGCGGCACTGTGTGCGGCGTGGCCGGCACTGCACCGCGTCCCGCTTTCCAAGGCGGGCCGTTACGGCGCGGCGCTGGCGCTGGCCATGGGGTATCTGGTGCTGCTTTTTGCCGTGCAGCAGCCGTTTTTGGCCGGCGCGGCACAGTGCGCGGATGCCGTCAGGCTGTGCTTGAATACACGCTTCAACGCAAATTTTGTGGTGTCCGCCTCGCCGGTTTCGGCGCAGATGGGCCTGTTTGCGCTGCTGACGGCAGTGCCGTTTACAATGTTTTTGGCCACGCTGACAGCCCGCCACACAGACGCGCTGTTGCTGGGGGCGGTGCTTCTGCCGATCGTGGCGTTCACGCTGTTGGCGGGGACGGGCCGTGCCGTTTTGGGCTGGCTGTTGCTTTTGCCGGGCTGGTTGGGAAGCTGTGCGGCGGCGCGGTCGCCGGTGCGAAAACGGCTGTGGCGCGGCAAGGGTTCCGCTGTCTATGCCGCCAACCTGCAGACCCACCGCATAAACCAAAGGCTGGCCGGTGTCGGCATGGCTGCCATTTGCGCGGTGCTGTTTTTGCCTGCCCTGGCACTGCGCCCTGTGCTGATGCTGCCCTTGAACGCGCTGCAGCCTGTGACCGACAAAGTCTGCGCGGCCGGGCTGAGCGCGGCGATCGAGTGGCTGCCGAAAATCAGCGGCGGGGCACTGAATTTCCATGTCAGCGCTGCTGCGGGCGGCGTGGAGGACGGCAGCCTGACACGGGGCGACGGCCTGGCGCTGACGGGGCTGGAGGATATAATGGTCACGACCGACGCTAAGCCGGAGGAGACCGTCTACCTGCGCGGGTTTATCGGCGTGGACTATGACGGCACAAGCTGGCAGGCAGGGAATGCCGCTGCCTTCGACAGTGCCGCAGCAAACTGGAAAACCGACGGCGACGGGCGGCTTGCCATTGCGAACCTGCCGTTTTTGCGCGCGGCATACAGCGGCGCACAGCCGCAGCAAATGACCGTACAGCGTCTGCATGCAAACGATGCCTACACGTTTGCGCCGTACAACGCATATTTTAACGACTACTACACGCCGGACGGCGACGGAGCCATAGCGGGGCAGACCGTGCAGGACGATATGTTCTACTATTTTCCGCGCAAACAGGCAGAGGAGCTGCTGGTGGCCCGTGACGATGATGACGCGGGGGTGCTGGACCGTCTGGAAAGCGCCTACGCCGCGTATGTTCGTGCGCGCTGCCTGGATGTGCCCGACGGTGCCGGGTACGATGCCATAGACAAGGAACTGGCTGCGCTGGTGAAGGAGCGCAAACTCAGGGATGATGACATCGACGGCCGACGCGCACTGGTGCGCAGCTGGCTGAACGAGCACTGCCGTTACAGCGCGGACGCCGAGACACCCGACGACACCGACCCGCTGCTGTATTTTCTGAGCGAGAGCCACGCGGGCAGCAGCACACAGTTTGCCTCGGCTGCGGTGCTGTTGTGCCGCATGGTGGGGCTGCCCGCCCGATATGTGGTAGGCTACGCCGCACCGCAAAGTCTGTTTACCGCTGCGGGCGACGGCAGCTGCCGTGCCGTTTTGCAGGATGATAACGCCCACGCCTGGGCAGAGATTTACCTTTCCGGGCAGGGCTGGACGCCGCTGGAGGTCACCCCCGGTATGACAGCCGAACTGACCGAGGGCGAGCTTACCGCCGATGCCGCACAGGCAGGGCAAAATGCCGCCGACAGCGACACGCCCCTGCCCGCCCGGCAGGAAGGCGACTCCCCTGCCGAAACGCCGCAAAGCGTCCCGCTTTTGTGGGTGCTGCCTACGGTTTTGCTGCTGCTCGTCTTGGCCTTGGCACTTCTGCGCCGTGCAAGGCGCACACCTTTGCAGACCGTACAGGCAGAATTTTGTGCGCTCCACCGCAAGATGCGGCGCTGCGGGCTGGCGGCGGAGGTGTCCTCTGACGAAGCGGCATTTGCGGAATTTCTGCAAACGCATTGCCCGCAGACGGACCGTGAAACCGTGCAGCACCTGCTGGATGCCGTACAGGCGGCACAGTTTGCGCCCGATCCATGCACCGCCGAAACCGCGCAGGAGATACAGACCCTGTGCCGTAAATTACGCAAAAAACTGTGCAGACGAACGGTGTGAGAGCTGTGCAGGGGGAAGCTTTACGCAAGAAATAATTGACGATTCGGCAAAAAACGATTATGATAAAAGTAAATACATATCGGAGATGAGAAACCATGCCACCTTTGCCAAAGAACGACAAGCCGATCGATATCACACAAATCGCGCAGGCGCTTGGCGTATCCAAGACAACCGTGTCCCGTGCCATATCCGGCAACGGACGCATCAGCGCAGCAACCCGCCAACGCGTGCTGGACTATGTAAAAGAGCATAACTATACCCCCAGTATGATGGCGCGCGGGCTGGTGAAGCGCTGCTCCTACAATATTTCGCTGGTGATTTCCACGCAATTTTCCGACTTTGAGCTGCCCTTTTTGCGCAAGGTGATGCGCTCTGTCTATCAGGTTGCCGGGGATTCCGACTACGATGTCCTGCTGACGCTGGTGGGCGAAAACGAAACCCGTCCTGTGGAACGACTGCTGGATAACCGCAAAATCGATGGTCTGATCTTGACCCGCACACTGGAGCGTGACCCCTTGATCCCGCTGCTGAAGGCGCGCAAGGTGCCGTTTGTCGCCATCGGTCAGCCGGAGGACGATCAGGTACTTTCCGTTGACCATGACCAGGTGGGCGGCTGCCGTGAGATGACCAGTCTGCTGCTGATGAAGGGCATGAAGCATATCGCGCTGCTGGGCGGCAGTATGCTGTACACCGTCAACCAATCCCGATTGGAGGGCTTCCGGCAGGCTTATGTCAAGATGGGGCAAAAAATTGACGAAAATCTGCTGTTTTTGGAGCTGGAAAGTGACGATTTGCGCATGGAGGCTGTGCAGCAGGCTGTAGAGCGCGGGGCGGATTGCATCCTGTGCATGGACGAACGGCTGGCACAGCTGACGCTGAATATGCTCAAGCAGCTGAACCTGCGCGTGCCGCAGGATATCCGGCTGGCGTCGCTGTATGATAATGAGAATCTGGTCAATACCGTGCCGCCCATCTCCGCCGTGCAGTTTAATGCGGATATCCTTGGCTTAAAAGCAACGCAGCAGCTGCTGTGCGCCTTGCAGGGGCAGCCTGTTGAAACCCGCATGGAGTTGGGTTACCAGGTAAGCCTGCGGGAATCGACGCAGACGTGAAATCCGAGCGCACACCGAGGGGTGTGCGCTTTTTTGTCTGCCCCATCAAACCGTGTACATTTTCAGGAAAATGTACAAAACGGGGCAAAATAAAACAAAAAGTCCCGAATTGCAGATACAAGCAATTCGGGACTTGATAGGATTTATAGAAGAACCTTAACTGTCAGGTCTTTCCACTTCCCCGGCCAAAGTACGTAACCACGCGAATTTCGATAGGCGCGAGCCTGTTCGTAATTCAACTTAATGGTTATACTCGCTGGCAAATCAGCCGCGAGGCGACTTGATGGCAGCCTGTGCGGCGGCCAGGCGGGCGATGGGAACACGGTAGGGAGAGCAGCTGACGTAGTCCAGGCCAACGTTGTGGCAGAACTCGACACTGCTGGGATCGCCGCCGTGCTCGCCGCAGATGCCCAGACCCAGGTTCGGGTTGGTCGCGCGGCCATCGTGGGCAGCCATCTTGACCAGCTTGCCAACGCCGATCTGATCCAGATGCTGGAACGGATCGCTCTCGTAGATCTTGTTGTCGTAGTAAGCAGTCAGGAACTTGGCAGCGTCGTCACGGCTGAAGCCGAAGGTCATCTGGGTCAAGTCGTTGGTGCCGAAGCTGAAGAAGTCAGCTTCCTTGGCGATCTCGCCGGCGGTCAGAGCGGCACGCGGGATCTCGATCATGGTGCCGACCTCGTACTTCATGTCAACACCGGCAGCGGCGATCAGGGCATCGGCAGTCTTGACGACAACGTCCTTGACAAACTTCAGCTCCTTGACCTCGCCAACCAGAGGAATCATGATGTGGGGAGTGATCATCTTGCCGGTTTCGGCAGAAACCTTGAGGGCAGCCTTGATGACAGCGTTGGTCTGCATCTCGGCGATCTCGGGATAGGTAACAGCCAGACGGCAGCCACGGTGACCCATCATGGGGTTGAACTCGTGCAGGCTGACAACAACGTTGTTCAGCTCCTCGGTGGACATACCCATGTCCTTAGCCAGAGCCTCGATGTCCTCGGCCTTGGTGGGCAGGAACTCATGCAGCGGCGGATCCAGATAACGGATGGTCATCGGACGCTCGCCCATGATGCGGTACATAGCGGTGAAGTCGGCCTCCTGGAACGGCTCGACCTTAGCCAAGGCAGCCTTGCGCTCCTCAACGGTACGGGCGCAGATCATCTCACGGACAGCCTTGATGCGGTCCTCGGCGAAGAACATGTGCTCGGTACGGCACAGACCGATGCCCTCGGCACCCATGTCAACGGCGTTCTGCGCGTCACGCGGGTTGTCGGCGTTGGTCATGACCTTCATCTGGCGGTTTGCGTCAGCCCAGCCCATGAAGCGCTTGAAGTTGGCGTTCTCGGTGGAAGCGACGGTAGCGATCTGCCCCTCGTAGATGTTGCCGGTGGAGCCGTCGATGCTCATCCAGTCACCCTCGTGGAAGGTGTGGCCGTTGATGGTGATGACCTTGGCGTCGTAGTCGATGGCGACGTTGTTATCGTTGCCGCAGCCGGAGACGCAGCAGGTGCCCATGCCGCGGGCGACAACAGCAGCGTGGCTGGTCATACCGCCGCGGACGGTCAGGATGCCCTGAGAGACCTGCATGCCGACGATGTCCTCGGGAGAGGTCTCGAGACGGACCAGAACGACCTTCTTCCAGGCATCGTCCTTGACCTTCTCCTCGGCCTCCTCAGCAGAGAATACGACGCGGCCGCAGGCAGATCCCGGAGAAGCAGCCAGGCCCTTGCCGATTGCCTCGGCGGCCTTCAGAGCGGCAGCATCAAACTGCGGGTGCAGCAGGGTGTCCAGCTGCTTGGGCTCGACGCGCAGAACAGCGGTCTTTTCGTCGATAACGCCCTCGTCGACCAGGTCGCAGGCGATCTGCAGAGCAGCCTGGGCGGTACGCTTGCCGTTACGGGTCTGCAGCATGAAGAGCTTGCCATCCTCGATGGTGAACTCCATGTCCTGCATATCCTTGTAGTAGTTCTCGAGGCGGGTAGCGATCTCAACGAACTGATCGTAGACCTCGGGCATCTCCTCATGCAGCTTGCTGATGGGAGAAGGAGTACGGATACCGGCGACGACGTCCTCGCCCTGAGCGTTGATCAGGTACTCGCCCATCAGCTTCTTCTCGCCGGTGGCGGGGTTACGGGTGAAGGCAACGCCGGTGCCGGAACGCATACCGGAGTTACCGAAGGCCATCTGCTGCACGTTGACGGCAGTGCCCCACTCGTAGGGGATCTCGTTCATCTTACGATACACGTTGGCGCGGGGGTTATCCCAGGAACGGAAAACGGCCTTGACGGCACCGATCAGCTGCTCCTTGGGATCCTGCGGGAACTCCTCGCCCTGCTTCTCAAGGTAGATCTGCTTGAACTCCTTGACGAGTTCCTTCAGGTCGTTGGCGTCCAGCTCAACGTCCTGCTTGACGCCCTTGCGCTCCTTCATAGCGTCGATGCGCTCCTCGAAGAAGCTCTTGCCCAGCTCCATGACGACGTCAGAGTACATCTGGATGAAGCGGCGGTAGCAGTCGTAGGCAAAACGGGGGTTGTTGGTCTTTTTGGCCAGACCCTCAACAGCCTGATCGTTCAGGCCGAGGTTCAGGATGGTGTCCATCATGCCGGGCATGGACTGACGTGCGCCGGAACGGACGGAAACCAGCAGGGGGTTCTCGATGGAGCCGAAGGTCTTACCGGTCTGCTCCTCGAGGATGCCCATGTATTTGAAGATGTCTGCCTTGATCTCATCGTTGATCTCACGGTTGTCAGCATAGTACTGGGTGCAGGCCTCGGTGGTGATGGTGAAGCCCTGCGGAACCGGCATGCCGGCGTGGGTCATCTCGGCCAGGCCGGCACCCTTACCACCCAGAGTGTTCTTCATGGTGGTCTGGTCGCCGCCGAAGGCGTCATGGCCCTCTTTGAACAGATACAAGAATTTCTTGCTCATAGTTACCTCCCAAATTGGTGACGTGTTTGCATCACATAAATCATGTTTGCATAGTCCATTATAACAGACCGAAAGACAGATTTCCAGTAGATTGTTAAAAAAATGCTCAATAGTTTCGCTGAAAAGTAGCCAAACTTTTTTGGTTCAGGTATTGCAATTTGCACAAAAATCGTGTATTTTATAATGGGTGGGAAGTTCGAAATATTTTTTGAACTGTCACTTTTTTCTTTTTGAGTGCCGCGGTAAATTTTTGCGGCGAACGGCGTTTTTCGGCTTGCTAAAATGCGCCGCATGTTATACAATATATAGGGCAGCACCGCATAATTCCCGCCTTACGGCGTAAGCACCGCTCCGGCGTATCGGCACTTGGAATTATGCGGTATTGCCATAGGTATAAGGTCCGTCGGCAGCCCCCGTGCGCCGCGGGCACGAAATGAGTGTATAAAGGAAGAACCGCTATATGTCTACCGCAAGAGAGAATTTCGAGCTGGCACAGCAGCGCTATGCCGCCACGTTTGAGCGCCATCTGGATAACGGCGTGAATTTTATCAGCGATAATGTCTGCATTGAGCCGGAGGTCGTCATTGCCCCCGGTGCGACCATCCTACCGGGCTGCATCCTGCGCGGCCAGACGGTTATCGGTCCGGACTGCGTCATCGGCCCCAACACCCTGCTGGAGGATACCGTCGTTGACGCCGGGTCCACGATCAATGCCAGCCAGTGCTATGGGAGCCACATCGGCCCCAACAACAAGATCGGTCCCTTCACCCATGTGCGCGTCGGCACCAAAACCGCCGAGGGCTGCCATCTGGGCGCTTATGTCGAAACGAAGAACGCCGACTTTGCCGAGGGCAACACGGTCAGCCACCTGACCTACATCGGCGATGCCACGGTGGGCAAGTACTGCAACTTCGGCTGCGGCACCGTCACCTGCAACTACGACGGCGAGGGCAAGTTCCACACGACCATCGGTGACTATGCGTTCATCGGCTGCAACACGAACCTGGTCGCCCCCGTCACCATCGGCGACCATGCGTTCACGGCTGCCGGCTCCACCATCGGCCATGATGTACCCGCCGGTGCGCTGGGCATCGAGCGCGCCAAGCAGGCCGAGATCGACGGCTGGGGCGAGCGCAAGCTGGAGAAGTATATCGCCAAGAAGCAGAAGCTGGAAGCGGAGAAGAAAGGGAAGTAAAGCGTTGCAGGGGGCGGCGTCCTCGATGCCCCGCGGCCTTCCCATAAGCAGCCGCTTATCTTACGCTGCCGGGCCGGGCATGCCCGGCCCCTACGGTACTTCACGATTTTTCAAAGGATATATCTATGTTCGAAATGACCTCCGGGGCGGACTGGCTGATTGCCGGACTGGGCAACCCCGAACCGAAATATGACGGCACCCGCCACAACGCCGGTTTTGAGGCGCTGGACTATCTGGCCGCGCAGTGGCAGTGCGACATTGCCAAAGCCAAATGGCAGGGCCTGTACGGCACGGCACAGGTGAACGGCCACAAGGTCGTGCTGCTCAAGCCGCTGACCTACATGAACCTGAGCGGCCAGAGCATTGCCCCCGCCGCCAACTTTTACAAGATCCCGGCAGACCACATCATTGTGCTGTGCGATGACATCACCCAGGAGCCGGGACATCTGCGCATACGGCCTCACGGCTCTGCCGGCGGGCATAACGGACTGAAAAGCATCATTGCCAGCTTGGGCACCGACCATTTCAGCCGTATCCGCATCGGCATCGGCGCCAAACCGAACCCGCAGTACGACCTGGCCGCCTGGGTGCTGGGCAAGCTGCCTGCCGCAGACCGCAAGGCCATGACGGACCGCTACCCGGACATTGAGGAAGCCTGCAAGCTGCTGATGGACGACAATCTGCAGTACGCCCAGAACAAGTTCAACCACTAAGGGGACGTGAATCATGAGTGAAATCCGTAAAAAAGCAATGACCCGTCTGGTGCTCTGCGCTGTAGCGCTCGTCGCCTGCATCATTTTCAGTGTCCTGCTGCTGAGCGGCACCTTTGACGGCAAAACCGGCGGCAGCCAGCCCGCCTCCGGCGATACCATCAGCAGCAGTGCCCCCGTAGAGGGGGTTGACGATCCCACCGCCGACAACTTTACCGCAGAGAGCACCCCTGCCGAGGAGGTGCCCGCCGAGCCCGAGGCCACCCCCGAGCCGACGCCGGAGCCCACGCCCGTGCCCGAGTACGAGGGCCTGAGCGTGCAGCCTACCACCTATTATAATGAGGGTGAGCAGCCGACCTACACCGTGACCGACGGCAACAACCTGAACATGCGCGGCGGCCCCGGCACCGACTATGACAAGATCGGTCAGGTGCCCGCTTCCACCAGCGTCACCGCGCTGGGCACCAATGAGGACGGCAGCTGGGTCGTTGTGAACTACAACGGCACCTACGGCTGGCTCAAGACGGAGTTCTTGAACGGCTGATAAGCAAGAAGCCAATTTTCGGTCAGACGTAGGGCGGCCTGACCTCAGGCCGCCGCGGCGGGGTGAGGTCACCCCGCCCTACGTTTGCTTTATACAATGGGTTCTTTTATGTTCAACGCACTTTTCACCAAAACAGACGAATACGCAAAACTGGCGCAGGCGCTCGGGGGTCCGGGGGCTTGCGCCTTATTTGGCATACCGGGGTCGGGCCGGGCGATGGTCTATGCCGCGCTGGCGAAGGCCCTCGGCAAGCCGCTCTGCATCGTAACGCCCGGCGAGGCCGAGGCGACCCGGTTTGCGGGCGACCTGAACGCGCTGGGCGTGGCGGCGGCAGTGTTCCCTGCCCGCGACTATGTGCTGCGCCCCATCGAGAGCACGGGCCGCGAGTACGAATACCGCCGTCTGGCCGTGCTGGGCGACCTCGTCGGCGGGCGGCTGCAGGCCGTCTGCGTGCCCGACGAGGGCCTGACCCAATACACGACGCCGCGGGCGGATTTCTGCGCGAACACCCGCAGCCTGCGCCCCGGCGACACACTGCCCCGCGCCGAGCTGACCGCGCTTTTGTACGGCGCAGGCTATACGCGGCGCGACCAGGTGGACGGCCCGGGTCAGTTTTCGATCCGCGGCGACATTGCGGACATCTACGCGCCCGACATGAAGCAGCCCGCCCGCATGGAGTTCTGGGGCGACGAGATCGACACGATGCACACCTTCGATCTGGCGACCCAGCGCCGCGACGAGCCGATTGAAAAAATCTACGTCTCCCCCGCGCGGGAGATACTGTTCGGTCAGCCCGCCGACGCAGCGGAGAAGATCCGCTCCTATATCAAAAAGGCCCGCGGCAGGCGGCGCACCGCTTTAGAGACCTGCACCGCTGCGGACTTGGCACAGCTGGACGGCGGCGCGATGCCCGTCAACATGGACAAATATCTCACGCTGCGCTATCCCGAGCCCGCGACGATTTTAGACTACTTTGACGATCCGCTGCTGATCCTGGAGGAGCCGGCCTCCCTGCGGGAGGCCGAGCGCGCCACCGCGTTCCGCCGGGGCGAGGAGCTTTCCGCCCTGCTGGAGGATGGCGTGCTGGCGGCAGGGCTGGATAAGCTCTACGCCGAGAGCGGCTGGCTCTGGGCGCAGTGCGCCGCGCACCGCACGCTCTGCGCCGAGAACTTTGCCCGCAGCATGCCCGATGTGCCGCTGAAAACCATCGTCAACGCACCCGCCCACACGCTGCCCGCCTGGGGCGGCGAGGTCGCGGCGCTGCTGGAGGACATCCAGCCGCTTTGCAGCGGCGGCACGGCGGTCACGGTCATGGCCGGCACGCCCCGTGCGGCGGCGGGTCTGGCCGCCGACCTGCGCACTAAAGGGCTGAACGTCACGACGGACGCAGCGGCGGAGCCGAGCGCCGGGTTGGTGCAGATCCTGCCGGGGCAGCTTTCCGCCGGGTGCAGCCTGCCGTTTGCGAAATACGCCGTGTTTACGGCCCGCGCCTTCGGCGTGAGCGGCGCACAGAAGAAGAAAAAGCGCAATAAGGACGCGCTGAACAGCCTGAGCGAAATCTCGGTGGGCGATCTGGTCGTCCACCAGAACCACGGCATCGGGCGGTACGCGGGCATCCAGCGGATGGCCGTGCAGGGCGTCACAAAGGACTATCTGCGCATCGAATACGACAAAAAGGACGTGCTGTACGTGCCCGTCACCCAGCTGGACCTTTTGTCCCGCTACACTGCGCCGGGCGACAGCGACAACGTGAAGCTGAGCCGCCTGGGCGGCAGCGATTGGGCCAAGACCCGCAAGAAGGTCAAGGCTGCGACGGAGCAGATGGCGAAGGAGCTGATCGAGCTGTACGCCCGCCGCAAGCAGGCGCACGGCTACGCCTTCCCCGCCGACGACACCTGGCAGGGTGATTTTGAACAGCGCTTTGCCTATGAGGAAACGCCCGACCAGCTGACCTGCGCGGCAGACATCAAGCACGATATGGAGGAGCCGTGGCCGATGGACCGGCTGCTCTGCGGTGACGTCGGCGTCGGCAAGACCGAGGTCGCACTGCGCGCCGCGTTCAAATGCGTGATGGGCGGCAAGCAGTGCGCGATCCTGGCCCCCACGACGATTCTGGCGTGGCAGCACTTCAACACCGCGCTGACCCGCATGGAGTCCTTCCCCATCCGCATCGGGCTTTTGTCCCGCTACCGCACCGCCAAGGAGCAGAAGGAGACGCTGCGCGGGCTGAAGGACGGCACCGTGGACATTGTAGTCGGCACGCACCGGCTGCTGTCCGGCGATGTGAAATTCAAGGACCTGGGCCTTGTCATCATCGACGAGGAGCAGCGGTTCGGCGTCAAGCACAAAGAAAAGCTCAAAGAGAGCTTCATCGGCGTCGATATGCTGACGCTGTCGGCCACGCCGATCCCCCGCACGCTGAACATGGCGCTGTCGGGCATCCGCGATATGAGCACAATTGAGCAGCCGCCGTTTGAGCGCCAGCCGATTGAGACCTATGTGCTCGAGTACGACGAGGGCATCGTGTCCGAGGCCATCCGCAAGGAGCTGGCCCGCGGCGGGCAGGTATACTACCTGCACAACCGCGTGGACAACATTGAGGAATGCGCCGCGCGGGTGGGCAAGCTCGTGCCCGGGGCGCGTATCGGCATTGCCCACGGCAAGATGACCGAGGAACAGATTTCGTCGGTGTGGCAGCAATTGCTGGACAACGAGATCGACATCCTTGTCTGCACCACCTTAATTGAGACCGGCGTAGACGTGCGCAACTGCAACACGCTGATTATTGAAAATGCGGACCGCATGGGATTGAGCCAGCTGTACCAGATCCGCGGGCGCGTGGGACGCAGTTCCCGCAAGGCGTATGCGTATTTTACGTTCACACGCGATAAGGTGCTGACCGAGATCGCGGCCAAGCGGCTTTCGGCCATCCGGGAGTTCACGTCGTTCGGGTCGGGCTTCCGCATTGCGATGCGCGACTTGCAGATCCGCGGTGCGGGCAGTCTTTTGGGCCACAGCCAGCACGGCCACATGGAGGCCGTCGGCTACGATTTGTACGTGAAGATGCTGGGTCAGGCCATTGCCGCGGCCCGCGGCGAGGCCCCCGCCCCCGACAAGAGCGACTGCCTAGTGGACATCACCGTGGACGCATTCCTGCCGGAGGAATATATCCCGGACGCTGCCGGGCGCATCGAGGCATACAAGCGCATTGCGGCCATCGAGACGACGAGCGACGCCGAGGACGTGCTCGACGAGCTGATCGACCGCTACGGCAGCCCGCCCAAGAGCGTGCAGGGGCTGGTGGACGTCTCCCTCGTGCGCGTGACCGCAGCCCGCGTCGGCATTGCGGAGATCGTCCAGCGCGGCGACCAGCTGATTTTGTATAGTGACATCGTCGGGCCAAAGCAGCTGGGCGAGGTCATGGAAAAGTTCCCGCATCGGGTGCTGTACAATGCACTGGGCCGACCTTATTTCAGCCTGCGCGTGCAGAAGGGCGAAAGCCCGCTGGTACTGCTGCGGGATGTGGTGACCCTGCTGCCGGGCGCACAGAATCAGCCACAGACAAAGCCATAAAAAATAAGCACCTGTTTGCTGCGGTAAAAAGCAGTAAACAGGTGCTTTGCTTTTGGGGTAAGACGCTGAAATTTCTTTGGTCCTTTCTTTATAAAGAAAGGACAGAGGGGGCCAAGTGCCGGGCAGCCGTAAACGGGCAGAGTCCCTCAGGCGGCTTCGCCCGCGTCTAAAGCCTCCCCTCACAGGGGAGGTGGCCGAGCGCCAGCGATGGCCGGAGGGGCTTTGCCGGGCGTGCATTACACCGCCCGTTCCCCCCTTGCATCACTCAAACACGTTCTCCTCATCCTCCGCCACTTCACCAACGTGGTTACCCTCGCTGTCCAGCCCGCGCTTGTCCAGCATATAGTGCACAAATTCCCGCGCCAGGCCGTAGAAGGTCGCAAAGAGCGGCACGCCGACGACCATGCCCACAAGACCGAACAGGTCGCCGCCGACCACGATGGAAAACAGGATCCACAAGGCAGAAATGCCGATGGACGAGCCCAGGATCTTCGGGCCGATGAAGTTGCCGTCCACCTGCTGGATGACCAGAATCAGCACGCCGAAGATGACCGCCTGGATCGGGTCAACCAACAGCAGAATGAAGATGCTGGGGATCGCGCCGATGAAGGGGCCAAATACCGGGATAATATTCGTGATGCCGATAAACACACTGATGAGCAGTGCAAAATCGAGCCGCAGGATCGCCATTGCCACAAACGTGATAACGCCGATGATGGCCGAGTCAATGATCTTGCCCACAAAGAAGCCCGTGAAATTCACGTTGGCATAATGGCAGATGCGCAGCGTGTTTTCCGCAGCCTTTTCCGGCAGGAAGGCATGCGCCAGCGTGCGCAGCTGATGGAGCAGATGCTCCTTGTCCGCCAGCATATAGATGCTGGCCGCAATCGAGGTGAAGATCGCCACAAAGTTCGATGCCACGCTGCCGATGCTGGCCACGATCTGCGGCATGGCGGCGCTGGCCATGCTGTAGATTTCCTTGACCATCGCCTCGGAATCGTCCAGCACTTTTGTGGCCGACGACAGGTCAACGCCGAAGCGCTCCTGAATCATGCCCAGCATATCCTGTATGCCCTGTATGTAGCTTGGGAAGTTCGTAAACAGCATGGCGATGCTGTCCACGATCTGCGGGATGACCAGCCATGCCAGCAGCAAAAGCAGCAGAATTGCCACCAGATACGCCAGAAGGATCGCGAATCCGCGCGTCTTTTTCTTCTCTTTAAACAGCTTTGTGTAGAAGAACTTGACCATCGGGTCAAGCACATAGGCAATGACTATGCCGCCCGCAAACGGCGACACGATGCCGATAAACACACCGATTTTCCCCAGAAAGTACCCCAGATTGTTCAAAGCCAGATACAGCGCAATACAGGCCCCGACCACGCAGAACCAGTCCAGCATCGTCTCCGGCTTTTTGGTCCAGATATGTTCCTCTTTCAAATGCTCCGCTCCTTTTACATCATTTTACAAGAGTATTGTACGCTATGCACGCCTGTATTGCAAGGAATAACTTGTTAATTTTCTTGCGGCCCGCCTGGTAAATTCCGGCGCGGCTCACCGTTTTCATCCAGGCCGCGGGCCGTCAGCCCTGCCCCGACAGCCTGTTTGAGCAGCGCCGCCAGCACGGCCAGCGTCGGCACGCCCAGCACCATGCCCGGGATGCCGAACCACGCCCCGCCCACCACGATGGCCAACAGTACGCCCAGCCCCGGCAGGCCGGTGGCCCCGCCCAGAATGCGCGGCGCAATAAAGTTGCCGTCCACCTGCTGGACCACAAAAATAATGATGGCAAATTCTGCCGCCTTCCAGGGCAATTCCAGCAGCAGGATGATGAGCCCCGGCACCGCGCCGAGGAACGGCCCCAGCACCGGGACAATGTTTGTCACGCCGACCAGCACGGCCAGCAGCGGCGCGTATTCCAGCCCGAAGATCGACATCAGCGCAAATGTTTCCCCGCCCACGAGCAGGGCGTCCACCAGCTGCCCGCCGATGTAGCCGCTGAAAATTTTGTTGGCAAGACGGCAGATTTCCAGCACACTGCCCGCAGCACGCGGCGGCAGCGCCGCGTGCAGACACGCCCGGGCTGCGCGGAGCAGCGCCTCCTTGCCGGAGAGCAGGTAGATGCTGGCGGCCAGTGCCACCACGGCGTTGCCCGCAGCCCCCGCCGCGCCGGAGACGAAATCCGCCGCCGCACGCGCCGCACCGCGGGACAAACCGCCGAACCAATTTTGCAGTGCCGTGCCCACCATCTGCACAAGCTGTTCCGCCGTGGCCGTATCGATGCCGAACGTATTTTGCACCCAGACCAGCAGGCCGCGGATGGTCTCCTCATACGCGCCGAGCCGCCCGGCAAAGGTCGTCACGCTCTGCACGAGCTGCGGGACGATGAGCGCCGCCAGCAGCGCCAGCGCACCGAAAAACAGCGCATAGCTGACGGCCATCGCCCCGCCGCGCCTGCCGCCAAAGAGCTTTTGCGCAAAAAAGCGCGTGGGTATGTCCAGTACATAGGCCAGCAGCAGCCCCCAGCCAAACGGTGCCAGCAGCCCGAGAAACGCCCCGGCCCCGCGCAGCACACCCGGCAGCCAGTCTGCCGCGGCAAACACCGCCGCGGCGCCCGCCGCCAGCAGCAGCCAGTCCTTCATCGTGTGGGGTGTGCGGTCAAAACAGTTTTTCATTGTCGCTCCTCCTGTTTTGTGGTACACTGTTTACAGCGCATA
>ERZ1034962.281-NODE-281-length-27216-cov-5.911196_pt1 | contig 27216 bp, 28 predicted proteins | sample MGYA00520696_ERZ1034962 | MGnify/ENA primary metagenome ERZ1034962 (study PRJEB33766, sample SAMN09781770) | gut metagenome | biome: gut microbiome | host: Homo sapiens | place: Madagascar | study: EMG produced TPA metagenomics assembly of the PRJNA485056 data set...
TGTACTTCAAAACCCGTTCAGCCTGCTTCATATCTACCTCCAAAGCCGCGTGAAGTACGTGCTGAAAACAATCTCTCTGTACGTAACGGTTCGAGGTTCTTCATGTACGTCTTCAATGCCATCATCTGCTTGATCGGTTGTACGCAAAAGCCACTCCCAAAAATCGTTGCAGCCCTCGCACTGCTTGTGTTCGTTCTCACATTCCTTACAGGGCCTTACCATCTCATACCCCCGTCAGCATCGCGCCAACGAAGAAGCACGCCGCCGCGCCTCCAAGCGTGACCGCCGCCCGGAACAGGCCGAAGCCCAAAAGAACTGCCGTGCCGCCGAGCAGCATACACGCCACAGAGAAGCAGACCGTTTCCGCAATCTTCATCAGGCTCTTTTGCCGCCTGCGAAGCCGCACGATCTCGTCCCACCTTTCGCCAAGCTCGCGCTCCCGCGCCGCCCGGTGGTTTAATTCCGTGATAATCTCAACGTCCGTCAATGTTATCCTCCTACGGCTGATGCCGTTTCCTTCGTTCCTTCCTCAGTGCCTCCCACTGATCCAGCACCGAAATAATTACAGGTCGCAGCTTTCTGGCGCTTGCCCGACCGTTTAATACATTGTTTATGTGGCTCTGCGTTACGTTGCAGCAGTCTGCAAGATCTTTCTGCGTCATACCCAAATCATGCAGCCTTGCCTTCACATAAGCGCCAAAGCTCCTTTTGCTCAATCTCTCGCCTCCCTTACCACGGGTAACAGATCATTTCCCGCACGTCCGCGATTGGGATAGACAAGCAGCGCATAAGCCGGAGCGCCTGCGGGAAATAGGCTGTTGGGCTTTTGTAAAGCTTCAGAAGTGTGGGCTTGCTCATGCCCGCGTACTCGCACACCTTCTTGGTGTTTACCCCCTGCGCCTTGATTTCGCCCTGAATTCTTGCGGACAGGTTGTAATCAAGCGTCCGCTTCACCGCCGCCTTCGGCATGTTCTTCACCTCCCGCAAATAGTTCGTCGATCGTGCATTTGTAGAGCCTTGCAAGCCCTTTGTGATGTTTTCGTGCGATTCTGGTATCTCCGGTTTCCCATCTGTGAACCGCCGCTTGGCTGACGTGCATCTTTTTCGCAACTTCCGCCTGCGTAAGACCTGCATTCAGCCGGAGTTCTTTCAAATTCAACAATTCTCGCCCCCTGTTCCCCATAAATATGAGTAGTTTTCATTGACAACCCTTCGGGAGCGGTGTTACAATGAAATTGTTCAGAAAACATTGTTTTTCCGCCGCTCTTCGAGGGGCTGCTTTGCTGTACCTGTTGGGTATGCTCATATAATAACTCATAAATAAACCATTTGCAATAATAAAATAGTTTATTTAAACTATTTGTTTACATGCACAATTTCGAGGTTCCAATTATGGACATTATGCTAGAACGTATTCTCTCGCTTATTCCGAAGAAGGAAAATGGCGATTTCAAACATGGTTCGCTGGCGGCATTTGCCCGTCCGCTTGGATTCAAGGATGGACACATAATTTCAGACTGGATAGCTGGCAACTCAACGTCATATAGTAACTATCTTTATGAGATTTCTGCAAAGTATGGTGTCTCTGTTGCTTGGCTCAAGGGCGAGACAGACGAAAAAAATCCCCCCGTCCCGGAGGACGAGAGGGTTTTGAACGAGGAACTTATTTCGCACCTGGTTTCTTTGACACCCGAAGAGATGCAGAAGGTTGACGCTTTTGTGCAAGGGCTCTTAGCAAATCGTTGAGTTGTCGCTTTTCGTTGTAAGATAAACGCTCTATGTATTTAGCTGCTTCTTCGCGTGTCATTGACGTTCTCCTTTCTTCGCGGCGTATTGATATTTTAGAACGCACGTTCGTAAAATACAATATGCAAGATTCCACAAATTTCATATTCAACTTTCTACACTGGAATTTTGAATAAATCCAAATTATTGGACAGGGAGTGTGGTATAGCGTGTTTTGGAAAGTGATTCTTCATATATTGGTTGGCTATGGTGCGTTTATGGCCGGCACATTTGGTTTCGCGCAGATTGTAGGCTCTTTGCAAAATATAAAATCCCGTGGGATGAAACTTACGATTTTTACAATCGCCTTACATACCTGTCTTTTAGGTGTTCTCGCATTCCTTGCCCTCTGGTTCATCCCGCAATACAAGACTTTCTTTTTGGTAGGCTACATTATATCTTTGCTTGCAATTCTCCGCGCAGGAAAGATATCTTGAATCGGAGGGCTTCATATGTTTTTTGTCTTTTGGGACGCTGTTACGCATAAATAGATTTTTGACGGCGCTCCCGTAATGTTGCCCCGCCGCCGAGCCACCGAGCGGCGGGGGCTTTGTTTGCCAAGCAGTAGTGGGAGCCGCCTGTAGTTCCAGAATATACCATTCCGTATGGGCATGTCGAGACACAATGTCCACTTCTCGCGCACATCAACACAGGTTTTGTCCAATAAAAATATATGGGGGAATGCATTTTGGCTAAAAAGCTGTGGGAGATTTGCCGCGACGCGAAAGACGCCGCACACGTTACGAACCAGCATATTGCAGACGAAACAGGCTTGGCTTTGAACACGGTTTCGCAGTATCTTCGCGGCGATACCAAGCACCCGTCTGTCTACACTGTCGGACCGATTTGCCGTGCGTGCAGCGTCGATCTGAACGCCTATTTTGGTATCGAAACACCGAGTGAAAAGAACCCGAACGATTGCAGCGCCTGTCAGGAGCTTGCACACGCAAAGCAGATGCAGCGGATCTATGAACGCGGGCTTCACACGCGTTCCGTGATTATTATGGGGCTGTGCGTCATTCTGGCGCTGGCTCTGGTTGCACTGATTATTGACCTTTACAGTCCAACCGTCGGCTGGGTTCGCGCATAGGAGAATCATATGAAGAAAATCAGCGTTCCCGAAGCCAAGCAGCTTCCGTCCGGCGCGTATCGCTGCCGGGTAAAGGTAGACGGGAAAACATATTCTTTTACAGCTACAAAAAAATCAGATGCCGAGCAGGAAGCGCGTGACTTCAAGCTCGGCTATCTTTCCGCGCCGGAGGAAAAAACGCTACTCACCGTCTCCGGCGCGATCGATCTCTATCTGGCCGCAAACGAAAAGTCGATTTCTCCGTCCACAAAGCGCGGCTATAAAACCATTCAAAATAACCGCCTGCAATCTTTAATGTCCATGCCCGTCTCGAGCCTTACAGACGCGCTCTGCCAGCGCGCCATAAATCTTGAAACCGTATCCCCGAAATCCGTAAAAAACGCGTGGGCACTCGTCTCTGCCGCCGTGAAGCATCAGACGGGGAAAACATTCACCGTGTATCTCCCAAAACTTACGCAAGAGGAACACCCGTTCTTGCAGCCGGAACAAATCCAGACGTTTCTTTCCGCAATCGAAGGCACACCGTGCGAAATCCCCGCCCTTCTCGGTCTTCACTCCCTCCGGCGCTCTGAAATCATGGGTCTGAAATGGCGCAGCGTTGATCTGAAAAACGACCTTCTGTATATTCGCGGTTCGACCGTCTACGATGAAGACAACAAGATCGTCAATAAGCCGGACAATAAAAATAAGACCTCCCGGCGCACGATACCGATTATGATACCGCGCCTGAAAGATCTTCTTTCCTCCGCGCCTCATGATTCCGAATTCGTTGTCACCTGTAACCCCAATACCATCTGGGCGCAGGTCAACCGCATCTGCGCCGCCAACGGCCTTCCGAAAATCGGCACGCATGGCCTACGCCATTCCTTCTGTTCTCTCGCCTATCATCTTGGCGTATCTGAAAAGGTCGCCATGAAAATCGGCGGCTGGGCAGACTATCAGACTATGCGGAAAATTTACACGCATGTTGCCGATTCCGACATCGCCGCCTCTGTAAAATCCATCTCCGATTTCTTCGCCCCGAAGCCCTGAATTTCGTGACTCTGCTTTCAAAAGTGACACAAAAAGTGACACGAAATTAAAAGCGCATTGAAAACACTGTATTTTTGAGCGAATATGTATGGGTTCAAGTCCCGCCTCGCGCACCAATAAACGGAAGCCCGCAATCAGCTGAGATTGTGGGCTTTTCCTTGTATATCAATGGTTTCTGGGTTTTTGAGAGGTAAAAGAACGCATACAATAGTAAGTGTTCTTTTACAAAAATATCACAAATAGCGACACGAAAAGTGACACGAAAAGTGACACGAAATTCAGAGCTTCAGAGTGAAGAAATCAGCGTCACCAATAATGAATTTAGTTTGTGCTGTTTTTCTTCTTCGCAATGTAATGATAATACGCCGCAATCTTCTCCTCCGGCTCTCCCGCGTCCTTGTCAAACAGGAACGCCTGCGCCATATCTGCGTAAAATTCCGGCTTGTCCACGCCGTGCTTTCTCGCCACCATGCAGTAGTCCGAGCGCATCATATTCACCGCAGCATACCAGATGCAAGCAGGCAGATATACGCCCATTTCCTTCGCCATCGCGCTTGTCTCTGCCATCGTCCACTGTGCGCCTTTCGTTCCGTCGCTGTTTTCCATATGCTCTACCCAGCAAATGGCATCTTCCTTCGTGAACGATTCATGCAGCTCCAGCTTTTCCAGCGCCCGAATGGTCTTCGCATAAAGCCGGACTTCCTCCACATTGCTGGTCGTCGCCGGTCTTTCCATCAGCTCCTGCAATCTCTCATGAAGCTTTTCTATGTACTCCATCATACCGCCTCCTTTATGTATCTGTAAAGCTTGTCAACATCGTTCTGGTCAAACGTCAGATCTCCGATAAACGGAATCGAAACCGGGAGCTTCTGCTCAAATTTCGGTCTCGCCGCATTGTAAAGCCTGTCAATATTAATGTTCCCCGCCTCGTCCATAACACCCATCATCTGCACAACCGGGTTTTCCCGCAGTGCAAGAATCCGTTCTTTTCCGCCGTCCATAATGAGCGCAATCATGATCCCTGCGCCAATTCCCTTTCCGGTAGGAAGATGTGGAAGAATCTCCGTGTCAACAAAACGCACGATGCCGCGCATCGCCTGATCAATTGTTACCATATGCCCCTCCTGAGACGTTGGGGCGGCGTTTGCCGCCCCTTTGTGCGTTAGGTCGTCGTGCTGGTCGTCGGTGCAGTCCAGCTGTTATACCGCTGCATAGGCTCCGGGCAGACGTTGCCGATGGGAATGACGGTCTTTGTCATGGCCGAGAGCGCCGCGATCTCATTCTGCATGCAGCTGATATTCGCCGTGGTCTGCGCGTTGATCACTCTCTGCTGGCAGAGCTGCTCTTCTACGCCGCGAACTCTTCCGTCCATGTACTTGTACATTTCAAGCATCTTCTGGTCCGTGTAGGTGTTCGCATCGCGAAGCTTGACTTCCGATTCCAACTCGGCAATTCTAGCCGCCTGAGATGCTTCATAGCGGCTGACCAGGTGGTTGTCGCCGTCTTCATTTGCCGCTGCCACCCGTCCCCCCAGAATGCCGCCAAGCCCACCGTTCAGAAGGCTAAGCCCCGTTCCGATCGCGCCCAGCGTCACGCCGAGATTACCCTTGCCGTTGCTTGCGTATTCCATAAAAAATACCCCCAAAATGATAGTGAACCGGCCAGTTCCTACTATCATTCTGCGGGAAATCACTATCACAAAAAACCAAGCAAAAGGCCAACGAAAGCACAGAAAAAGGCAGGCGCTATGCGTCTGCCTTTAATAATATCTCTGTGCATCGTTTGATAATGCCCTTCATACCGTTTACAGAAAACCCGAACCGTTCGGCCAACCGCTCTGCCGTTTCTCCGTCGCAGATATTCTTTCGCATGATCTCCCGATACATTGCGTTGTGAATCCATTCAGAAATCAGGTGCTCCCACTCGCTGCGCGGCTTTAAAGGCAATCCGCGCTGCATTTTACCCCTACTTTCTGTTCAGAACCGCAATGCTCCCCTGATTGGACACTTCCAAATCAAGCGCCGCAGCAATGTCGCGGATTTTAATGTAGTTTGCGCCGTCTTTTAAGATTCTGTCCACTGCAAACTCCTTGCCATCCACGATAATTTTTGATCGCTCTACCACTTCTTGTTCCTCCTCTGCAAATTTCCCATCTGAAAGTACCATCGCCGTATGCCTGAACTCGTTGACAATTACATCTCCCTCTAAAAGATAGTCCGAAGACTTTAAGTACTTTGCATCGTCCAGAATTTCGAATGCGCCTGTTCTGGCCCACATTTCACGCATTTGGAACGTTGCAGGGGCGTTTCCTGCCGTGTAGGCAGGCTCCATGTTGACGCCCGCCGCTTCGGCGCAGACGGCCATAAAGGCCGAGCAGTCCGTCTCACAGTCGTCTGTGACAGCTGCAAGATTCCACTTGGCAAGTTTTGCGTAATACCGCAGCGTATTCCTCTGCCACTGGTCATACCCGATGTGCCGATTTCCCACGCCCGCGCGGCACGCCGCCGCCATCTTTTTTGCTGTGGTTCTCCACTTTGGCCGCAGGACCAGTGTCCAGCCGTTGGCATACCAGCTTCTGATATTGAGCTCCCAGCCGGACTGATTGCCGGCGCTGCCGCCGGTAATCTTTCCACGCTCGTCAATGCTTGCCTGCCCAATGAGCGCGCTCACTGATTGTCCACCTCCGGAAGGCCCGCGACAGAAGTCAGCAGGCTCAGAACACCGGCCAGCGCCGACGCAGAAGCAACTGCAATCCAGTTTACTTCATCCAGAAGCGCCGATGTGCCGATCGTAGCAACTGCTGTCTGTGCAATCGTCTTGAGCGCGCGGATACCCGCCGCCTTCCACCAATTTTTATTCATCATATTGTAGCTCCTTTCTCACGCTTTCAGGCCAAGCCTGTAAAGCATATATCCAATAATTCCTGCAATGAGTGCCGTGACGATGCTCTTGATCACCCCTTCCCACATCGTCCCCGGCTTTCCATTCAATCGCTGCACCGTCTGGTCCATCCGATTGATTTTATCGTTCATCGTCTTGAGCTGCACCGCCATAACCTTTACGGAGGCGGTCAGCTCCTGCAAAGCCTTGTTGTCTGCTTCCAAATCGTTGATTCGGCGCTTGTTATCCCTTTCCAACGACTCCGCCTGCGTCAATCTGTGTTCCATTTCCAAGTCATCCATAGGCGCTCCCTTCTGTTTTACCCGGCCATTCGGACGGGGATTTTTGTCCCGTTCTTCTCTGCGATGATCTCCCCGCGAACCAGCTTCCATGTCCACCCATCCGGGGCCTGCCATGTCTTCATAACGCCGTTTTGCATCATCTTATACGCAAGCTCCCCTGCCTTTGAGCCGACCGTGTAGCCGTTCCCGGTGATATCCTCAAAGCCGTTTTTCCCGAGAACCGCCCGCACGCGAAGCTGCCGTCCGTCCTTTGTCCGTGCAATGACGTCTCCGTTCGGCCCAAGCGTCCAAACAGAGCCGTCCTTTGCCTCATACCGGCTCGTGCGCTTGAGAAGAAGGCTCAGATACGCGCGATACCCGTCATCCGTCCGCAAATCGTATGTCTCTTCCGGAGACTTCGGTTCTGCCGAAGATACTCCGTCCCAGCCAACAACATTCTGGATCTTCCGTTTTGTGCTGTCTGCGTAGTCCTGCACGCTGACAGCAAAAGCGTATTTCTGTTCCGGTGTCATATTCGTTTGGTTCAAATAATTGCAGAACCAAGCCCATTTCGTGCCGAATCCCTGCGCTTTCCGCTCATCGGCATTCGGGGCCTCCTTGAAATACGCCCACGCATCAATGTAGTCGGCCATAGCCGCGCCGGTGTCCATGACGCTCCGCGTCCATCCGGTCTGCATCTTCGCCGAAAGCTCACTCTTGGCGGACGCAACGCTGATATTACCCTCTCGCAGCTCCGAAGAGAGATACCGAAGGTTCTTCACTGTATCCGCGTAGAACCCAGCCCGTACCGCGTCCTTCTGGTCCTGCGTCCAGTCCCTGCGCTCAAGCCAGGAATCAAACTGATCTTCCGCGCTGCGCACAACGTTTCCGTCCATGTCATAGACCGTCTCGATGTTATCCCTGGCCTGTTTTGCCTCTTGGTACATGGCTTCCGTGGCTCCTGCCGCCATGCCGAACCGCTCATAGGCTTTCTGCGCCTGGCTCTTTTCCTCAGTCTTGTTGCTACTCCATCCGCCGGAATACCCGCCGGAACCGGAAGTGGCACTTCCGGTCGTTGTGACCGCTGCACTGCCGGCGTTTCTGCCGTCTGTAGTAGGCGCGACATATGCCGTTCCAAGCTTGTTCGCGATTTTCTTTTTCGTACTTTCCGCCATAGAACGGTCCGTGCTGATTGCAATCGCGTATTTCTGCTCTTTGGTCAGTTCCGTGTTCTTGTTCAGCTCGTTGCAGAACCATTCCCACTTGCTATTGAAGCCCATCTTGTCGCGCTCTTCCGCTGTCGGCGCGTTCTCAAACGCTGCCATACTGGAAATATAGTCGCGCATCTGAACGCCCGTGCTGCTGACATTGTGCGTCCAGCCATACTGGTATGTGGGAGATAGTTCTTGCTTTGCCTCTCCGACTGTAATGTTTCCGAGGTCAAGATCTTCCACAAGCTTGTTATAGGTATCTACCGTATCTCCATAGAAGCCCATGCGAAGCGCCTTCTTCTGCTCCTCCGTCAGATTCTTCGACTCCAACCAATCGTCATACTGCTCTCGTACGCTGCTGGTCACAATGCCGTCAATGTCTTTGACTTCGTGCATTCTCGCGTGCGCGCCGGACGCTTCCAGCATCATCTGCGGCGTAACGCCTGCGGCCTTTCCGAACTTCTGATACGCATCGACTTCACGGGCAGACAGAACCGCAATTGCCGTCCGGTCGTTCAGCTCGTTGTCGTTGTATGCCTGCAAAAGCTCGTCCCGGTTCGTTCCGTCGTTGTTCGCGTCCTTGTACTTGGCTTTTACTGCTTCGTCGAGAAAATACTCTGCAAGCGTCTTCTGGTTTTTCCCTTCAAGCTTCTGCTGCTCTTCGGAAAGTTCATATCCAAATTTTGCCTTTTCGGCATTCTGGAAGTATGCCGCCGCCTTTTCCCGCGCAGATTCTTTCAGATCGTCAGATACCCCGGCATACGCAAGCGAGTCATAGAGCTTCTGCACGTTCCCGAGTTTGTTCTCCGCTTCGTCGCTGATGTACTTTTCAGTCTCGACGGCTCGCCCGAGAATCGCGTTCACGATTTCCTCGTCGGATTTCCCTTTGAGTTCATTGACCCACTTCTCATCGCTCTCATAGCCAACGCCCGCCGCTTCTTTTCCAAGCGCGTTCGCATACTCCTGCGAAAGGCTCATCGCCTTGGATTTCACATTGTCCGGAAGACTCTTGTAGATATCACTGTCCAGCATATTCTTCCGGAGGTTGTAGTCCGTCTGACCTCTCGTTTCTGTGTAATTTGCGTATTGCTCAGAGGTCAGTTTGACGCTCTCCCCGTCTACAGCAATGCTCTTCGGCGGCTTCGTATAGAAGTTGGAGTATTCCGCGTTCACATCATGTAGCCGCGCGATCTCTTCTTCGACTGCGTCTGTCTTCTGCTTGGACGGATATACCGGCGTTATCGCTTTGAATGCTGCGTTCCCGAATCCGCCTGCGCCGTTTCCATCAATGGGAACGCCCCAGTTTCCGTAGGTAACGGCCATATCCTCCCGAAGCCCCGGGGTCTTTTTCTGTACGCCCTGCACCGCGGACTGTACCGGGCCCCAAGCTCCATCCGGCTCCAAATAAGTGCTTCTCTGGTTTTTGTCCAGACTGGATGCCACGCGCCCGATAAGCGTCGGCACATACTGGCCCACATAGTTTCCAAGGATCTGCACGCCAATCTTGGCCAGCAGCTCGCCGGTCCCGGCGCTTCCGGAGTTCTGGATGGTTGTCAAAATGCTGTCCATGCCGCTGAGCATCGACTGCTCAAACACCGGGTCTGTGATTTTAGACAGCGCATCGAGAAAATCTTCAAACGAAATTGGCTTGTCTCCGTTTCTCGCGTTCTGCGCCGCTTCCCAGATCTGCGCGCCGGTCAAAAGCGCTGTGCCTGCCAACGTCAGGCTGTCAATTGGAACATACGTGTCGCCAACCAGAATCGAGAAGTCCTTCGCACCGAAGGCGTTCTTCTGCTGCTCTTTTTCCTTGTCGTCGCCAACGCCTGTCGCCCGAAGAATTCCCTGCTTTGCAAGCATCGCGCCCACACCGAGAAGCGCCGTGCCTGTCGTTGCCGCCGCGAAATCGTCAATGGCCTTCGCCGCCGTAATGTCCGTGTTGCCCTTCTGCATCTGAATGAGGTCCCATGCCCCTTTCAGATACCCGAGCGGCGAATATTCCACCGTCCGGACCATGACGTTTGCCGGGACCTTCTTGAATGGATAGACCGTACTGGACAAGAACCGTCCGAGTTTGCTTCCCTTCCCGAGAGATGTTGCCCACTTGGATACGGCGTTCAGATCGTTATATGTGCCTCTCTTCGCTTCGGTCATTGCGTAGGTTCTGGCAGCGTCCGTGATCTCCGTCAACCCGTTCGCTTTCATATAGCCTGCCAGCGCGACGGAATACATAGGTTTCGAGAACAACATGTCTTCCGCTTCCAGCGCTTTGCTGTTCAGATTGTTCGCCTTTTCCGCGATATTCAAGGCCTTGTCAATGCCGCGTGTCAAAGCGTTCTGCGGGTCGTTGATCTTCCAGTATCGGCGCTTGTCGTTGATGTCGCCCGACGCGTTGGAGTACTTTCCCGTGCTGTCTTCATAAAGATCGACTGCGTTGTCGTAGTCCGCCCAGCCCAGATTCAGAAGATTCTGGTCTGCCTTATTCAGCGGATTTAAGAATGCTTTCGTTCGGCCTTCTTTGTTCCCGATGAAAACAGTTTCTATGAGTGCGGCAAGGTTATCCTTGCCGATCTTTGTAACTGCGCCGGAGACGTTGCCCATGATGTTCTTTGCATGTGTCGAAGGGTTCGCCAGCATCGAGAAATACCGCCACTGCTGCGCCGCTTCGCCGAGAGATGTCGGAATCTGGTCTGCAACATTTTGATAAATGTTCTGCAAAGCGGCTTCCTGCGCGTCCGCCGTTGTCGCATTTTGGTACGTCTCCAGAAGCGTATCCGGAACATCGATCTCGATCTGCTTGTTTGCAGATCTTCTCTGGTTAATCTGCGCTTCCAGATTGGAAACCATCTTCTGCACCGTGAATATCCTGCCCTCCGGCGTCAAAGACTTCATGAGCCGCGCCGCCTGCACCGCCTGACCGGCGTTTGTCTCAACCGCTGTCAACGCAACCAGAATATCAGACGCTGCATTGTAGTTTCCTTCCGCGATAGCGTCTGCATACAGTGTTGTGCCCTGAGAGACAAATTTTGCGCCTGCCTTCCCGGCATTTGCATCGCGGATGAACTCGCTGCGAATCTGTTCGATGGTTTTTCCTCTGGCGTACTGCTTTTCAATCTGCTTTGCGCCGTCCTCAATCGCCTGCTTGTTGCTGTAGACCTCATGACTGAGCTTTCCGTCCTGTACAAGCTGTTCAATTCTCCCGACCATCTCGTCTGTCGTGATCTGCGCTTCCGCCGCCGTGCGGGAGAACCTGCTGACCTTCGTCTCGCCATCCATAGAAACGGGGATATCCACCACACGCGTCGGATTCTCGCCCGGTTTAATCGCGCCGTACTGGTTGCTCGCATGGCTCAAGGGGTCAAATCCGGCAGGCGCTGCGCCGGGCGCTTCGATCTGTGCTGCTTCCGTGCCTGCCGGAGACGCGCCCCGCCGTTCTGCGTGCCACGTGTGTTCCTCCGTATTGGTATCCGTACTCACGCCACGAGACGAACCGGATTGATTTGGTGTTTGCATGTCTCTCCTTGATAGTAACCAATCCCGGTACTGATATGCGGAATCGTAGTCCATAACCGGCAATGTATCCAGTTCCGCCTTGCTCCACTTTTTATACGAACCCATGTTTTGCACAACCGCATCTGCGCTGTCTCCGTTGTGCATCATGAAATAAATATCCGGGCTTCCCTTGTCCGCCGTCCAGCCGTCGTTTGCATACTCCGGGTTAAACGCGACTCTAGCAACCGGCTCAAAACCATACCGTGCATATAGTTTTACAAGATCTGCTCCGTAGCAGTCCAGTTTGTTGCCGCCGAGCGCAACCGCTTGCGGGATGGTGCTCTTTGTAGCGCCTTTCGGAGCGCCTGCCGCCTTGTTCGCAAATACCGCTTCAATGTCTCCGTCGGGTGCAACCGCAAAGCCTGTGCTGCCGTTTGCGTCCATGTAGGTTCTTGCGCCGGATTCCTGCAATTCCTGTACGCTTTTTGGCGTAACCGCCCACCCATTCCGCGAGTCAGCAGCCCGCGCACCGTCCAGAGCAGACGAAAACGCGGCATTGTCCGCCGAGCTGTCATGCAGCTCCACGTTGACAATACCGCGTTCAGTAAGTGTTCTTTGCGATTCTGGACTTAGTAGAACGATTCCAGAAACTGATAGATTTCCTTGTCCGTTCTCCCCAAGTCTGCCTTGAGCTCCTTGGCTAAGTCCATCGCCATTGGGTCGTCCCCGTACTCCTTCTCCAGAAGTTCCGCCCAGTTGACTTCCATTTTCAACACCTCCATTTATTTCATTGTAAGCCGCATCCTTGGTATTGTCAATATTCAGTTGTGCAGTTTGTCTTGCCTGCCTTGTGTTGATAGCATTTGCTACTGCCTGAGCTTGTCCTTCACTCGCGAAAAATCCCGGCGCGGCGAGTTCGCCGTTTTGAATCAGTACAAAGCCGCGCTTCCCATCCACATTGGAGAAATACGGTCTGACTTCAACCAAATTCGGTGCAGCCGTTTCAGCTGCATTCTGGTTCATGGCCGCCATGATGATATTGTCCAGCTCTGTTGGCTCTCTGACCTGCGTCACATTCTCCGGCGTCTGCACGCCCTGCAAGGTGTCCAGAACCGCCTGATCCCAAGGGCTCGCCGTCGGGTCAACGATTCTCTGCCCCCTTGCGGCGATGCCCTGCGCCAGCATCTGCCCGCCACCAAGAATGCCGCCGATGGCCGCGCCCATTGCGCCCTCTTTGGCCGATTCCAGAGGGTTGATAACCGCATCTTCATCGTTCGTCGAGAGCCACGGCGCATCCTGATCGTAAACTGCCTTATTCACGAGCCGCTCGATCATGCCCTGAATGACTTCTTCCTTGCCTTCGTCCAAGGAAGAAGAGACCCATTTCCGGATCTTCTCCGGGCTGGTAAGCCCCTCCTTTCTCAGCTCGCCCGGCAGCTGCTCGACGCCTCCGCCGACCTCGACAATCGCGTTCGCCGTCGAAGAAAGCAGCGTTGCCAGAAGCGCTTCGTCTTCCGTTGCGCCCTTCTCTATGGCGTCGTCATAGCCGTTTCCGAAGCTCTGAATGAAGCTTGTCCAGTACATCGGGTCTTTGGATAGCTTCTGCACCGCGTCAGCGACCGTCGCCGACAGTCCGGATGCCTGCGGGGCCAATGTTGCCGCTGTAGATCCGCCCGCCGTCATGGCCGCGAGCGCCGCGTTCGGGATTGCCGACATCGTGCCCTGAATCAGTTGATTTGCGATATCGCCGCCCTTGCCGTACTGGCCCCATCCCGTAGCCGCTCTCTGCGCAAACTGCGCCGTCGTGTCCTTTGTGGCGCTGTCAACGTCTTCAATTGTGTGAAAAAGGGAATCCGTAATCGGCGTGTCTCCAAGATAAATCTCGCCGGTTTTCTTATCGGCGCGGCTGTTCGTGAACGACTCTATCGCGCGCATAACGTCAGCGCCCTTCTTCGCTACAGTGCGAAGCGTACTGGTAACGCCGGAATTGAACTGTCCTGCGCCCGCTTCCAACGAGTTATAGATGGATTCCAGAATGCTGTGATCTCCTGTGACCTCGCGCTTTTGCTTTGTCAGCTCGTTTCTCTCTGCGACCTTCTGCATATCCGGGCGCCCGGTCTTCTGCGTAGACTCGCCAATTTCTCTGTCAAGTGTCTTGATTTTTCGTTCTATCTCGGAGACAGTCCGGTTTCGGCCCTTTTCCTGGTCCCTGGCAACAGTCTTCTTCGCAGCAGCGCTATTTTTCAAGCTTTGCTGTTCGCTTTCTCTCGCCTGTTCCGGTGTCTGGCCGCTAAGAATTGCCGTAGCAATCTTTTGATTGGCGGTATTCCGAAGATCCCTGGCATACTGGGTGTTCTGCCCAACGGTGTACCCATTCCTCGTCGCCTGCTCCATGAGAGACTGCTTTCTCTGGTTCTCCGAAATCTTCTGGTTGACAGAGCTTTGGAACGAAAGCCCGTAGGTTCTGGAGCTTCCAATCGTCGCCCTGTCCATAAGGTCGTTCAGCGCGGCGGACTTTTCTGCCTGACTGAGCGGCCGCTTTTTGGTCGTCTTGGAAGACGAAGAAGAACCGGGCGAAGAGCCAGACGTACGCTGCGAGACAGACTCTAGCGTTCCGGACTGTGTCGGAGAAGCGACGCTGCTTGGCGCTTTTGTAACGCCTGTGATCGTCTTCGGCGTGCTGCTCTTTTTCCCTGTACCGGTATTTTTCTTCGCGCTGCCCTTATTCCCCGTGCCGGTATTTTTCTTCGCGCTTGGCTTGATGCTGTCGTACTGCTTCTGCGCCTTCACACTGCGTTCGCCGTTGTCAGTAATCATGCCTGTTCCCCTCTTCCCTTACCAGTACCGTCGATCCTGGTTCTTCTGCCATGAATACTGTCGGTCGAGACTGACATTGTTTTCTTTTGCCTTATTATAAATGTCAAGTTCACGTTCAAGTTCCTTGTCCGAGAGTTCCTTGTTGTAAATCTCTTCGAGCTTTGCAACCACATCGTCAGACAGCCCGTAAAGTTTCCCGTACAAGCCGTACTTTCCGCCTGCTGCGGCAATCTCCGCCGCCTTTCTTGCCTCTTCCGAAGCTAGATTCCGGTCAGCACTCACCTGACTGAGCATCATATTGAGAATATCCAGCGCGCGGTTGCTGTCGTTCTTGGATGCGTCGATGATGCTCTCATCTACTCTCACAGCCTCCTGATACAGCCGCTGCGCAAGCTCCATGTTGTTTTCCGCCTGCGCCTTCTGGATCGCGTTCTGATACTGCTGGCCAAGAAGCGTCCGCTGCCGCTCAATTTCCGCCCGGTTCTGCGCCTCTGCGTTTCCAAGCGCAGTCAGATCGCTTTGCAGTTGGTTGCTCCTTGCAAGCTGCGCCTGCCCTCTTGTTCCGGTGTTCAGCCCGGACGCATTGGCCATCTCGTTGTAATTGGACTGTGACCGGTCTGCGTTCGCCTGTGTCTGCCTGCGCTGCTCATAATAATTTGAGCCGATTTTGCTCTCTTCGCCCGCAAGATTTGACACGTTCTGGTTATAGTCGTTCTCAAGCTGAGCTTTGTTGGCTGCCAGCTGCTGCTCATACATTCTCCGGATATATTCCGACTGGTCAGCCGCCGCCGGCGTTTTCTGATCGCGCAGCCCCTGTAGCTGCTTCAGATAGTCCTGAATTTGCTGATTGTAGGCGTCTCTTTGGCTCGCTGCGCTGTCAACCATCGTACTAGAACCAGAGCCCCCCGTACTCGCGCTGGGGGTTTCATCTGTACTCCCAGCCCCGGCGCCAGAACTCGAATCAGATGCTCCCGGCTCTCTCCACGGCAATCCCCCTGCACCAGACCAGCCCCGGCCACCACCTCCGCCGCCTCCGCTTCCAAAAGGCGGCTGATATGTAATATTAGCTTTTGAGGTTACGCCGTCCTTTGTAACCCAGATATTTCCGCCTTTATCCGCCGTCCACGAAGACCCATCAGAAACGGTCATAGATGTGCCCTGATTCTTTTTCAGCGACTCAGTAATGTCATATCCGGCTTTTGTACCGATGTTATAAACGCCCATTTATTCCTCCACTTCCCACGCGGCGGCATATTCCTCCACGCTGTAGGATGTATCCGAAAGACACTTCGTAATCTTCCCGTTTTGAACAGCCCACTCGCCGGCCTTATAGATATCGTGTGCGCCCGTTGGGTGTACGAAATTCCGCGCCGTCTCTCTCGACGTTCCATGATATGGCTTATTGAACGTGTACCACGCAGAATTTCCGGGCTTGATATCCGGGTAAACCGCATTGTCGTAGTCCTGGAAACATTCCCATGGCTCCCCGCCGACGTTAAAAACGTCTCCCACAACATGCTTCCCGGCTTCCCACTCGTCATAAAGCGCCGAGCACATGATAATTTCATCTGCCGTTTTTGGCTTCTCGCCCTTCATCAGAAGCTTGGTCATATTCGCCGTGGATGTCAAAAGGTCGTAGACAACAGGCGTTGCAACAACCGGCTGCGGCGTTGGTACCTGGACATTCGTCAGAAGCCATGACCCAGCAATGATTTCCTGCCGGAGATAATCGGCTGGATCAAATGCACGCAGTTCAAAACCACTTTCGGAAAAAACCATAACCAGCCCCGTCAGTTCTTCCAATTCTGGGAGGGATTCTCCGACAAAGCGAACCGAAGTGGATGTGTTCAGCATCCTTACACGTTCGTATGTTTGATTGTTATGTGTGATGTACATAATGCCTCCTATACAAGCATACCGTCTGTGAGTAAGAAGTCGGACGGAAGAATAAAAGCTGGGCGGATACCATAGGAGTGACCTTGCGTTTGCGACGTATACATGCCATCAGTGGTGACGGCGTATCCCCATCCGCTATTATATATCCTATTGGAGCGAAGCCACCACGCAGTAGCGGCTCCGTCGTATTTGGCAATTCGCTTATTGTTTGCGGATGCCCCTGTACCACTCTCAAAATAAGATAATTTTGAGCCATCTACAGGGAGGTAATCCCCTGCGTCTTTTGTTGTCCACCCAACCTCATAGCCGGATAGCAGAAATACTTTGCAGGCCAACTCCTCAACCCGTTCCTTACCATCCGGGAGATATGGAATCCGCACCGACTTGATAGCGTTCTTGACATCATCATCAAGCGAACCGAGGAATGTGTTATTTAAGTATGTGTTGCTAGTATCAACACGGCGTTTATTGTAAATATCTTTCATAAGCATCCACGTGCCGTCGCAGCTTGCGTCATAGGACCCGCTCGGGTGCCCCTGATGTACTACTAAAAAATCCTTTGCTGAGCCGCCGACGTTCAGCTTGACTGTGCGCCCAATTGCCAACGTTTTGGCCGGAATCCCGACCCTCGGCGCAGGGCCTCTTCGTAAAAACATTCCCATGTTTTCCTCCTAACCGGCATTGAATGCACCGCTTCCAGCGTTCGTGTAAAAAGTTCCCTTTGCGATATCATACATCCCGAGCACATTGTCAGAGTTTCGCCGGCATGGGATAAGTTCCCGCACCAGATTATTACTGCCGTAGATTTCGGCTCTATAAATCTTCGTTATGGAAAACCCTTCGGCAGCCCCCGCATTGTTGTTTGCAAACATATACAAGGGATATCGTGATACGAAGCTACTCTCCGCTGAGACTGCCACTACTTTTCCGTTGATTTTTATAGAACTTCTATCCATTCCAATTTCAAATCTTCCTGTTGGTTTTTCGTCCAACGTGGTTGTCGCAGCACTGTAATCCGCCCTGTAAGCGCCTTTGTATGTCAGAAATCCAAACGCGCCAACGTTTGCTCCGTTACGTGCGCCAAAAATCCACTCTGTTTCGCCTGAAAGATCATGCGCTATATCCGCACGTACCTCCGTGTCCGAATTTGGATTAACCCCAGTATTGATGTACGCTGCACCATCGCTTTGAATATACGCAACCTCTGTATACCCCGCCGGAATACTGCTTTTTGAAACAGATATCTGCCTCGGCCCCCTTCCGCTCATCCGAAGACCACCACCTTAACCGGGATGTTGACCGTCGGGGCCGCGCCGATGCACTGCGCGGTCAGGCTGTTCGCGCCCGTCTTGTAGTTGTGGATAAGGGCAAAGCCCTCCAAAAGAGCCGCGTCCGCGTCCGGGTCCGTCCCCGAAAGCGCCACGTCCCACTGCGGGTCAACGTAATAAGAAGCTTTCAACCCCGTGATCGTGATCGTCTGCGCTTGGTACCCGTGCGAATCCGCAGCCCAGCCCGAGGCAAGCAGCGTGCCGGTGAACTGCGTCGCCGTCTTTAAATTCTGAAGCGCCGAAAACACGCCGCCGGACGAAACAGGGTTGCCGCTGTTTTTCGCCGGGGCCGCGTCGATGCTAAGGTCCGTAATGTTTGCCATGACGTGCGTGTGAACAGTGGGCGCTTTGCCGTTCAGCGCCGCCGTCAGCGCATGCACCGCCGCATACACGACCTTATTCATAATTGCGTCCTGGCTCGTCTCGGAAAGCTCGCTGTTCACGAGAACCCTCGTCGCGCCCGACGCGATGCCGTCTAGCTTTTCCTTGTCCGTGCTGCTCATCAGCCCGTTTGCCGTCTGCGTCGCTGGGTCGATGATGACCGGCCGATTTTCAAGTGTTTCAATCTTAACCTGCGCGGCAGAAAGAGCAGTTTGCAGGTTCGTAAGCAGCGTCGTAACGTCAGAAGCCAGCTTCAGATAGTTGACACTTCCGTTCGGGACCGCGCCAATCGCCATGTTCTTGACCTGCTCCTGTACATTCTCGATCGCCGCCTGAACCGTCCCGGCTGGGATATCCGTTGTCTTTGCAAACGCGAGGTTCGCCGCAATCATCGCCGGGAGCAGCGTCTCGTTAATCCATGTCTGAATCGTAAGACCCGCCTCGTCAAACTTTGCCTTGAGCTCTGCCGCAGTCAGTCCGCCGACGTCGTTCGGTTCGTCGTCCAGCTGCTGAATGATGTTTAAGTTTGTCTCAAATGCCGGTAACGCCATCAAGTCACCCCCGTTTTGTTAAGCGCTCGTTGCAGCTGCCCGTAACCGCTGCCGCCCTCCACTGGCATTTCCGGGCCCTGGCCCATAACTGGCCCGTTGGATTGCTGCCCCACCATCTGCGCCTGCATGCCCTTCAATTTATCAATCAACTCCTGCTTTTTGGAAACATATCCTTCCGGGATACGGTCCAGGTAGTCAACCAGCTCAATTTTCCCTTGCATCAGAAGGTTGTCGAGCGTCTGCACTGTCGTGATCTCGCTCCAATAAGAAGACGCGCCCACATCCAGCTTAAGACTCATCGGAATCTCATTGAGAATCGAGAAATCAAACGGTTTGTTAAATTCCTCGTTCTGTAAGCTCATACCAAGCGGCTGATTGTTCATCTCCTGTTTGGAAAGGAACTTTACCTGCACATACCGCGTGCCGTAATACACGCGCATCATGTCAAGATAAATCCTGCCGAGATCTTCAATGGATTCATACATGTTGAGCTTCACAAGCTCCAATGGCGCATTGGAAGCCCTCTGCAACGCGATAATTGCCGACGTGTTATCCGGTCTGGTATCGCCCAAAGCCGCATCACTTGCACCCATGAAGTTCTGCGTGTAGTTGACGGCAAGGTCAATAAACTGCCCGATCTGCGGGCTGATCTGCGCCGGGTCAATGATCTTCGCAATAGAGTTCATGTCCCCGCCGTTGACACCGATTGCCGCGCCGACGCGAGAGTCCCATTTGGGGATTCTGGTTTTGTCGTAGACGATCTTCGGGTACGCCGTCGTCATGAGAGAGATCATCGCCATCGCGAACGCCTTATTCACAAACTTCTGGTTCGGCAGCAGCTGCGAAATCAGCGCCTGTCCGTGATAGCAGTCCTGAATATAATCCCAGTTCATCCACGTAATGGGATAAAATTTCAGTTCCGTGTCCTTGTCCGCTTCCAGCTCCACATTCTGCGTGCATTTGTAGCTGTGAATTGTCCCCGTCTCAAAATCCCGATAGAGATACACATACATGGAAACCCGGTCGTCGGTCAGCGCGTCCATTTTGTTGTTGTATGCCTCGGAGTCTGCCTTGATGGAATCGATATCGTCCTTTCGGACGCCGTTCTTTTCTGCCAGATTCTTCACATACTCCACCTGCTTGCGCATGGGAATGATGATATACGGCTGCTCCTGCACATTCCGCTCATTCGGATTGCCGAAGATAATTCTGGTGTTCTCAATGATCTCCGTGACAATGCCGCCCTTCGCCTCCTGGCCGGTCTCCATGTCCGGGTCGAACCACGAATAGGTCGCGCCGTCTCCGTCTACCGCAGCATTTCGCATGAACTCGCGGACCTTCGTCACGATTTTGTTACGTTCAAAAAGCTCTGCGAACTGCTTGTTCAGAACATCCGTCACCTGCTCCAGATCGCCCAGCTCATATCTCGACGTAGAGTTCAGCGGCGTTGCCTGCATCGAAAGGTTGTTCGAGCTGATGGTTGCAATCTGGAACAGCGTCACACGTTTCAGAAAATTGAAGACCGGCGTCGGAAGACCGTTTGACTCCACGCCCTCCCACTGCTTTCCAATGAAGAAGTTTTCATTTTCCTTGACCGTGTCGTATAAATTGATCTGCGTATTGAATGACACGCCCTTGTCATATCGCTTGTAAACCAGTTCCGGTGTCGGTTTTTTCATCTATCTCTCTCCCTCGGGGTCCCATAGGAAAGAATGTTCGCAACGCCTTCGTTGAACAGTTTCATTTCCTCCTCTGCCCGCCGTTCCTCGTCTGTTTTCTCCGGTTCCGTCGCTTCCTGCTTATGGCGTCTTTTCCATACAACCGCCGCAATCAGCAGCAGCACCGAGCCATGCAGCAGAATGAACATGCTGAGAATGCCCAGCAAAATACACATCATAAGTTCCATAGAAGCCTCACTTTACATATCCGGTGAACCGAACCCGCATATCAACGCCCAGAACCGTCACGTCGTTTGCAATTGAAACGGTATCAATCAGAAGTTTATAATAGACAAACTTCTTCACCTTGAGCTTGACCCTTCGCATATGCGGGCTTGTGTTCGTGTTGAATGTGAAATGTTTGAAATCCACCGAAGAAAATTTCATGACCGGAGCCGTTACCGTCTTCTCTGCGTATTCGCTCTTCCTGTCCGACCTTGCCGAGACCGTGCATCTCGCGCCGGCCGCCGGTTTCAAGCTTACCCATATGACAGAGCTGTGCTTTCTCTGGTAATCTGAACCGAAGTCCATATTTCCACTTTCCCAGATACAGTTGATTTCCTGACCGAGATCGTTGTGGACCAGCTCATCAAACAAAACCAGCTTTCCGTCCGATGTCCCGAAGTACACATCGTTGCCGTCTCTGCATCCGCACACAACCTTGAGGTTCGTGTATTTATACCAGACGTCTTCTATATACCGGTGAACCAGTGCCGTGCCTGCCGTATCGTTCAGGAACACGTAATATTCCTGTTTGCTGTCGTCATCAAAAATAAATACCTTTCCCGGGTCTGCGCTCTGCAAGGTGTTGCGCACCTTTTCGGAGACAAGCTTTGCGTTTCTCTCGTCTCGGACCGTGGAAGACGTCATCTTCCAGTCATACAGCGCATTTGCGTACATCGAGCGCGGGAAGTTGTAGACTAGTCGGACCTGACCCGGCGCCTCGTTGCCGATCTCCCGGTTCAGTGGAATCGTATAAAATCCAGCCGTGACCACGCCGTCTGCCAGCGTCGTTGCGGAATACTCCGTGGCATAGACGCTGCCCGGCTTGAAGGTCAGCAGTCTGTCATAGTGCTTGACCATTGCCGTAATCGGCGTGTTTTCATCGCCAACCAGCATTTCATAGAGGTCCGGGAAATACTCTGCCGAAGCAACGCCAGCTTCCGTAATGCCGCAATACAGTGCCTTTGCCGTACCGTCTCCGTAGAGAAACACTCTGGTATCGTTCGCGCCGTTGAAAAATTCCCAATACCGCATCTTTGTGACCTGCGAGCGAAGCTCGTTTGGCGCGGTATAATAAATTTCGACATTGTTGTTCCCTGTCTGCGGCGCGCTCGAGAACGTTACCGTGCCGCCGGTCGTGTCCTTCGTGACCTGCGCGCTCTGCATAAGTGCGCCGTCCACATAGATCTGGTCAATGCTCAGAAGCTCGCCTTCCGGCAGGACATACTTTGTAGACTCTCCATCCGCTGAAAACCGGACGCGCTTCTTTCCAGTCAGCCGGTTCACATTCTCCAGCGTCGTGCCGCCGCCCTTCGGAGATGCCGCCGTCACTACCAGCGGAATATACCCTTCTACGGTCTGCACGCTTCCCGTGCCGTCCCACGACAGATACTCATGCCCGTTGAGCATATAGACCTTGTTGTTGAATCCAAAAAACGTTGTTGGCGCGTCAGTAATGTTCCCAAGCTTTGTCTTGCCTTCGGAAATCTTCCACACGCCGCCATCCGCCGCGCAAAGTGTAATTTCTTCCCCTGCAACAAAGCCGTGCCACAGCCCGCGCACAGCCCCCTGGAAGGCCTCGATTGCCTGCATGCCGGGGCGCACTTTCAAATGGTGTTGCGGCGTAATCTGCCAGTTTTCCATTCTGGACGCCTCGCCGACCTTCAGCTGCGTGTCGCCGTCCTTTGATTCATTGAGTCCAAGAAACTTCTGAATCTGTAAAACCTTCGCGACATCCGAAGTTACGATTTTCGCCATACTTCCTCCAATTTGGGAAAAGGGCAGCTTGCGCTGCCCTTATACTCAGTTCGTGCTCTCTGCCACGCCGGACCAGTACATGCCGGTCTTCGTCGCTGCTGCACGGATGGTCTCGCCAGAAGCAAGCGTCGGCTTGCTGGATGCCGAGTACGTCTGCGCGGTATCGCTGAAACGCGGGTCGCTGCCGTCCGTGGTGTAGAGAATCACAGCGTCGGCTGTCTCCGAAGTGATCGTCGCGGTGTTCGACGCAATGACGATTGCCGGGTCTGCCGCTACAGTACCCGTCTTGCAGGCGACGTAGATGCCGTCTGCCTTCGTGGGCTTCACGAAAGCGTCAAATATGACGCGCATTTCGACCAGATCGCCGGAGATGCCAGGCGGGTCGGTGTGAATCTTGTAATCTTGCAGCTTCATCGGGGAAATCGCCGCATTCTTGAAGACGATCATGAAGTACACATCCGCCGGAAGATAGCTGGACGGGACCTTCTTGACGGGCATGCCGTCAAACTCGCCCACAACGCCCTTGACAAGCGCCTTCGTGCCGATGCCCTCGAGCTTGACATATTCGTCACAGAGCTTGAGATGCTTGTACATATCGTTTCGGATGTACAGCGTTCTTCCTTCCTGCGGGACAAACTTGTCGTCGAGTGCGCAGGTGGCGTCCATGATCATACCTGCAATCGTGGACTTCGTCGGCGCAGCGCTCAGTGCCGTGTGAAGACCAGCCTTCGTCGCACAGACCTTGAAGCGGTACTTGTCGATGAACGGGGTCATGACGAGGCGCAGCTGGCGATTGAGTGTCGTTGCAGCAGTCTTGATGTTGAACTGTTCTTTTGCGTTGCCCTTGTCAATGGTCCATGTGGATGCCTTGTCCTGCTTCATCTGGAACTCGTAGAGATTGTCTGTAAGCTCCTGCGGCGTGCCGTAGCGGTTCGAGCCGGAGCGGGTATAATCGTTCAGCGGCGCAACGTCAGGGTCATAGACCTTGACAGTTCTGACACCGACAAATTCCATATCGAGGTCCTTCGAGAAGGAACTCTGCGTCAGAGAATCCTGATAAAATTTTTCCTGTACCTTGTCGGAATACTTTTCCGCAAGATTGATGGTTTTCGACATTTTTTACCTCCTGTCAATCGTCGCTCAACAGGTATTCGAGGAACGGGTCCTTCGCCGTCTCCTTTCCTTCTGTTTTCGCGGAACCGATACTTTTCTGCTTGTTTTTCTCGTTTTGCTTCATGGCGTTGATGCTCTCCTGAAGCTTTCTGTTGTTCTCTGCGAGCTGCCGGTTTTCATACCGACCGTAGGCGGAGACCAGGGTCTCCCCGTTTCTGACGTCGTCCCAGACTTCCTTTGGAATCTGACCGGGGTCGACGTCCTTGTAGAGCTTCAAGAACCGCTCGATGTCCTGCTGCCGTGCCTGTTCCTGCTCCTGCTGAGACTGTTGATTCCGGCTCCGCTCTTCCTCGAGCCGCTCCGTTCTGGAAAGCCGCTGTTCTGCGTCTTCCCGAAGAACGCGCTCGTGGGCTGCGTCCCGGCTCAATCCCTGCGAAACGTAGGCGTTCTCCCGCACAGACTGCAAAAATGTGTTTCTGTCCGTGCCGGATTTCTGCGCTGCTGCGTCCAGCAGACTGATGATCGCCTCGTTGTCCTGCTTGAACTTCAAAAGCTCGGCATTTTCCTGTTGCAGGTGGTCTCTCTGCTCCAAAATGCGGTCATGGTTCAAGCCCTTTTGTGCAAGCTCCGTGACCTGCTGGCGGTTTACCTGCCGGATTTCCTTGTTGAACTTGAGGTCGAACAGTTCTTCCTGCGCAGCCTCTTGCGGCTTTTCATCAGGTTTCTCCTGTCCTTCCGGTTCTGTGTCCTCCGGCTCCTGCGTGGTTTCAGATTCTTCGGCTACTTCTTCGCTCGTTTCCTCTTCGGTCTGGTTGCCGTCGTCTTCGGAAACAATATCGCTCAGATCAACTCCGAATTCTTCATCCATAAACTCGTTCATTTCTTCCTCCTGTTTTCGCCTCTGGTAGGGCGTATTCACGGGTCTGGTAGCCCGTTGTCTAAAAACCGTAATACGGGGTAATTTCCTCCCATACGGAGGGTTTCTTCGCCGCGAGCGTCGCAACCAATTCGGAATAACGCTCGTTGAAAAAACTCGCCATCGAGTCGTTTTCCCCCAGAAGAAGGTGCGCCGCCAGCCCGTATGGCATGATTCCCTGCGCAATCACATCGTCAAGCCCGATCTCGTCGGAGAAGTCTTTCAGCTCCGGGCAGATCGCCCTCTTTCCGTCCTCTCCAGTCTGGAATGTATCGGAATATGGAAATAACTCATGCCGCAGAACGTTCAGAATGCTGAGCGTCCGAAGCCGGTATTCCTGCGTGTCCTGCGTCGACGTTGCGCCGCTCGACTCGTTCTGCTCGTCCATCAAATGAATGGCTCTGGAAAATACCCAGTCTGGCGTTGTCATAACATCCTCCTAAAAGTTCAGATAGCTGCTGTCAGCCTCTCCGCCGGTCATGTAATCGCTGTAGCTTTCTTCATGCTCCTCTTCGTCTACGGCGGGAGCCTGCTCCGGCTTTAAGGTCCGAAGCTGCGCGTAATATCGAAGCGCATCTGGTGCGTGCGTAATATCGTGCGGTTCTTTGGCACAGTCCGACGGGTTCTTGTCGTCGTGCTGAATCGCCATCAGATCGTCGATAATCCCCTTGCAGGTGTTGAAAACCAGAAGCCCCGGCTTTCCATCTGCCATGGGCTTTAACAGTTCCTTGACTGCCATCCAGCCCGCCACACGGGAATTATTCGCTTTGACAACCGGAAGTCCACTTTCTGCGAACAGCTGCGCCATTGTCTTGCCGGTGTCCTTTAATGTCGACCACATATCCGGCGGCGCAATCGTATACTCTACTCGTTCGCCCGGCGGAGTCGACACAATCGCTGCATTCGCCGCCTGCGAAACAATCAGCCTCGATTCGTTATATTCCCGGTACAGATACGCCCTGCCGTTATAATCAACTGCAATCCACAAACACGCGAACATATCCAGACCGTAGTCAAACGACCGATACTTCGCCCAGCCGGACGGAATCGCAAACGGCTGAATGACGTGCGTCTTGATCGTGAACTCCGGGAAGAATCCGCCGGACAGCGCATCCCAGTCGCCAAACCGGTGTGCCCGTCTGATATCCTCCGGCAGCAGATTCAATGCGTTTACATAATCCGGAGATCCTTTCAGCAGATCGACGTTATCTTCGACCGTCGCTTTCAGAAACAGATAATCGTCCGGATTCTCTTCCGGCAGAAAATCTCTTGTGACAAAGATTCTCTTCACCCACTGATGTCCGACGCCGCCGGGGTTACATGTCAGATACACTCGTTTCGGGAAAGGCGTTGCACCACGGCAGCATGCCGCGATACCGCGAAATTCCTGTTCGGTGAACTGCGTCGCCTCTTCGATGAAAATCCAGTCGTATTCCTGTCCCTGATACTTGCCAGTCACAGCCGAGCCGTACCCGTCCATGTTGCCAAACTTGATACTGGAGCCGTTGACAAACGTCAGAAGATGCTTTTGCACGTTGTATGTAGCAAGACTGTCCGGAACCAATTTCAGAATCGGGTCTATGACGGAGTTTTCCAGATCTTCATATCTCCGTCTGATAACCAGAATCCGAAGCCCCGGATACTCAATGCACCCACCTACAGGCTTTCTCTGCGTGCACCACGACTTTCCGCCGCCTCTCGCACCGCCGTAACAGGTGTATTTCACCCGGCTTTCAAAGAACCGCCTCTGTGGCTCACTGTTCGGGCAGCCAAGATTCAGCGTGATCGCTCCGCCCTTTGCCGTTTGTTTTCTTGCCATAGTACCCTCCGCCCGCGCTCACCTTGACGCCCGGATTGCTCCGGGACGCCAAAGTAAGGAGGATTGAAACATGGCCACCGCCAAGGTCAACGCGGGAGTTTTTGGAAAATTTCAGATCTGGTTTCAATCAATGGGGTACGTGTTTTTCTGCTACCCCATCTGGGAATCAGTGGGAAAAGCTCTGAGAGGCGATACATGGGGAAGCTGGATATAACTATACATACTAGAGACCTCGCCCCCTGTTTTTCCGCTACCCCCTCCCATTGCCAGATCGTTCGCGGGAGGGCATCCCCGGAAGCGCCTTCCCGTGCGCATGCCCTCAGAAAAAACGCGCGGGGGCTTATTGGCTCCGCAGCAGGGGCTAATAGGCAGCACGCGCACACGCACCCGCAGTGCCCCAGCTCTCCCGGCATTATGCCGAAATATAGTTGACTGTAATATATTTATGTCTACTCATAAGCGAATAGTTGTGAGAGCTACATAATTTCCAGAGTATCCTTAACTATTTGCGAAATATGAACGCAACAAAATAGATATTTGGTGGCGTTTCCTACTTGAAAGCCGTTTTGGACCCGCCGAACTCAATATTGATCGTCAGTTCTCCGGTGCCTTTGCCTTCGTCCTGCTTATCGACCATCTTGCAGCCGTCGAAGTCCTGCTTATTGGCAAAGATGCTCTTGGACGAGTTCGGGCCGGACCAGCCGGGCGCGGTGTTGTACTGCCCGCGAATCCAGGTAGCAAACTTTTTTAGCTCGCGCGCCACGTCCATTTTATTGGCCGGCGGATTTTTGATCGCTTTTGACACGCTCTCGGCGTCCATGCCGATTGTGCCGCAGAAATGCCACCAATCCGCCTTCGGGTATTCCCCTGTTTCGACCTTGTGTTTGTAATCGTTGATCGCCGCCACTGTCTGCTTGTAAGACAGTGGA
>ERZ1034962.285-NODE-285-length-26991-cov-5.252265_pt1 | contig 26991 bp, 19 predicted proteins | sample MGYA00520696_ERZ1034962 | MGnify/ENA primary metagenome ERZ1034962 (study PRJEB33766, sample SAMN09781770) | gut metagenome | biome: gut microbiome | host: Homo sapiens | place: Madagascar | study: EMG produced TPA metagenomics assembly of the PRJNA485056 data set...
GGGGTGGCCGGCTTCGCAGCCGGAGCGGGAGATGCGGGCTTTGCGGGGGCCGCCGCCGGTGCGGCGGGCTTCGCAGGAACAGCGGCGGGCTTTGCAGGGGCCGCCGGAGCGGTTGGCTTCGCGGCGGGAGCCGGAGCCGGAGGCTGTGCCGCCGGAGCGGCCGCAGGGGCCGGTGTCTGCTTGAGGGCTTCGGGGTCGAGGCTCAGCGGCTGCGGCACCGCCTCCTTCTGGACCGGGGCCTGCTCACCCGCCATCACGGACCCGGCATGCGGATCGCTCTTGGAGGTGAAGCGCGCGAGCACGAGCGTGTTGATCAGGAAGATCGCGCCCAGCCAGGCCGTCACCTTGATGAGTACGTTGCCGGCGTTCGCGCCGAACACCGCCTCGCCCATGCCGCCGGCAAGACCGCCCAAACCGCCCTCTTTCGGTTTCTGCAGCATCACGACAAGCGCGAGCAGCAGGCACACGACAACTTCGACCACGTAGAGAAACCCAATCAAGATGCTCATTTTCCTTACCTCTTCCTTTCAGTCACAGACGACAACCGCCGACCATGTTCAAAAAAGCAACCCACACTCAGGGATCGACGAACGTCAACTTCAGCGTCTCGAAGTCGATCTTCCGGTAATAGCAGTTGCGCGGCGCACCCAACTTGTTTTTCGTGTGGCAGATGCCGCCCCGGCACGGACGCACGATGTAGAGGAGCGAATTCTGCTCACAGTTCACATACGCCTCCAGCAGGTCAAACGTCTCGCCGCTCGTCTCGCCCTTGAACCAAAGCTTGTTGCGGCTCGTGGACCAGAGAATCAGCTTGCGCTTCGCGAAGGACTCCTTCATCGCATACTCGTTTGTGTACGCGACAAGAATGACCTCCTTCGTGTCGGCGTTCTGCACCGCGACCGGAATGACGCCCGGATCGCACGGCGCCGTACCGGCCGCGCGCGTGTCGGCGACCTGGCGACCGACCTTCTCCAGCTTCGTGAAGTCGAGCGTAAGCTCGGAAGATTCTTCTATTTGTCCCATAAGAGTGGCGTATTATACCATATTGGCGGCGCGACGCAAGCGGGCAACTGTCTTTTCCTTACCCAGAAGTTCACACGTCTCAAACAGGCCGATGCCCTCGCCGCGTCCCGAGACGGCCACGCGGATGGGATGGACCCACGGCCCCATGCCCTGCCCCTGCGCGAGTTCCTTCACCATCGCCTCGCCGGCGGCGGCCGTGAACGGCTCCAGCGCCTCGAAGCGGTTGGCGAGATCGAGGAGAAGATCCTTCACGCCCTCCTTCTTCAGGCGCTTCTCGACGGCCTTCTCGTCGAACGGATAGTCGTCCGTGAAGAAGTAGGCGCAGTTGCCGGGGATGTCGCTCCAGAACTTCGTGCGAATCTGCAACTGGTCGACGAGCAGGTCGAGGTTGAAGCCCTCGGGCACCGCAAGCCCCGCCGCCGCCACGCGCTTCAGCAGCTCGGCGCGGTATGTCTCCTTCGGCGTGCGGCGGATATACTCTCCGTTCATCCACTGGAGCTTCTTGATGTCGAACTTCGCCGCCGTGACGTGGACCTTCTCGATGTCGAACAGCTGGATCATCTCTTCGCGCGTCAGCACCTCACGGTCGTCGCCGGGATTCCACCCGAGGAGGAGCAGGTAGTTGAACAGCGCCTCCGGGAGATAGCCGTTCTCGCGGAATTCGCCCACGAACGCCGCGCCGTCGCGCTTCGAGTAGGGCTTGCCCTGGGCGTTCACGATCATCGAGAGGTGGCCGTACTTCGGCGGCTGCGCGCCGAGCGCCTTGAAAAGCTCGATGTGCTTGAAGGTGTTCTCCACGTGGTCGTCGCCGCGAATGACGTGCGTAATGCCCTGGTCGATGTCATCCACGACGTTCGCGAGGTGGAAGATCGGCGAGCCGTCGGAACGGACGATCGCGAAGTCCTGCACGTCCTCGGCCTTCTTCTCCATGTGACCCTTCACGAGGTCGTCGTACGCGATGACGCCCTCCTTCGGCATCCGGAACATGATGACCTTGCCCGTCTTGCCGTCGCGGCTCGTGCGCTCGCATTCGTAGGCACGGCCGGAGGCGAGGAGCTGCTGCACGCACGCGAGGTGGCGGGCGAGGTTCTTTGTCTGGTACACGGCGGGTTCGTCGTAGTCGAGTCCCAGCCATTCCATGCACTCCAGCAGAGCCTGGATCGCCTCGGGCGTCGAACGTTCGAGGTCGGTATCCTCAATGCGCAGCAGGAACTTCCCGCCCGTGTGGCGGGCGTAGAGCCAGTTGTAGATGGCGGCACGGATGTTGCCGATATGGACCTTGCCCGTCGGCGACGGGGCGAAGCGAACGCGGATGTCTGACATAGTGGCGGATAGTATAGCACATCTGACATCTGACGTGTCCGCATCGAGCGGTACGACGCGGGACAGGGGGATAGGGGATGTGCGAACGAACCGAACCACCCTCCTCAGCGAAAGACGAGGCAGGTGCCGCCGCAGACATTGAGGCGGAGCGGGCCGTTTCTCACGCCGACAAGCGTCCGGACGCCTGGCTTGAGGCCTTCAACCGTCCAACCCGAGAGGTCGCCCGACGTCACGATCTCCTTCGCCTGTGCGAGCACGTAGATGCCGGACGCGAAGTCTTCCGCACGCTTCACGACACGCGCCGCAAGCTGGACGCACGAGATTATTACGCCGTGAAATCTCAACTCGGTGGGAGGGACGCGACGGAGCGCGTCCCTCCCCACGGCACGGGGTGGTACGAGGCGGCTAGGCGTCGAGCGGCTCGACGCGGACGGGCTCGTTCGGAGCAGAGACGACTTTCTCCACGCGCTGGCGAATGGACTCCAGTTCGGTCGTGCAGAAGGCGGAGAGCTTTCGCCCCTCCTCGAAACGCTTCATCATCTCGCCGAGCGGCAGCGTCCCGCCCTCCATCTCGTCCACCAGCTTCTCAAGCTTCTGGAGCGCCCCCTCGAATGTCAACTTCTCGTCCATAGAAAGAAATTAAATGGTTAGATAGTTAAATGGTTAAATGCCTTGTCGTCTGGAGTCTCCAGAAAATTTAACAATCTAACCATTTGACCATTTCATTCTCCTCACGCATTCTCCATCGCGAACGCATAGGCGTTGCGGAACATCCGCATCCACGGGCCCGCCTCGCCGTCGAAGAGGCCGCCGCGATAGGAGAGCTGGCAGGCGCGGAAGCCGCGCTCCGGGTGCGGCATCATGATCGTCGCGCGCCCGTCCTTCGTCGTAAAGCCCGTGAGGCCGCCCGCCGACCCGTTCGGGTTCCACGGATAGCGTTCCGTCGCCGCGCCGCGCCCGTCCACGTAGCGGAGGGCCGCCTTCGCCTTCGCGCCGTCCACGCCTTCGGGGAAGACGACGCGCCCCTCGCCGTGCGCGACGGCGATCGGCACGCGGCTGCCGGCCATGCCCTTGAAGAAGATCGAGGGCGAATCAAGCACTTCGAGCGTGCAGAAGCGCGCCTCGAACTGCTCGGACGTGTTGCGCTTGAACTGCGGCCAATCCTGCGCCCCCGGGATGAGGTCCTTGAGCTGCGAGAGCATCTGGCAGCCGTTGCACACGCCGAGCGAGAAGGTGTCCTTGCGGTGGAAGAACGCCTTGAACATGGCCTTCAGCCTGCGGTTGAAGAGGATGGAGCGCGCCCAGCCCGAACCCGCGCCGAGGACGTCGCCGTAGCTGAAGCCGCCGCACGCGACGAGGCCCTGGAAGTCGGCGAGGTCCACGCGGCCCGCGAGAAGGTCCGTCATGTGGACGTCCACGCTCTCGAACCCCGCGAGCGCGAACGCCGCGCCCATCTCGACGTGTCCGTTGACGCCCTGCTCGCGCAGGATCGCGATGCGCGGCTTCGCCTTGCCGCGCGTGGAGGTCCTGGCCTTCGCGTCGGGATCGTAGGTGAGCGCGAAGGAGAGCCCGGGATCCGCCTCGTCGAGGCCGTTGTCGTATTCCTCCAGGGCGGTCGCGGGATTGTCGCGGCGCGCCTGCATGCGGTAGGTCGTCTCGCTCCAGGCGCGGCGGATCTCCGTGACGGTGGTGGCAAGCGTGCGGCGGCAGCCCACGGCGAGCGTGAACGTGCGGTCGTCGACCGGCGCGCCGATGACGTGGACGTCGTCGGCGAGGCCGGCCTTGCGGAAGATCGCGAGAACGTCCGCGAGGTTCGCGTCGGCCACCTGGAGGACGGCGCCCGGCTCCTCGCTGAAGAGCGCCGCGAGCGCATCGCCGTCCGGCAGCGTCGCGGCGAGGCCGCGCCCGCCCGTGACCGCCATCTCGGCGAGCGTGACGGCGAGGCCGCCGTCGCTGCGGTCGTGGTAGGCGAGCGCGAGGCGTGCGGCGACGATCTTCTGCATCGCGTTGAAGAACGCCTTCACGCTCGGCGCGTCCGCGTCGGCGGGCGCGTCGCCGAGCTGGTTGTAGACCTGCGCGAGGCAGGAGGCGCCCAGGCGGTTCGCGCCGTGCCCGAGGTCGACGTAGACGAGCTTCGAGGCGCCCGGCTTCAGGTCCGGCGTGAGCGTAAGCGTGACGTCCGCCACGGGCGAGAAGGACGAGACGACGAGCGAGAGCGGCGCCACCTGGCGGTGGGAGGCGCCCTTCGAGTCGGTCCACGTCGTGTGCATCGAACAGGAGTCCTTGCCCACGGGAATCGAGATGCCGAGGGCGGGGCAGAAGTTGAGGCCGGCCTCCTGGACGGTGTCGTAGAGGTTCGCGTCCTCGCCGGGTTCGCCGCACGGCGCCATCCAGTTGGCGGAGAGGCGCACGTTCCGGATCGTGCCGCAGTCGGCCGCCGCGAGGTTCGTCAGGGCCTCCGTGATCGCGAGGCGCGCGGAGGCGGGGCCGTCGAGCAGCGCGACGGGCGTGCGCTCGCCGGTTGCCATCGCCTGGCCGTGGAGCGTCTTGTAGCCCATCGTGGTGACGGCGCAGTCGGCGGCGGGCAGCTGGTAGGGGCCCACCATCTGGTCGCGCGCGACGAGACCCGTGACGGAACGGTCGGTGATCGTGACGAGGAACGTCTTGTCCGCGACCGCCGGCAGATGCAGGAGGCGGAAGAAGGCGTCCTGCGGCTTTACCTCCTTGAGGTTCAGCTTCGCGTGGGGCGTCGCGACGCGCGTCACGTCGCGCACCATGCGCGGGGGCTTGCCGAGCAGGACCTTGATGTCCATGTCGATCGGCCGGTCGTGGAAGTAGTCGTCTTCAAGGACGAGGCGCCCGTCGCCCGTCGCCTCGCCGATGAACGCGACGGGGCAGCGCTCGCGCGCGCAGAGCGCCTCGAAGGCCGCGCGCGCGTCGCGCCGCAGCGCGAGGACGTAGCGCTCCTGGGCCTCGCAGCACCAGATCTCCATCGGGCTCATGGAGGGCTCCTCGTTGTGGACCTTGCGCAGCTCGAAGCGTCCGCCCGTCGCCTCCACAAGCTCTGGGCAGCCGTTCGAGAGGCCGCCCGCGCCAATGTCGTGGATCGAGAGGACGGGGTTCTTCTTCCCCATCGCCGCGCAGGCGTTGATCACGCCCTGGCAGCGGCGCTGCATCTCGGCGTTTCCGCGCTGGACGCTGTTGAAGTCGAGCGCCTCGTCGTTCGTGCCCGTCATCATGGACGAAGCCGCGCCGCCGCCGAGGCCGATGCGCATCGCCGGGCCACCGATCTGCACGATGTACGCGCCCGTCGGCACCGGCTTCTTTTCCACCTGGTCGCGCACGATCACGCCCTGTCCGCCCGCGAGCATGATCGGCTTGTGGTAGCCGCGGTAGAGCCCGGCGGCCTCGCCCTCGTAGGTGCGGAAGAAGCCCGTGAGCTGCGGACGGCCGAACTCGTTGCCGAACGCGGCGCCGCCGAGCGGACCCTCCGTCATGATCGCGAGCGGCGTCGCGAGGCGCTTCGGGAACTCCGCGTACTCCCGCTCCCACGGCTGCGGGAAGCCGGGGATGTGCAGGTCGCTCACCATGAAACCGCAGATGCCCGCGTGCGTGCGCGAGCCGCTGCCCGTCGCCGCCTCGTCGCGGATCTCGCCGCCCACGCCCGTCGCCGCGCCCGGGAACGGCGAGATCGCCGTCGGATGGTTGTGCGTCTCCACCTTCATGAGCTGGTCGAGCTGCACCTTCCTGAAGCCATACACATGCTCCTTGCCGGGGGTGCGCCCGCCCGCCCCGTTCGGCAGGAACATCTCGGTCTCGAAGCCCTCCACGACGGACGAGTTGTCCTTGTAGGCGACGAGCGTGCCCTTCCCGTTCTTCTTGTGGGTGTTCTTGATCATCCCGAAGAGCGCGTTCGGCATCTCCCGGCCGTCGATGATGAACTTCGCGCCGAAGATCTTGTGGCGGCAGTGCTCGGAGTTCACCTGGCCGAACATCACGAGCTCGGTGTCGGTGGGGTTGCGTCCGGCGGCGGCGAAGCTCTCCGCGAGGTACTGCATCTCAGGCTCGCTGATCGCAAGACCCAGCTCGGCGTTCGCCTCGCGGATCGCCGCGACGCCCTTCGCCATCACGTCGAAGGTGCGACCGGGACGCGGCGGCGGGCAGTCGAAGAGGTCGTCGAGCGTGTCGTAGACGCCCTCGGTCATCCGGTCGTGGAGCGCGTTCAGGAGCTGCGCGTCCGAACGGTCGAACGCGGGCTTGATCCGGAAGCGGATGCCGCGCTCGACACGGGCGATGCCCGCGAGGCCGCAGTTGCGGAAGATGTCCGTCGCCTTCGAGCTCCACGGGGAGATCGTGCCCTTGCGGGGCATCACGTAGAATGCGCCGGCCTCAAGCGCGGGCTCGTCGCCGACGGCGTTCAGAAGCGTCGCCGCGCGCGCGCGCGTTGCGTCGTCGGGGCCGTTCCCCTCGCTCTGGAGCGCATACACCCACGTGGCCGTGATGTCGGCCTGGGCGAGGGCGGGCGTGTGGGCGGCCAGAACGGCGCGGAGCGCGTCGAGACGGAACTGCGAATAGGCCGCAGTCCCCGAAAGCAGGATCGGTTTCATCTTCATGTAGCCTTTGCGTTGAAATTGAGCGGAAATTATACCATAAAACCGCCCCCGTTGACGGGGAAGGGCACTTTTGATATTCTTCCCCGACCGGGGCGCAAGAACAGGAACATCGTCTCCGGCAACAGGGATTCCTGCCATGAAAATCAAGGTTTTGGCAAAAGGCGCGAAGATCGGGTCGGCCTCGTTTGAGTATGAACCGGGATACGAATTCATCTCCGACCCCGCCTGCTCGGAATACGACTGGCTGGTTGTCTACGACGAACTGCCGGGCCGGGACATCGGGACGTTCCACGACGGGTATGAGGAACTCCAGTGTCCACGGGCCTGCACGATCCTCGCGACAAGCGAGCCGACGAGCATCAAGCATTACTCGCGAGCGTATGCGTGGCAGTTCGGCCATCTCCTCACGAACCGGCCCTTCGAGTCGGAGGAGCATCCCCACTATCATCTCGGACGCGGCTACTATCGCTGGTTCATCGGCCGGTCGTATGTGGAAGCCGTGCGGACGGTCCTGCCGCCCAAGACCAAACCGATCTCCACGGTCTGCTCGTCCAAGCAGATGAGGGGCACGCGGCATTTTGACCGCTTCAACCTCGTCAGGGCACTCGCAGACGCCATCCCGGAGATGGACTGGTTCGGGCATGGCGTCCGTTCCTTTGGACGCAAATACGAGGTGACGGATCCCTACAAGTACCAGGTTGTCGTGGAAAACCACATCGCGCCACATCACTGGAGCGAGAAGATCACGGACGCATTCCTGAGCGAATGCCTTCCCTTTTACGCGGGCGCGCCCGACTTGGCCGACGATTTCCCGTCTGCGTCGTTCATCCCCATCCCGATTAACGACCCCGCGAAAGCTGCGGAGATCATCAAGACGGCCATTCTGGCGGACGAATACGAAAAGCGCCTTCCCGCAATCAGGGAAGCCAAACGCCTTGTCCTGACGAAGTACAACTTCTGGGCACAGGTGATCGGCGTCATCAAATCTGCCGAACGGACCGGCCCGCAGGAAATCCGCCCCTCCGAACCCCCTCCACGCCTTTACGCCCGCAAGGCGCTTCGCATGCACAGCCTCCGCGCGGCGTTCGAAGACGGCGTGTACCACCTGAAGCACAACCTGCGCTTCCTGTAACCGCACGCACCTTCCAAATGGGGATAGCCCCGTCACATTCACATCACATGCCCTGCCCCGGGGACGGTCCCCCGCACACTCGTCCGGGGTCGGCCTCCGACGGGGCACGGCGGCCTCCTTTCAGCATCCGCAGCTTGTCCGCGAGATCGCTGCCGTCCAGTTCGCAGCGGAGCACGGGGAATGCGACATCGGGGATGTCCGCACCCATGTCCCTGAGCGCCATCATCGCGTAGGAAAGGGCCTGGAAGCGGCAGACCGGCTCGCCGCCGCCGAAGGCCTGCGCCTCGGCCAGCCCCACCGTGAAGGTTTTCGCCACGTCCCGGACGATCGCCTGCAGCGCGGGCACGCTTGCGCGGTCCCTGAACTGCCGCAGCAGGTCGAGCGCCTTGATCCGGTTGGGATAGGCGTTTCGGATCACGGGGTCCCGCGCGCCGCCCGGATGGCCGACGATCTCCCGCAGCACGGGCCGCGCGCGAGGATCCTTCATGAGCCCGAGCGCGACCGCGTAGTTCCCGGCGAAGCGGGCCTCCCGCGCCATCGCCGCCGCCAGCTTGTCCGCAAGCGCCTGCCGCGCCTCCGCCGTCCCGCCCACGCGGCATTTCCACGCCGTCCAGTAGGCGTAGGCCGCGCACTCCGCCGGCGTCCCGCTCGCCTTGCCGGCCGCGCCCTGCCACCATTCCGCCGTGCGCGTGACGTCGATGCGCAGGGCCGCAACGACCTGGTCGTCCGAGAAGGGCTCGAACGGCCGCCCGTGGTAGACGTTCGTCCGTTCGCAGCCCGGGCGCCGCCGCAGGCATCCCGCCTTGTCGAGAAGGGGCTTGAGGTCCGCGTAGGGGACGTCCTTCGCCTTGAGACCCCGTGCAAGTGCGATCTTCGCCGCGCAGGCCGCCGCGTACCCGGTCTTCCGCATCTCCGGCTGCATCCGCAGCGAGCCGCCGAGATCGTGGGAGACCCCGAAGTGCTTGGAGGGCACCCAGAGGTTGTCCACGCCCTTCGCGACGATCGTGCCGTAGGGGACGGACGACGGGAACCTGAACATCGGCAGCCCACAGTGGACCTTCCAGTTCCGGATCTCCTCGCTCTCGAAGGCATGGTCGCCGTAGAAGACCGGAAGGTCCTCGGGCTCGCACGCGAAGAACAGCGGATTCGGGAACGGCCGCTCCGCAATCGCGTCCGCGAGCGTGACCATCTCCTCGGTGGTGGCGCGGCACTCCTCCCGCGCGCCGAGCATCGTCGCGGGGCGCAGCATCCGCGCGCTCCTCCGCAGGCCCTTCCAGGTCTGATGGCGCCAGCCGGCCAGCCACGTGACGGTCTCGGAGTATTCCCGCGCCGAGCGCGTCAGGTCGAACGGACGATTCGCGTAGATGGGCCGCGGCGCGGTCTTTCCGTTGTCGAGCCACGTCTCGCCGCGCGCGCACGCCCCCATCGCGCCGTCGATGGCACGCCCCCGCCTCAGCCGCACGCCCGCCAGATGCGCCACCGTCGCGTTCCCCGTTGCGTCGAGGACGGCCCGCGCGCGCACGCGGTGGGCGACGCCGTTCGTGAAATACTCGAACCCGACGATCCGTGCGCCCTCCATGAACAGCGCCCCGAGGACGGCGCCGTATTCGACCGTGCCCTTTTCGGCGCACCGCTCGTATGCGTCGAGCTGCACGGTGAGTCCGCCCCCGAAGCACACGGCGCCGAGCGTGGAGAGGCCGCCCATGCCCGACAGCCGCTCGATGCCAATCACCTTCAGCCCGTCCTGCGCCGCCGTGCGGAACGCCACGGCCCCGGCCGTGCCCAGGCCGATCACGGCGACGTCGTAGTCGCCTTCGAACACGGGCGCGGACGCCAGCCGCTTCACGGCCCTCCGCCCCTGGACGATCAGGCAGCTGTCCATTTGCTTCCCTCCTCGAAGGCCGTGATGAGGTCGGGGAACTGCCCGGACGGCGTCCAGACGTATCCCAGTTCGCCGTTCCGGCGCTGGACGCGCTTCTCCCCGTAGAAGCACTTGACGGCGTTCACCTCCGCGAGAAGGTCCCCGGGCCGATGCCCCGCCGCCTTCCAAGCGTCGTAGAGCTTGATCCGTGCCGCGTGCCAGCCGTCCGCCGGCGGCAGGTCGACGGTGAAATAGGAGAAGTCGCCGACGATGCCCCCGAAGCGCTTTGCGGTCACCGCATCCGCGCCAAAGTTCCGCCAGCCGACGTCGGTCGTGTCGACGAACCCGCCGACGTCGAACTGCGAAAGGCCCTCCGTGCCGCCGCCGACGATGCGCACGCGATAGCCGTGCGGCCGCCGTTCAAGCCCCACGAGATCGGCGTTCATGAACGCCCGCCCGCCATGCTCCTGGAAGAAGACGGACAGGAAGTCCGCCAGCGGCGGCAGCTCCAGCGCGCCGTCCCGCACGATCCGGGCCTCCGTCATCTTCGCAAGCAGCTCCGCGCCCAGCGCCGTCGTGGGCACGCCCGGTGCCGCGGGGCCGACCGTCCCCGCGAAGTCGAGCCCGAGGTGGATGCCGCGTTCCAGGACGAGCGTCTCCTGCGGATGGGCGAGCGCGTAGCCGAGCGCGAACGCGCCGCCCCCCAGCACAAGCGTCTTCGGCGTGCCGCCCGCCGTCCGCGCCGCGTCGAACGCGCGCGCGTCGAACGCCGCCACCACGCCCGCCCCCAGCGCGCCCTTCAGAAATGACCGTCGGAGCATGGCCGCCTACCGGAAGATGAGGGCCAGACCCGTCGGCGCGTACCGCTCGAAGTCCGTCGGCGCGAGCGCCCGCGACGTGAAGCGGACCTCGTCCATCCACCCTTCAAAGCCGCCCGTCGTCGGGAAGCGGCAGAAGAAGTAGGCGTAGGGTCCGTCGTAGAGCGCATTCGTCTCCTCCGTTCCGAGAAGCGGCTGCGTCAGCACGGCCGCACCGTCAACGTAGAGGACGAACGTCTTCTCCGCGGCGCAGTACGAGAGCGCCACATGATGCCACGCAAGATCCTGGAGATGGGGCGTCGCCGTCGTGGCCTTCTTGGCGTAGGCCGAGCCTGCGGCATAGTCCGAATAGCCCGCAGTCGGACGCTCCGTCCACTCCAGCACCAGATGGCCCGTGTCGTTGTAGGAGAGCAGCCAGGACGACCGCGGATGGCGCGTGGTGTCCGTGGGCAACCCGTTCCCGGCCTTGCCGAAGATCAGGCCCTGCTTGACATTGGCCGATGGAAGACCCGTCCGCTCCAGCTTGACCATCGCCTCCATCGTCCACGAGGCCGGATTCCACTGCGCGGCGTCCGAGGCGGGTACGTTCAGCATCGCGCCGTACCAGCCGGCGTTCGCGGCGCCTTCGGGAAGGTGCGACGCGGCGGGGAACCAGAGGCAGAGGTTGTTCGTCCACATCGTCGTCTCGCCCCACTTGAGGACGCGCCCTTTCTTTTCGGTCTCGGCGTACCGGGGACGGCATGCGGCGTGCAGGTTGTAGACGACGTCGCACGTGGTCTGGCCGGGATGGACCCGCACGGACGTCGTGCCCGTGTTGGACGCCAGCGCAGGCGCGTCCGCCGTCCCTTCGTCGAAGTTCAGCGCGAAGACCGTCCCCGGCGGCACGGCCTGATCGCCCGCCGTCAGGAAGTCGTCCACCTCCAGGGCACGGGGCGTCACCCGCACGCACGAGATGTAGCCGCCGTAAACCTCCTGCTCCTCCTTGAAGGCGAATGCGGAGTTCCCCAGGACGAGCGGATACTGCGTGAACGGCAACTGGTTCGTCACGGCCGCGGCGTTTGCGGACTTCGTCTTGTCGATGTAGATCCACAGGGCGTTGTCCGCCCGCGTGTAGACGGCGGCGAAATGATGCCAGGCTTCGCCGAAGTTCTGTTCGACGATCGCCGTGCGCGCATTCCCCGACAAGGCGGTCGAGTTCACGGCGTTCGTGAGCACTTCGAGGGTCGCCTTCATGTAGCCGCTGCTCTCAGTTCCCGTGAGATGGACTTTAAGCGCCGTCTGGTCGCCCGTGCGCCACCCGACCAGCGTGCGGTAGTTGTTGAAGGCCGGCTGGTCGATCTTGAAGAAGAATTCGAGCGTGTAGGCGTCGAGGCGCGTGAGGGCGGACGCCAGGGACACGAGTTCCAGCTTGCCGCCGGCGCCGTAGGCGCCCGGGCCGAAGAAGGCCGACTGCGGATTCTCCGCGAGGAGCTGGCCGCCGCTGCTGATGTAGCGGCCCGGGCGTTCGGACGAATAGGTCGGCACGCGCTGGGTCGTTCCGACGCCGCGGCCCGGGAAGAGCGAGCCGTCGACCGTGTTGACGGTCGACGTGATCGCCGCCCCGTCGGCGCCTTCCTTGAAATCCCAGAAGCCCGCCGTGTCCATGCTCCCGATGGACGGCGTTTCGTCGAGCCGCATGAAATCGTCCCGCGTCAACGCCGTCCCCGTCACGCGCAGGCAGGCGAGCGAAGCGTGGATCGACTCCGTTGCCGTCTTGTCCTGGGATCCGGCCAGATATCCCGTTCCCAATCGGAACTTCAGATTCCCCATGCCCGGCGCGTTCACATGCGGAAGGGGCGTTCCCATCGAGGCCCCGTCGAGATAGAGCGCCAGATGGCCCGACTGGGCCACGGCGTTCGTCTCGGCGTAGACGACGGCGACGTGATGCCACTGGTCGTCGGCGTAGTCGGCGGAGTCGCCCACGGTCTTCTTGCAGGTGTAGGACTCCAGGCCCATGCCCTTGGGATGCCCCGTGGCCGTGTCGCGGTTCAAGGGCGCGATGAGCTTGTAGCCCGAAGTCCCCGACTGCACGTACAGCGCCGTCTTGGAAATGTAGGTGTAGACGGCCGCGGGATCGTGGTAGTTGAAGTCCTTGTCGAGCTTGATGAAGTACTCGATCGTGTAGGACGGAAGCCTCGCCAGCGCATCCGCCACTCCGGGGAGGTCGATGTAGCCGCCCTGGTGCGTGTCGCGCGCGGCGTAGAAAAAGTCGATCGCCCACGGATCGGCACAGAGTTCCTGTCCGCCGCGCGCGGCGGCGACACGTCCGGGGCCCTTCGACGAGAACGTCGGCACGCGTCCGTCGGCGTTCGTCTTCTTCGCGGTGTCCGACGTGTACGTCGCCTCCCCCCGACGGCTGGAGACCGTCACAACCTCCGCGCCATCCATGCCGTCCTTGAAATCCCAGAATCCGATGAGGCCCCCGTCGCCCCATGCAGACGCCGCCGTCCATGCGGACAGGCCCCAAAGAGCCAACTTTTTCATGTTTCTTTCCAATTCCAAAAGCGTTCTGTGGCAATTTCAAAGAAATGATACTACATGCGGGGCGAGGTGTCAAATGGACGACAATGGACGACAACAGGGCCGCGCGGTCCAACCGGTCGACGTCCACGCCCACGACGTCGCAGTCCTCGTCGGGCAGGGCCCCGGCGAGGTCCATCGGAAATCCCGCCCACGTCCATCCGGCGAAGCCCCCGTGCCGAATCCATGTCCGCCACTTACAATGCATGGCAACAGCCTCCTCAATCAGCGCGGAATCCGATGCCGTCCGTTACCATTCGCGGCGGCTTCCTGAGACAGCAGAAAACGAACGAACAGAACGACCGTGTTCTGCTGCATTTCGTCAAGCCTTTCACTCTCTTTCCCTGGCACCGTGTATGGCATTTTCGCCGGGGGCGGGCCGCCGGGGACGTCGGCCCCTACCACGCCCCACCCAGCACACCCATGGTAGGGCGCGACGTCCCCGCATCTGCCGTACTGCACACGGAGGGGCCCGTTTCAGCGCCACGCGCCGAGGGCGGCGCGGGTACTTCGCGCGCCAGGCCGAGTTCAAATGGGGACAGGCCCCGTCACCTCCCAAATGGAAGTCCCAATGGGGATAGCCCCCATTACAGCGCACGGAACGTCCAGCCGATGCGGTGAATCCAGTCGGCCGGCGCCGTGAAGTCGGGCGTCTCGGCGTCGTGGTAGATCCAGCGAAGATCGCCGCCGTCCGTCACCGTGCGCGCCGGCCACTTGCCTGTGAAGCGGACGTCCCCGACCGTGCCGCGCGCACCCGGCGGACGGCGCAGACGGTATTCCCAGATGCCGTTCGCCTTGCCGAGCGCGCCCCGCGCAAGGCGGAAATAGGCTTCCGCGCGGAATGCGCCCGTGTCGCGCCCGAAGACGTAGTCGACGGCCATCTCGATGTCGCACGTCAGGTATCGCTTCCCGAAGAGCTTCGGGCGGACGTTTCGGAACGACAGGCGCAGCGTGTCGTCCGGACCGTGCGTGAGGACGGTCGTACCGTAGCAGTCGTAGGCCTGTTCGGACACGTTCTCGTCGCGCAGACGCCAGCCGAGCGTCGGACGGTGCTCGGTCGTCTTGGTGCCGCGATAGCCCGTCAATCCGATCTCCTCCCGCCAGGCGCCGTCTGCGCCGCGCGTCCACACGCCGGCAATCGCCCCGCTGTTGTAGAGGCGGACTTTCAACTTCCCGTCCTCATACGTCCAGCCGCCCGCCGAAACGCGCAGCCGCTCGTCGCCCGTCCCGACGCCTCGATCCGCGCACGCCGCGTCCGCCGGACCCGTCGAGACGTGGCAGACGAAATCCTTCGCCGCCTGGGCGGACAGCGTCACCGCCAGTCCGCGTTCGCCGCCGAGCCGATCCCGCAGCTCGACGAGGGCGCCTTCCGCGAATCCCGAAACCGCAACCGCCGTGTCGCCCGCGACCGAGCCGACTTCCGCGTGCCGCCGGCCGAAGCCGAACGGATGCGACGCGCTCGACCAGCGCACCGCCGTCTCGACGCGCTGTCGCCCACGCGCCAACGGCCAGACGACGTCCCGGTCGGGATGCCAGACGCAGTACGGGCTCTCGAAACTGCCTTCCGCCGCATGGGCGAACCAGCGTTCCGTCCCGGCGAAGCGGATCGCCAGGCGCACCTTGGACGGATCGAGCCCCGCCCAGTCGGACACCGACAGCCGCAGGCCGTCCGCCACCGGCACGCACGCGAGCGCATACGGCGCGCGCACGACGCCGTTCGTGAGGTCGCGCAGCTCGGCCACCGCGCCCCCGGCGAGCGCCACACCGCCGAGCGCCGGCGAACACGCCACCGGACCCGTCCGCGTGGGAAGATAGGGCTTCGTCTCCCGCAGCAGGCTCTCGACCGGCGCGCCCTTCAAGCGGCGCACCATGTAGCCGAACGGCGGAAGGCCGTCCGCCGGATGGTCGTTGAAGTTGATCAGCACGACCGACGCCGTGTCGGGCAGCGTCCGCACGCAGGCGAAGACGCCCGGCGCGGACGGATAGGACAGGTAGTCGGCGTCGCCGGCCGTCAGCTCCGGCACGGCCGCGCGGATCGCGAAGATGCGGCGGTACGCCTCGAACGCGCCCTCCTCGCCCTGCTCGTAGACGAGCGGGAAGCCGTCGATCCACGCGCACAGCGCCATCAGCGCCGTCGCGCACGAACGCCCCCACAGGTTTTCGGCCATCATCGAGTCGTGGCTCTCGGGATAGCGCATCCAGTTCGTCCCCGGCATGTAGGCGAACTTCTGTTCGTGCAGCCAACGCCGCAGGTCGCGGACAACGGAGGCCGCGTCGCGCTCGCGGAAGTCGTGGAAATGGACGTGGCAGAGAAGCTGGTCGTAGATGGCGTCGGTCACGGCGCTCCACAGGCTTTCGTTCTCCTCGCCCAGCGTGACGGCGTTCGGGTTCGCCCGCCGCGCGGCGGCGCGGATCGACCGCTGCTGCGCGATGCCGCCCTGCCGCTGCGCGTAGCTGGCGCGCGCATACGGCGCCGCCGGATTCCAGTTCGGGAAGCGCGACCCGCCCGGCACGTCCATGCGCCAGCCGTCCAGCTCGAACCGCCGCGTCGCCCACTCGATCCAGTCGCCAAAGGTCGAGATCCACGTCGGCCAGTTGAAGTCGTAGGCCCAGAACGTGTCCTGGTCGCGTCCGTCCTCGCGCTTGCAGACGAACTCCGGATGCGCCTTCGCGCGCGGGCCGTTCGAGTTTCCGCCGTGCGGCACGGCATCGCCCCAGACCTCCAGGCCCTGGGCGTGCGCCGCGCGGACGTAGGCGCGGAGATCGTCTTCCGTCCCGATGCCGGCCATCAGGCGGTAGAGGTCGTCCGGCACATAAGGCCCCGGCCAGGTGACGGGACGCATCCAGATCGTCTTCGCGCCCAGCGCCTGGATAAACGGAAGATAGCCCTGCGCGGCGTTGAAACCGCCCGCGTCCGACATGTCGAATTCCGACTTGCCGCGCGGATGGTTCGAGTAGACGACCTGCCGCCGCATCCGGCTTTCGGGACGGTCGGCCGGCGGCACACGCCCCGCCGCGCGGTACCAGCCGTGCAGGGCGAGCAGGGCGTCCTCGTCCGTCCCCTTCCCGAAGACGAGCCAGTCGTCGCCGACCTGCTGGGGCTTGCCCGGATGCGCGTCGCCGCGCGCGTAAAACGACGTGCTGAGGCGGAACCCGTCGGCCCGTTCCGTCACGTGCGTCTTCGCGGAGTCGGAATAGGGCTGGAGCGTGTCGAGGCAGTGGGCCACGTTCAGCCCCGCGCCGTCGTCGCCGACCACCGGGGCGACCGTCCAGCCGTAGGCCGTGCGATATCTTCCCGCCTGGAAATCTCCCTGCGCGTAGCGGCGCGGCGGATAGGAACACGGCAGGAAGTAGCCGCCCTTCGGCGTTGCGCAGACGACCTTGCCCGCCGCGAGCGTCACGCCGTTGAACCGCCGCTTGTCGGTCGCCGTCGTCTCGAAGGTCAGCCACCGGCGCACCATCCGCGTGTCGGGCAGAAGAACGTGATGCACCCGCACACGCCAGTCTCCCGTCACGTAGGTCGCCGTGAGCGTCCCGTCGGGTTCCTGCACGACGCCTTCAAAGCGCTCCGGCTCGGTCCGGGCGTCGAAGCCGTCCGGCCCGCCCTCGCCGACCGCCACGACGCGCGGCGCCGCCGGATCCGGCACAAGGCGCACCGCGCCGTCCGCCGCATACGTCGCCGCGCCCGTGCGGTCGTCAAACGAAATCTCCAGCCGGGCGTCCCCGAACGATGCGGCTCCCGCCACGCCGCCGAGCATCGCCACCAGACCGCCAAACGTCCATCGCCAATCCATGCCGTCCCTTTCGTTCAGTCCTGCGCCGCCACGGGCCCGTGGCACATCACCCGGAAGCCGACGCTGTTGACGCCGCTGTTCCAGTACCAGCGTGCCGCACTCCTCCCATAGGCCGCCGCGTCCCGCCAGCCGCCACCACGCCGCACGTAGGTATTATTCTTGTTCGCGTCGCCCGCCTCGGTCATCGGGTTCGCCCAGTTGCATGGGTCAATCGCCTCGCCCGCCGTGCGCGCCTGTCCGTAGTTGTCCTCGTGATAGCAGTCAACGCACCACTCGGAGACGTTGCCGTACATGTCGTAGAGGCCAAAGCCGTTCGGCGCAAGCGAGCCCACGCGCTGCGTGCCGCCGTCCGCCGGCGCGGTTCCCGGCGCGGGCGACGAACCGCTGCCCGCGCGCCCGAGAACCGCTTCGGGCTGAACGTCGTCCGTGCCGTTGCAGTAGCGCGTGGTCGTCCCCGCGCGGCAGGCATATTCCCACTGCGCCTCGGTCGGCAAGTCGAAGTCCAGCGCCGCGACCTGGCGCAGCCGGCCCATGAACGAGCCCTCAAACGGCGCGCCCGGCGCAAAATGCACCATCCTGTCGTTTGCATTCGCGCGCACCTCGAAGTAGGAGGCCGACTCGACCGGGCGCGTCGCACGCTCTGCCGTGAAGTATCCCTTGTAGTCCCCCATTACGTGCCGCCACTGTTCCTGCGTCACCTCGAAGACGCCGATCCAGAAGTCGTCCTGCAGCGCCACCGGGTGGCGCGGCGCGACCGCCTCGCCGTCTTCGCCCATGTCCCACAGGCGGTGCGCGGCGGGGATGCGCCGCAGCAGCAGCTTCGACGTGCGGTAGAGGTCGGAGCCGACGCCCTCCGGCAGGTCGTTCGTCGACGCATAGAGCCGCACGGCGCCGCGCATCGCGCCGGCGAGATCCACCGTCAGATAGTCCGGCGGCACGTTCGCCGCGCGTGCCGTCAGCCGGACGGCGAGTGCGTCGGCGCGCATGCCCGGCCAGCTGACAAGCGGGTTCCAGACGATGCGCTTGCCCGTGCCCGGCGCAACGTATGTATCGACGTCGCCCTGCGCGTTGTGGAAATGCGCGCGCCCGATCGAGACGCCGTTCGTCAAGACGTCCATCTGTACGGCGGCCAGGCCTCCCGACAGGTCATATGTGACCGTGACCCGCCGACCGCGATCCTGTGAGAGTGTAACATTGCCGATCTGCGGGACGACGGCGGAGAGCACGCCGCAAACCACGGCGGAAGCGAACAGGACGATCTTCTTCATGCCAAACCTCGCATTCTTCACGGCCGGACGGCGCCCCGGCACAACACGCGGAAACCCGTACCCTGGAACGGCGCGTTCCAGTAGAGTCTGCTGGCGCTGCGCCCGTCCGCCGCCGACGCGCGATAGGAGCCGCCGCGACGGACACGATGACGCGACGTGCCGTCAACGTCCACGGTATTGCATGGGTCGACCAGAACCGCCGACAACGACACGGCGCCGTAGTCTTCCGCCGCGTAGGAATCGAGGCACCATTCATAGACGTTGCCATGCATGTCGTAAAGCCCCCAGGCGTTCGGAAGCCGCGAACCGACCCGCAGGAGGCTCGCGCCGGAATCCGCGTCCGCCGTGTAGCCGTTGAAGTCCTTGAAGCTGCCGAGCGCCGCAACGGGCAGCTTGTCGTTGCCGTTGTTGTAGGCGCTCGTCGTGCCCGCGCGGCAGGCGAACTCCCACTGCGCCTCGGTCGGGAGGTCGAAGTCCAGGCCCGTCTTCGCACGCAGAATGCCAAGGAATGAACGCTCGACCGGCACCGCCGTGCGGAACGCCCCCTCGGCAAAGGTTTCGTCCACAGCCGCATGTGCGTCCTTGTCGCGAATGCCGCCGAAGACGCAGTCCACCGGCTTGAGCGGATCGACGTTGGGCGGATAGGACGGATTCGTTCCCGTGACCCGTTCGTACTGTGCCTGCGTCGTCGCGAAAACGGCCATCCAGTAGTCCGTCGTCAGCACGACGCGATGCAGCGGCTCGTCATCCCTGCGGCCGACCTCCGACGGGGGCGCGCCCATGTTCCAGACAACGCCCGCCGCCGGGATGCGCCGCAGGACAAGCTTCGCCGTGCGGTAGATGTCGTTCGTCAGGCCGCCGAACGGCAGGGCGTCCGCCCGCGTGTAATACCGAACGTCGCCCATCCGGTCGCCGGACAGGTCGACCACCAGATAGTCCGGCGCACGCTCCGGCTCCAGCGCCTTCAGCCGCAGCGTGACATCCTGTGGCTCACCCGGCCAATCCTTGTCGGGACGCCAGGAAAGCCAATGCCCTTCACCGGCCGGAACGATGCGGTTGACGTCGCCGATGAAGGCGCCCACGTGCGCGCCGTCAAGCGGAACGCCGCCAACCCGCACCTCGGCCATGACAATGGCGGCGGTGTCCAGCGCATACGTGCAGACGACCTGCCGCGTGTCGGCCTCCTGCCTCCATACGACATCCGACACCTGCACCGCAGCCCACGCATCCAACGTCAGGCAGGCCGAGAGAACGGACAAAAAAGCAAAGCGATTCATGACGCGCTCCTTTAGCGTATGATGAGAACCACGGCCGCCGGCGTACTTCGGAACACGATTGCGGGCGAAAGGGCCGCCGTGCCCATGCGCCGTTCGAGAGGCGTGACATCCGCATCGACAAATGCCATGCCGTCCGCGAGTGCCGCCAGGTCCGCCGAGACCGTCTGCGACGGCTGCCGCGTCGTGCCCGTGATGCCGCCGCCTGCGCAGCGGAAGCCCGCATTGTCCAGCCCGCCGTGCCAGTAGGACCGATAATCGTTGTACGTGCTGGACAGGATGTCGCGCCAGCAGCCGCCACGGCGTACACGGTCCCCGGACGACGGAACCGCGCGGTTGACATAGTCGACCTGTGCCGTCTGCGTGTCGGCAAGTCCCATGTCGTCGGCAAAGCCGTCCAGGCACCACTCCCAGACGTTGCCAAGCATGTCGTACAGGCCGTAGGCGTTGGCCGGATACGAGCCGACGCGCGCCGTACCGTTCGTGTCGCCGCACAGGTAGGCGTCCGCCTGCGTCCACCCCGTCGGAAGGCCGCCGTTCTCGGCAAAGCGTCCGATGTCCAGCGGCGACTCGACGCCCGGCGGAAGAAGCGTCTCGCTTCCCGCACGGCAGGCGAACTCCCACTGCGCCTCGGTCGGGAGGTCGAAGGCCAGCCCGGCCTTCGTGCGCAAGATGCCGAAGAACGAGGATTCCGACGGGGCGTCCGGCACGACCGTCGCCGACGCCAGGTCCCCGCGCAGCGCCTTGTGGAAAAGCTGCGGCGCGCTCCCCGCGCGTCCGCCCGTGACCGGGCGCGTCGGCCAGGCCGTCGCCTCGGCGAACGTACCGGGCTCTGCGGACAGGATGCGGCGGTACTGCTCCTGCGTCGTCTCGAAGACGCCAAGCCAGAAGTCTTCCGAGAGCGACATCGGATATTTGTCGAGACAGGAGAACACCTGATTGGCCGCCGGAATGCGCCGCAGCAGCAGCTTCGACGTGCGGTAGAGGTCGGAGCCGACGCCCTCCGGCAGGTCGTTCGTCGTGGCGTAGTGGGCGCGCGTTCCAAGATCCAGGTCGCACACGAGGTAATCCGGCGGATCGGCGGGATCCCATGCGCTGACGGTGAACGTCACGGCGTGCCCCACGCAGTCGTCGGCATCGGCCGGCGTCCAGGAAAACGAACGCGCGCCACCCGGCACGGCGGCCTGGACGTCGCCCCAGACGCGCGGCGCGGCCAGCGTGCGTCCGCCCGACGCCAGAGACGCCGTGACGATCGCGTCTTCGCTCAGTTCGTAGTTCACCGTGACCCGATGGCGCACGGCGTCCTGCGTGACGGATGTCACCGTGACCGTCGGCGCGGCGCCCAGCGCCCCTGCCGCCAGCACGGCGCCGATCCACAGCCTGTCCCCGAAGTTCCTCATGGCATGTTGCCCTTTCCTTAGAACCAGTGCCCTTACGGGACGATGGCGCCCTGTGTACGCAGGGCGGCCTTGATCTCCGCAAGCGGCACCTCCAGCGGCGTACACCCCCGCCGCGCGGCGCAGGCCGCCGCCGCGCCCGCCGCCTGGCCCATCGCCATGCACGCGGCCTCGACGCGAAGCCCCGAGTTGGCCCCGCGGTCGCTGCTGACGCACCGCCCGGCGACGAGCAGGTTCTTCGCCCCCTTCGGCACGAGCGCGCGCAGCGGCACGGTCGCGACGACACCCTCGGCGAGATGCGCCGGACGGATGCCCGTCCGCTTGTCGTGCAGGTCGACCGGGTAGAAGGCGTAGCAGAGCGCATCCGGGAACACGCGCCCGGAGGTGTAGTCCGCCTGCGTGATCGTATATTCGCCGCGAATGCGGTACGTCTCGCGCACGCCGACTTCAGGCGACATCGACACGAGCGCGGCGTGTTCAAGGCCGGGCACGCGCCGCAGGAAGCGGTACATCCGCAGCATCGACGCGCGGCCGCGCAGGTTCGTCTCCGTCCGCAGGTCGGCCGTCGAGCTGTCGGCGTCGTCGACGTAGTTGGCCGTGTTGCCACGGCACTTCAGGAAGTTGTAGAGCCCCCAGCGCGTGTCGTTCGGGCGGAGACGCCCTGCGGCCAGCGCCTCGGTGAACGCGCGTTCCAGGGCCGCGCGGTCCAGCCGGTCGACGTCCACGCCCGGATCCAGCGTGTACACGAACGTTCCCGGCTGGCGCACGGCCGCCCGTTCGCGCGCAAAGCCCGCGCGCGCCACGACGGACGCATCGCCCGTGCAGTCCACGACCTGCCGGGCGCGGATCGTGCGCGTGTCGCCGATGGCGACGACCGGGAGATGCCAGACGCCGTTCGAGAGGACGGCGGCGGTCGGCGCGGCATGGTAGTGGATGCGCACGCCCGCCTGCGTGAGCGCCTCCTCGGCAAGCGCCACGTAGAGCGGCACGTTGACCACGATCTGGTGCTTCCAGTGCGCCGCGCCCGTCGGCTCGCGGAAGTCCGGGAGCGTGCCGCCCGCGAGGGCGACGCAGTTCGTGACCAGCTGGTAGCCGACGCCGTCGATCACCTGCCGGCCCCAGGCGTGGAACAGCCCGGGGAAGTTGACGCCGCCGCTCGTCATCGTGCCGCCGACCTGGAAGCCCTGCTCGACGACGACGGTCCGCGCGCCCGACCGCGCGCTCTGCAGGGCCGCCGCGACGCCCGCCGTGCCGCCGCCCACCACCAGGACGTCGCAGTCCTCGTCGGGCAGGGTCCCGGCGAAGCCCGTCAGGAATCCCGCCCACGTCCAGCCGGCGACGACCCCGTGCCGCATCCATGTCCGCCACCTGTTCCGCCACTTACAATGCATGTTTTTTCCTTTCTGAAATCCGGATGTCCGACACGCCGGCGAGAAGTTCCTTCCGCAGCGAGCCGCCGTCCGCCCGGCTTCGGTACCGGCGCTGCGAACCGTCCGCGCCGAACCGCACGCCGTCGCACGGCTTCAGGCACATGTCACGTCCGAGCAGGACGAGCCCGTCCGTTACCAGCAGGTCGGCCGACGCCCCGTCCGGCCGCGCCACGACGCCGACCGACGCCTGCGCCACCACGACATTCCGCCCGGACACGCGGATGCCGACGCGCCTGTGGGCATCCACCAGCACGGTGCCGACGGCAACCTCGACCGTCCCGGCATCGGGCAGGCGCACCCGTGCCGGCCCGACCGCCGTCACGACGCACCCGTTCCCGACGGCAAAGCGGATGCGTCCCGACGGCAGGACAAGCTCCTGCCGCCACACGCGGTCGCCGACATGCAGGTGATGCCCCGATGTGCCGGCGGACGACACCTCAAGGATCTCGATGGCCGCGCCGGGGTTCGCCACCGACCCCGGCTCGTATTTCATGTGAACCGAATCGGCGGCATGCGCAAAGGAGCGGTCCGCCATGTCGCGCGCCTTGCAAAGGTCGATCTCGTCCTGCGTCAGCGTCGTCGCCTCGACCGGTTCGACGTACAGGACAGAGGACGGGCAAAGCGCGCGCCCGAGGACGGCCGCCACGCCGACAAGCAGCAGAAGGGCCGCCGCGACCTTCATCCACAAGGGAACACGCGGACGCGCCGCCCGCGTCAGCCGAAAGTGTTCCTCCAGCAGGAAATGGACGCGCAGCTGCCTCAAGGCGTCCCCCTGTGTCCACATGTCATCCATTCGAGTGTCCATGTCCGCCATTCTGTTTGAGCAATGCCAAGATCGACGCGTACAGGGTCTTGCGTATGCGGTAAAGGCGCGAGACAACGGCCTTCTCCGTAAGCCGGAACGTCCGCGCCAGATCCGGAATGCTCTTGCGTTCCGCGTACTTTTCCCGGATCAGCGCGAATGCGTCGCCCGGCAGACGGCGCAGGCTCCGCCGCAGGGCCCACATCTGCAAGTCCAGATCCACGCCCTCCAGTTCGTCCGCCGGCAGCAGGTCAAGGGACGAATCATCCAGGACGAGCCGATCCCGCTCCCGGTCCTTTCGCCAACGCAGGACCTGGAATTTCGCCAAGGTCTTCGCCCACGGCAGAAACGGACGTGACGGGTCATAGCTGCCGGCCTTTCGCCAGATGTCGGCATTCGTCTCCTGCAGGATGTCCTCGACATCCTGCAGGTCTCTCGCCAAGGCCGCGATGTACAACTTCAGTTCGAACTGAGCCTTCGTCAACAGCACGACAAATGTCATGTCAGCGTCCGCCATCTGCTTATTATAAGCGCTCAGTTCAAAAATATCGCATCACTCGTGAAAAATCGACCTCCAGAATCAAGTCTGGGGTGATAAAACGATGACATCCCCTCTCTCGGATCGGTCCCCACGTCCGTTTTACAGCCGCTTCTGAAAGGCGGGATCACAACCGCCTCAACATCGGAATCAACTGGAAATGGCCATCAAGGCTATAAAGCACGGCGTGGTGTTCGATTGCCGACGCGGCAATCCACATGTCGTTGGTCGGGATCGGTTTGCCTTTGGCCTTTAACTCATGATAGATGGCGGCATAGAAGTCAGTGGTGGCCTCGGTTACGGGGACTATTTCCACGTACTCGGAATCGAGGAAGGCGTCAAGTTGCCGTCGTTGCGTCTTCCCACGCCGCGTGTCGGATTCGATTCCCATCTTGAATTCGCCGATGACGGTCGGCGGAATGACAATTTTGTCAAACCGTGAAATGTTCGAAGCGACGTGTTCGTCTCCTCGAAAGAGTTTGAGGATGATGTTCGTGTCCGGCAACAGGGGACTCATTTCCACATCTCCACATCGATCTTCCCGGCATCGACAAGCGATTCTTCAAGGTTTCCGCAGTCGATGTCTTTCAAGCAACCGCAGAAACGCCCAAGGTCATTGCGGGGGCTGTCGGATGTACGGAGCTTCTTGCCAAGCCCGATGACGGGGGCGATGATGTCTTTCATGGCATTGTTGACGCTGACACCCAGCCCATCGGCATAAGTCTTCAACGCCTCGATGAACCGACGATCAGCTCGGAATGTAAGGGCAACGGTCTGCATGCGAATCTCTCCTCTGAATCAAAATGTGCCATCATTATACATCATTCCGCGCATCACTGTCAATGGCCGCCCGTCTTGAAACCGAGGACGCCATTCATTCAAAGCCCACAGCGGGCGTGTGGGCGAATCGCACAGCAATCACACAGCAGACAGGGTATGAGCAGGAGGCATTTCAGCGCCGCGCGCCGAGGGCGGCGCGGGTACATTGCGCCCGGGCCGACGGGCGTCGGTGAACGGGAAGCGGGCAAACGCCTCCGCGTTGCCGAAGCGGTCGAAGGCACAGTCGATCGCCTCGGCGGCGTGTGCATCGGAACTGAGGACGAAGCGGACACCGCGCGCCCGCAGAAGCGCGCGAAACGCCGGCGACGGGTAGGCGTCCTCCATCCAACCGCGCGAGATGCCGCCCGTATTGACCTCGACGACCTTTCCCGAGGCCGCGAAGGCGTCCGCCGTGCGCCGGAGCTCGTCGAGATACCAGGGCGCCGTCTCGTCGAAGTACCGCAGCCGGCCGTTGAACTTGCGCACGAGGTCGGGATGGCCGATGACGTCGAAATCACACGTCGCGGCCATGGCCCGGTTCTGCGCGAAATAGGCACGCAGACACTGCGCCACGTCCCCGCCGAAATGGTCGCGGATGCCCGCCATCAGCAATTCGGGCGTATGGTCCACGGGAACGTGCGCGCCATCCGGCGCGACGACCCAGTGGATGGAGCCGATGAGGTAGTCCAGGCCCAGATGGGCGTACCGCGCCCGGTCGGGCGCCGTGTCGCCGGGAATGTAGTCCGCCTCCACCCCGAGCCGCACGCGGATGCGGTCCGCGTACCGTGCGGCCAGCGCGCGGATCTCCCGCGCGTACCGGACGGCGCGTTCCGGCGTCAGGTTCCCCTCGACGACGTCCGGCAGACGCGCATGCGAGGAGAAGCCGATTTCCGCAAACCCGCGCGCCAACGCGGCTTGGACCATCTCCTCCGGCGTGTCGCGTCCGTCGCACCACGTCGTGTGCGTATGGTAGTTGACCTTCATGCCCTCTCAGAACAGCGTCATCTGGCCCGGGAGGTCACTCAGCTTCCTGCGCGGCTTGCGGACGATCTTCGGCGCGTTGACGTCGAGGTCGTTCGCCTCCAGGTTCTGGAGAATCTGGTCCGCCCGCTTCACCACCGCCTGCGGCAGCCCCGCCATCGCGGCGACGTGGATGCCGAAGCTCCGTTCGGCGATGCCGGGGGCGATGCGGCGCAGGAAGACGATCCGCCCGCCGTCCTGCTTCACGCGCACCGTGTAGTTCCGGATGCCGGGGAACTTCTCGGCGAGGTCCGTCAGCTCGTGGTAGTGGGTCGCGAAGAGCGTCTTCGCCTTCGTCTTCGGGTTCTCGTGCAGGTATTCCGCCACGCTCCACGCGATCGAGATGCCGTCGAAGGTGGAGGTGCCGCGCCCGATCTCGTCGAGGACGATGAGCGACTGCGGCGTCGCATTGTTGAGGATGTTCGCGCACTCCTGCATTTCGACGAGGAAGGTGGAGCGTCCGCGCGAGAGGTCGTCGCCCGCGCCGATGCGCGTGAAGACGCGGTCGAGCGCGCCGAGGCGCATGCGCGCGGCGGGCACGAAGCTGCCGGCCTGCGCCATCACGGCGAGCGTTGCGACCTGGCGGATGTAGGTGGACTTGCCGGCCATGTTGGGGCCGGTGATGAGCATGATCTGGTCGGTCGTGCCGTTCAGCTTCGTCGAGTTCGGCACGAACGGCTCGGCGTCCGGCAGCTGCTCGATGATCGGGTGGCGCCCGTCGACGATCTCCAGCGCGTCGGAACCGTCGAGGGCGGGCCGCACGTAGCCGAGCGCGAGCGCGCGGTCGGCGAAGGCGAGGATCGCGTCGAGTTCGCCCACCGCGCCCGCCGTCGCCTGGATCGCCGCCGTGTGCGCCGCGACCGCGGCGACGATGTCCCTGAACAGGTCCTGTTCGAGGGCGTAGCTGCGGTCCTGCGCGCCGAACACCTTCTGTTCGTACTCCTTGAGTTCGGGCGTCGTGAAGCGTTCCGCGTTCGTGAGCGTCTGGCGGCGCTCGTACTCGGGCGGCGCGCTGGCCGCCGCCGCCTTCGAAATCTCGATGTAGAAGCCGAACACGCTGTTGCGGCGCACGCGCAGCGTCTTGATGCCCGTGCGCGCGACCTCCTTCGCCTGGTACTCGGCAATCCAACGGTGGCCCTCCGTCGCGATGCTGCGCAGTTCGTCGAGGTCCGCGCTGTAGCCGGGGGCGATGAGGTTCCCCTCCGTGAGAAGCACGTTCGGGTTCTCCGCGATCGCGCGGTCGATCAGATCGACCACGTCCGCCTCCGGCGAGAGACGCGCGAAGATGGCGGCGAGGGGAGTGGGGGTTTGGGATTGGGG
>ERZ1034962.287-NODE-287-length-26818-cov-12.685461_pt1 | contig 26818 bp, 34 predicted proteins | sample MGYA00520696_ERZ1034962 | MGnify/ENA primary metagenome ERZ1034962 (study PRJEB33766, sample SAMN09781770) | gut metagenome | biome: gut microbiome | host: Homo sapiens | place: Madagascar | study: EMG produced TPA metagenomics assembly of the PRJNA485056 data...
AGACCTCGCCCCAGTCCTTCCCGGTCGCCTTGCAGATCGCGCGCACGGTGCAGTCGGACACGTTTTTCCCACAGGGATTTGGATTAAAATATTTATACATGATTGCAATCCCTATATAGGCTTTCAGCAATTTCCACATACGCTAAAAGCCCCCGGGGATCGTCTGCGTACAGAATGCAAATATCCTGCGCCATTTGCTCCGTGTAACCGCAGGCTATAAGCCGTTCGTACATTTTGCCACCTTCTTTCTGTTTTTATGGTACAAAAAAACAGGCACCCGAAAGTGCCTGAAAAGTGTCAAAAAAAGCAAAAATCCCCCCGCCGGTTAAGGCAGGGGGATAAATAGTTCTTGTGCAATTTTATGATACGCTCTGCATCTGTGCCGCTTTACGGTTTCAACGGACATATTCCGCTCCATAGATACCTGTACGCAACTTTTGCGGCGCACATCGCATTCTATAACCACCATCGCTTCATTGTCAGGAAGCAAAAAAGAATCAACAAAAGCAACGGCTCGTTTCGGCGGCAGATTTGACAGAAAATCCCTTACGGCCTTGTGGTTTCTGTTCATACACAAAAAAATAGCCGTGGAGGTGCGGATGCTTTATGCACGAGCGCGAGGTCGGCGTATCGGTATCCTCTGCGCCCTCCAGTGGGTTTGTTTTACCCCTCTCGGATGTACCCCTCAAACCCTGCGTCCTTCAGTCGCCGGAGCATCTTCTCAGCGTTCTCCTTGTTGGCGAATGCGCCCACCTGCACCCGGTAGAGCTTATCGGTGGTGGCGGGCTTCTCCTTTTCCTTAAATGTCACGCCGAAGTAGTCGCAGATGCCGCGGGCGATGGCCTCGCCGATGGCGGCGGCGTTCTCCACGATCCATCTGGCACCCTCCACGGTGTCGTGGAATTCACACTCCAGATAGGCCGTGGGCGCCTTGGGCACCCGTACCTCGTAGAGCTTCGGGTTCACCTGAATGTTTTCGCTGGTGCCAGGAGACAGGGGCGCCACGCGGGCAAAAATCGCCTTACAGGCCGCCATGCCTTTGCCTGTGGCGTTGTAGCAAAACATACGGGTGCCCATGACGCTGTGGTTAAAGGCATTGGTGTGGATGGGGACGTGGAGGTCGGCGCCGAAAGCGTCGGACGCCCGCACCTTTTCCTGCATGGAGGGCATGTGCCCCACCATCACCTCCACGCCGCTGCGCTCCAGCGCCTTGCGGCTGGCCTCGGCGATGCGGCCGCACTGCTCGGCCTCGTTGGTGTTGCCGTAGGCGTAGCGGTTCTCCGTCTGGTTGCTGGGGGACAGATAAACTTTAGGCATTGTCGTTGCCTCCCTTGTTGTAGGTGGCCGCAGAGATGCACAGCACGGCGCCGAGGAAGGTGTCAACGGCAGTGATGGTGGTGACGACCTCCTCGGAGTACGGCCACGCCCACACGGCGGACAGGGCGGCATACAGGGTCGCCACGGCGGGCAGCACGATGATGACCACCCACTTGAGAATGTCGTACAGCTTGTTAGGGATTTTCATGGTTTTTGCTCCTTTCCGTGCCCGAATCGGGCACAACAAAAATTACTGATGGTTTTGTTCCAGATCAGCGATCCGGTGGTTGATAACCTTGATTTGTTCCTCCATCACCGGCACGCGGCGGGCAAAGTTGTTGTGCTCCCGGACTTCCCGGGTCAGCTCGTCCAGCTTGGTGTCGGTGACGGCCTGCTGCTTGTCCAGCTTGGCCTGCACATCCCGGGTTGTCTTGCTGCTGGTGATGATCACCCCCAGCAGCGACAGGCCGCCGGTGATGAGGGCTACAATAATGGTATCGGTCATGTTGATCTCCTTACGCAATTCTGTGCCAGGTGTAGGTCGCCAAATACGGCGGCATGTTGTTGTGGGGATTTCCTCCGCCTTTTAGTGTTCCTGCCGGATACATTTCCCCTCCGTTCCAATCTTTCCACCCTCTATTAAAATTGCCCGTTGATGCAAAAGCGGTCTTAGGTAAATACAACGTATTACTACGGTAGCTGCTATCATTTGATGCGTTCTCAGCCAGTTCTTCGTACATTCTTCCTTGCATCAAGTGATTTCCGTGGCTTGGCATCTCCCCTACTGTAATCGTGTGCTTTTCCTCGCCGCCGGTGCTGCCCGCTGGGTGCGCGTCGTCCGCCGCGAACAAAAATCTGCCGTGGATCTCCTCCCACGTCCCGCCAAAAAGCTCTTCGGGGCTGGTTGGATCGGACGAGCTGTAATATGCGCCCACCGGATGAAAAATGTCTACCAATGCGGCTTTAAGGGATGCCAGATTGCCTACGGACAAATCACCGTCTACTCTGACATTTTTTTCAAAATTTGCGTCCCACGCAACGTCAAGCCGTTTTTCCGTGCCCACATGGGCGCGGCGGCCAACGCCCAATGAGTTGCCGCCCTCTCCCAAGTCTACAGTCGCCTCGGATGTTGGGACGGCAAAAGACAGCGTTCCGCCGGATTCGCCCAGCTTGTCCACCGCCCGCAGCTCAATGGTATACGGGGATTCCACCGCCAGCGTTATCCCTGCAATGGTTCCGGCATAGTTATCTCCGCTTGCGCTTTCGGCAAAAAACGTGACCCAATCAGACCATTCGCCGGATTCGGCCTTATAACGGGCTTGCACCGAGGCGGCGTTATTGCCGTTTAGGCTGGAATACTTGCGGCTGCAAGCTACATAAAGTGCGGTGCCGTCATCGTCCAGTGTGCCGTCAGCAAGTGCGCGGGCGCAGACGAGGGCATCTGCGGAGGTGTTGCGCTCCACAGAGGGCGGCGTGTAGGCCAGCACCGTGATAGAGGCGGTGGCCGTGCCGACAATGCCTCGGCTGTCGGTGGCCGTGCCGGTGATCGGCAGCGTTCCAGGCGTCGCCAAAATCTCCGTGGTGGGTGCCTGCCCTGTGTAGGTCTGCCCGTCCACCGTGGCCGCATAGGATTTGATGGTCGCGCCGTACCTGCCGCTGGCGGTGTGGGTGATTTTGGCCTTGGTGCGGCCTTGGATGTATAGCCCATTAAACGGCGCCGCCAAAGAGCTGACGGGCGACACGGAGAGGGTGTCGCTGGGCTGCGTGGTGCTGTTGCTGGGCACCGTAGCGGTAAAGCTGACCGCCTGTGTGCCTATGAGGGTGCTGCCGCTGTAGGTCTTGCACGTCAGCGTACCTGTTCCGGTGGCGCTGTTGGGGATCTGCGCGGCGAGGTCATATGGCATCGCCCATTGCGCCTCTGTGCCCGCGCCCTCGGCAATGGTGCCGGACGCCGAGCCAAAAGAATAAGTCAGCGTGTGGGTAAAACTTGCCACCGCGCGGGGCAGGCCGATGGTTACGGTTTGCCCCAAAACTACCGCGCCAATTATCGGCACGGTAGCGCGGGGGATGGTGGGCAGCGCAAAGCTCTGCGCCGCCGCTGTGGCCGTCAGATAGCCGCTATCCTTCCACACCTGTCCGCTGAAAGCCGCCACGGTAAAGGTCTTGCTGCCGTCCGAATCGTGGGCAATGGTCAGGGTGCCGGAGGCGAGGGTGCGTTCCTTGTAGTCGGTGATGTTAGAGTACGTCCCACCGGCATACACCTGTGAGCCATTGATCGTCACGGCGGACATCTTCACGGCGTTGGAATAGAACTTATGCCCGGGCGTGATGCCGCATGACCAATTAATGGTGGATTTATTGCCGGCAATATTCTGACTGCCGAGTTCCCATTTCAACCAGAAGAAGGAATCATATACTGTATTTGTTTTTACAATGCCACTTGATGCCATGTTTTATCACCGTCCTGCCCATCTGATCGTGATGCCCTTTTTTGTGCTCATCTCGTATCCGCCAAGATTGAGGTTATTAAGGATCACTGCGTCAGAAATATAATATTTTTGTCCCGAAAAATAGCTGAGCTCATGGCCGGATGTGTCCAAAAACGCTATCTTGTTGGCCAAAAACCGCGCAAAGGCCAAAAACTGCTGATCGGCACCCGTCTGACCAACCTCGACACCATATAGCGGATTTTGGTTCTCATCCTCCGCAATCTTGCCGGTTTTGATGTAGCCCTCGGTGGCCGTCACTTTGGCGGTCACATCTTTAACTTGGCCATCAATTCCTTTTACGGTTTCCTCCACCGACTTGATCTCGGAGTATTGCTGCGTTATGGCCTGCGAGTTGACCTCAATATTCGCCTCGGTCGATTGCCGGAAGGTGTTAAATTCCGATTTCTCGGCGTAGGTTTCGGCCACATCCAGCTTAAATTTATCCACTTCCTGCGACAGCTCCGTGACGGCGGTGCGCGTCTCCGTTATGAGAGGCTTTGCGCTCTCTGTCATGGCCTTGCTGATGCAGTAAGCGCCTGTATAGGTCACATCACCGTCGGAGTAGGTGATCTTGGTACGGCTCCAGAGATAGGTGCCGTCCGTGATCTCCGGAGCAGCATCGCCCCATGTGCCGCCGGAAAGCTCTGTGTCGGAGGTCGAGAGGTAATATTCGACGGTGGTGGCGGTCACTGACACCCCATCCGTGCCATCTTTGCCGTTTGTCCCGTCTTTGCCATCGGTGCCGTCCTTGCCAGGCTTACCTTGCGCGCCGGTTGCGCCTGTTTCGCCGAGGATGCGTATGGGCGCCCCCCACGTTCCGTCCGTGGCCGATGCTGCCACCTTTTGTGACATCCACACCACAGAGGCGGTCAGGTCAGTGTGCCAGCCGCCCTGTGTGCCGTCACCGGTGGGCACGTCGGGAGTGTCTGTGCCGTCGTGGTAAGTGATCCACACAGATGCGCCAGCGGGTCCAGGTTTAACCTCTATGTCGTCGATCTTTTTTGTCAGATTGGCGCGGACATTGACAATGCTCTCCGACACTTTTTTTGTAGATTCGAGCTGCGAGCCGGTATAGGTACGCCGCGTGGCGCCCATTGTGATCTTGGTGTTGCCAGGGTCGAGTATATCGGGGGACAACTCCATGAGCGGGTAGGACGCGCTGTAGCCGTGGGGTGTGCTGGCCAGCATGGTCATGCGACCAACTCTAAAATGCTGCACTGTATCCTGCCATCCCAGATCCACAGCCTTACAGGTGATGGTTTCCGGCATCGACAGACCACTGTCGAGCAAAGCCGCCTTTGCTTTTGTGCGCAAATTCTCGGCGACGGTCACATCATCCCATTTGATATGCCGAGTAATGCGCCCGTAGGTGGCCACGCCGGACTTGCTGTAGATAGTCAAACCGTCCTTAACAAGATCGTCCGTCAAGGCGCCGTCCGGCAAGCTCTCCAGCGTAAGGCCGTCTTTGCCCTCCGGCAAAATCGCAGTGTAAATCTCTGCGCCGTCAACCTCGCTGGTCAAGTCCAGCAGGTTGGCCGCGAACTCTACCGGTTGGGTATTGGTCAAGGGCAGCTCCGCGTAATAGTCCAAATAGTTGCCGTCGTCCTCATACCGGATCAAGAGATAGCCGCCCAGAGAGGATTCGGACAGCTTGCCGCGAATGGTCTCCATTGTGGTCATGTAATCCTCGGAGCTGCGGGTGATGTAATTATTGGGGTCGGTGACAGTGCAGACGCCTGGTAAAATTTGCTGCTCAGCGGACACCTGCGCGTTATGCTGGATCAAAAACCAGCGGAATAGATACTCCACTACATTGCCGGAGGCCGCAGCGGTTTTATAGTCGGCGTCCTCCGCAAAATCGTCAGGGTAGGCAAAAGGCTTGATAATGCTGTCGTTAAGGCAGGCCATCATGCCCTCCGTTTCGATTTTATGTGCTTTGTAAAAATCAACAGTGTCTTTGGTGATGCGCCCTCTGTAGATGGGAAGTGAGCCATCCAGCAGCTCCAGCACACCGTTCATGCGCTGCAAGTCGGACAAATACGGGTGGTCATTGTCGACAATAAAGGACATACTGCCCGCCTTGCTGACACTCAATTTTACGGACGGTTTGCGGACAATCATACCCTGTTCCGTGAGGCGGGGATGATACAGGATATAGTCTTTATATTTGAGCTGATACATTAAAGGCTTGCCTCCTGATATGTGACTGTAATACTGCCCGTGCCGCTATCCACCTTTGCTTTTAGGATATTAGTCCCCGCAGCAAGGCGTATAGCCGGAAAAATAAGATTTTCCCCTGCGCTGGCCGCTATGGTAGTGCCGCTCCACAGCAATGTGGTGTCTTGCGTTATGGTGATTAACGGAATGACCGCCCGCCGCTCATTTGACAAAGTGAGCTGCTTATAGGCAGTTCCAAGATCGTCCCTTGCAACAACGGTTTTTTCGTTCTTGAGCTTCCACGGATAACAGTTTATGGTAACAGGTAGGGTCTGCTTTGTTTTGGCAAGCTCCACACTTCCCACGGAGCACCTCCCGCTATAATAGTGGGAGGTGTCTTCGGGAAATGTTACCTTGACTTGTTTGCCGTGGACGGCGTTGGAAAAGTCCGAAATAGCCGCTGCCCAGTTTTTCCCGCTCACTTTTTCAATGCCGACAAGCGTTAGGGTAATTGTGCGGTTTTTATAAGTAGGTTCCCCCGTCAACGCTTCAGATGCGTCCAAAAGGCCGTCAACGCCAGGGACGTCGATCATGTTTGTGCGGACTTCGGGCAACGATATGGTTTTGCTTGCCAAAAGCAAGCCGTATTCTTGATAAGTATCCTTACCGTCAAAAAATACCTTGCCTATCATACCGCTCTATCCTCCAATGCGTTGATCCGCGCAAGCTCTGCATTAAGCTCCGGCGCAAGGGCACCCACAAGCGTCCCGTCAGACAAAACGACTTGCATATTTGCCAGCAGCGGCAAATACTTTGACAGAAGCATTACTATTGCGTTGTTTCCGGCTTCGACCGGCGCAGCAGTTATGCCAGCATTAAAGTCAAGCGTTTTTGTCACTTCACCGGTCACGCCGTCGATTTCGTCTTCCCAGCCTTGCCCAAGGCCAAGCGCCATGTTTTCTCCGATGCCAGCAAATACCTTTGACGGGGAGTGGATGCCCAGTGCATCCTTGATGCCGCCGACAAGGCCGTTTACCTTGTCTTTAAACCAGTTTTTAATGTTGCTCCACATATTGGCAATGCCGTTTTTAAGCCCCTCGACGATGTTTTTACCTATGCTCGCCCAGTCATAATTGCGAATCGTGTCAACAATTGCCATAATGACCCGTGGGACGGATGCGATCAATTCGGGGATTGCCCCGATCAAGCCCGTAATCAGCGATATGATGATTTGAGGCCCCGCAAGGATAATTTTGTCGAGGTTGTTTACAAGCCCGTTGATAAACGCAATAATCAACGTCGGAATTGCCGCCACAAGCTCCGGAATGCACTGGATAATACCATCAATCAAAGCAAACAACAGGTCAATACCCATTGCAATAATACTGGGCAGCTCCGCAACAATCGCCGCAATTAAGTTTCCGATAATCAGCGGGATGGCTGCTATCAGTTGAGGTATTGCGTCGATTAGCCCCTGTGCAAGCGTCACAATCAGCAAAATCGCCGCGTCAATGAGTTTTGTCAAAAAATCGGGGCTGGTAAGCATTTGTGCAATGGTAATTGTGATTTGCACAATTGTGTCAATCAGCGTGGGCAAGTTTTCTGTTAGGCCGTCCACGAGAAAAACAATAATATTAAGCGCCGCTTGTGTGATGGCGGGCAAGTTATCAATGATTCCTTGCACCAATGCGCTTACAAGGGACACGGCTGCTTGCATAAGCGCAGGGAGATTATCGGTAATGGTTGTAATGGCCATCGGAATAATGGTTCCAGCCGCGCTTGAAATAAAATCAGACATGCCTTTTAATGCTTGGCTAATCCGAGGCGCCACGTTTTTTGCTGCCGTTTCCAGCGTAGCAATAACATTTTCCACCATAATGCCAGGATCCCAGTCTTCGCCGCTGATGAACCCTGTAACCATATTTCCCCATGCCGCTTTTAAAGATGCCATCGACCCTTGAATTGTGCTATCAGCTTCTTTTGCAGTAGTGCCAAGCTGTTCCGATACTTGACGGCCTGTGCGCTCGTAAATAGCCGCCGCCTCTTCCGCTGTGCGGCCAGAAATTCCCATTTCGCCTTGTATAACGTGGATTGCATCAACAATATCCGCATATGAGGAAATGTCATATTCGACGCCGGAAAGTTTTGTCGCATTCTCCAGCAGCCGTTCCATTTCTTCTTTTGTGCCGCCATAACCAAGTTTTAAGTTGTCCAGCATGGTATAGTTTTGCTTTGCAAAGCCTTGATAAGCATTTTGGATGCTTTCCATGCTGCTGCCCATTTTGTTGGCGTTGTCGGCCATGTCAGTTACTGCAACATCGGCTTTTTCCGCTGCGGCCTCTGTGTCATTTCCAAGAGAAGCAAGCAAAGCCGCAGAAAATCCTGTAACAGTTTCCATGTACTCATTAGCCGAAAGACCAACTGTTTGAAAAGCCCAATTTGCATGGATTGCTACTTTGTTGGCGTTGTCCTTAAACAGTGTTTCAACGCCACCTACAAGCTGCTCATATTCGGCATATCCATCAATTGATTCTTTTGTGAGTTTTGCAATTCCGGTTGCCGCAGCACCAACAGCCGCGCCGCCGATTTTGGCCGCCGTAGCAAGGCCGTTTTTTAATTTGCCCGACAATGTTTCCACATTCTCGCTTGCTTCGTCTTTTACGCCGACTTTCACAAACAGATTAAGAAGATTCACGCCCTCACCTCTCTTTCTCTGTAGATTCTAAAAATTATTAGTGACAAACCATTGATAGTATGGTATGATGTCCACAAGGAGGGATTATTTATGATAAGTTTCAACAAAGATTCCGCATGGGACTTGAAGCCCATACCCGTTTCCGATGTGCGAGGTGAGGTGAACGGCCTGCTGATCGACGGTGAGCAAATTTCCGCTGCATTTAAGACCGTTCGCGATCAGTTGATTTTTACCAACAAGCGGATTATATCGGTGGACGTGCAGGGCATCACCGGAAAGCGCAAGTCTTTCAGCTCTCTGCCCTATTCCAAGGTTCAGTTTTTCTCCGTGCAGACACCTGGCTTTGCCGAAATTATCCCCGACAGCGAGCTTGTGCTGACTTTCTCCAACGGCTATGTCGCAAAGTTCGAGTTTAAGGGCGACACTGACATCGGTAAAATCGGAAGAATGATCTCCGAATACGTTCTCAAGTAGCCCTTAATCACCGCCGCCCCGTTATGGGGCGGCTTTTTTTACCTCCAGCCCGCACCGGCTTACAATGTCGTTTGTGATCTCCTCGCAAGTCCTATCATCTTGTTTTGCGGGACTGATTATGTCTATATACCGCTTTTGCACAGACACGCCCGCCGCACGCTCGGAGACCGTTTTAAGGAGGTCGCTTGTATAGACCCTGTACGCCTTTTCCGCCATGTCCCGCTTAAATCGGGCAAGGCAGTATTGCAAAAACGGCTTTACTCGCAGCGCTCCTCGGTATTCTCCTGCACAGAGCCGGAGTGTGTCTCTCCCGTCTGGCTCTGTGCAGAAGTAAAAAGGTCGGTAAATGCGTCGTCCGCAAGCAGGCCAACCACGTCGGCGAGCAGCTTGGCCATTGTAAGCTTGCCAGTATAGGCGGCAGCAGATACGCCCTCAATGCTGGCCAGAATGGCGATAAGGTCTTTCTTGTGATTTCGCAGCAAAACCGGCGCAGATTTTTTTGCCTTCTGCAGCATGAATTTGCTGGCGGTCATACCTTCGGGCAGCTTTTCGCGCTTAAAAAGCGCAGCCGCCTCTTGATCTTCGGCAATATTTGAAATCGGCGCGATAATGTCAGCAATCACATCAAATACACGCTCGCCGCGAATGTCAGACAATTTCATGCTGTTACGCCTCCGCCGTGCCGGCCTTGATGTAGATTTCAAACGGCACAGTGTCCTGTGCGCTCATGGAGTAGTGGGCGGTGTACTCAAAAGCAAACTGCCCCTTTGCCTTGTCGGCGGTCTTCAGCTGGAATCCGCCGGTGGAGAGGGCGTTCAGCATATGGATCGCAATAAAGCCGCCGTTGGTGTCGCCGTTTTTGTCGGAGTAGTCGCCGACAAGCCAGATGTCGTCAAAGTCCGCATCCTTGAGGACGTTTCGAGGCGTGATCTTTGTGGTGTCGGTCGTGTCAATGTCAGCAGCGCCGCAAAGGCTCTTTGCGATCGTAGTGGACGCATTGACAAACGTGCCGGCCATTTTCGCTTCCCACGATTCGATCTGCTTCAGCTCCTTCATGTTTTTGGGGCAGTTGTCGATGTCGTCACCGTAGTCCTTATAGGTCGGGGTGGCGGTAAAGTTGATTCCGCCGGTGGTCGCGCCGATCTGACCGGCCTCGCCGATAGAACCGGTAGCGGGAGTAAAATCGGTCGTCAAAATACCGGCGTTGATCTGGAGTTTCTGAAACGTATCGGAGGGGATTTTAGTAAATTTCATACTATTTTTATCCTTTCGTCAGTTTTGCGACAGATATTCAGCTGTTATGTTGAGATACCGCCGTTTGATGTTTTTGTCGCTTTCGTCCGCGATATTTTGGCACCACGGAGAGCCGCGCTTGAGCCAAATAGCGCCGCCGTCATAAGGCACCATGCAGCCGCCCATCCCAATGGCATCTGCAATTTCCTGCGCCTTTTTATTCGGTGTCGCTTCGCTCTCGGTATAAAACCAGAGATTTACCGTCAGCGCAATTTCGCCGCTGTCCCATGAGCCGGTAATAAGCTCGTAGGTGAGCCACGGGAAAGCTGCATCGTCTGGAACATTAGATGCGGGATAAGCAGTTAAAAACTGCGAAAACCACGCATGGAGTGCTTTATCTTTTGTCATGTCGGCAGTGCCTTTCTTTCAGCCGTGAAATATTTCAGCGGAAAGGTAGAAGAACGGGGTGTTTCTTTTTCCGAAGGATCAGACGTTACGCGGTAAGTCTGCTTTGTTTCTTCATCCCGAAAATAGTCGTTATACTCAATGGGAACGCTCTTTTCCACCAAAGCGGAATAAACGCTGGTAACGCCCTCTTTTTCGGCTCTGCGGGCTTCCATAGACGTGTCCAGTGCTTGGTAATTCAAAAATTCCGCGCCATCTTCCCATGAAACGTACCAACCGCCCGCGCCGTCCTGTGTGCGCTTTTTTTCAATCAGCACGCACTTGTGGGCAAAATCATCCAGCAAACTCACGGTTCCACCCCTTTCAATTTGCGCCAATCGTTAAGACGGCTCTTAAAGGTCATTTCCCAGCCCGCATATGCGCCGCCGTTGCTTCCTGCGGTTTGCTTGGTGTAGGAGTAGCCCCCGAAGCTCTCGCTTTGATACGGGCTTGCAACGGCTTCGCCGTTCTTCTCCTGCCACGCCTCGATCTCAACTGAAAGATCGATTACGGCTTTCGGCACGGCAAGCGCCCACACAGAGCCGGTAAACGTCTCGTCCGTTAAATCGACCGCCGGATATTGATGCAGGCCGTCGTTAAACACAGAGCCGACAATTCGGAAATATTGATTGGTCAGGAGAAAGGGCAGCGTAATGCTGCCATTCTCCACGGTGAACGAGCCCTCGTGGATCTCCACGAGAAACCAGTTGTTCAAGTGCCGTAAGACCTGTTCAAGCATTGCGCCGCCCTCCTTATCACTTTGCGGTCACGCTCGCGTTGCCGCTCTTGAGCGCGTGGTAGTTGCCGTCGCACTCGACCACAGTCACGGTCTGACCGGTCGCAATGGTCAGGTCGCTCTTGCCGTCCCAATCGTTCCAACCGGCGACGTTGTCGCCGTAAGCGACGGTCGCGGCAGAGGAGCCGGACGTGTACTTATACTTGTTGCCCGCGGCAGCCTTTGCCGGAGACACGGTCAGCTTGGTATCGCCGCTCTTGGAGCCTGCGGCAGAGGTGACCGTCAAAGAGCCGAGCGCGCCGTTGTCGATGGTGCCAACGACCACGCCGTCAATGCGCTCAGCAAACAGCTCCATGCCGTTAATGACGGTGTCCGATGCGGTCATGTTGGTGTAATCAGGTTCCTCGTGGATGCCAATGTAACCGGTTGCGTCGGTGGTGAAATCGAACACTTCGCCAAGATCTGCGCCGTTCACGGGGATGTAATACAGAACAATGTTGTCCTTCGCCGTAGCGTAGATCTTTCCCTTGGGAACGCTGGAATTGAGGATCACAGTGCCAAGCCCGAGGAAGTTCTCGACGTAAGTCATGCCGAATGCGGTCTGCAAGGTGATGTTGGCCGTAGACAGGTAATCCGCAACGTCCAGCGGATTCATGAAGTAGACCGCGCCGATCTCGTCATCCTCAAAAAGAACCTGCAGATTGCCCCAAGCCTGCGCAAGAACAGTCTGGAAGTTCTTACCGCTCACCGCGCCGGTGCCGGTCGAGAGGAAGTCAAAGAAGCTCTTTCGGATGCCCTTCTGCACGTCCTTGAGCATTTCGTCGGTGGTCATCTCCACGGCCTGATCGTAGCCGCGATCGGTGATAGCCTCGGCAGAGGTAGCCTTGCGCCACTTTTTAAGCGTGATTTCTTTGTAAGGCACGGCGACCGTCTTGTAGTGGGACAGGGGAATGGTGTCGCCCTCGGCCACAACGCCGCTCTCCAGCGTGCCGGTCGCCTTGTAGCTTTTGAGCACAGTGCCAGCCTGCTTGGCGATCTTGCGGGTAACGCCCAGCGCCTCCACCAGCTTTTTGATGGAGTAGCCGAACATTTCGGTAAACTCGATTTCCCGCACGCGGGCGAGGTCATTTTTCTTGATCAGATTGGTTTCAGCAGCCATAATTAGCCTCCGTTCTTATTTTCAAAAAGATTGATGTTTGCAGCAATCGCCGCGCGGCGCTCCGCCCTGTCCTTGATCTGCATGATCTGATCTTTAGTCATTGCGCTGCCGCCGGTGTTCGCCGGGGGAGTGGCGGGATTCGCGCCCTTTGTCTGTGTGGTGGAGACCAGCCCCTTGTAGGTGCCGTCTACGAGCGCATCAAGAGACTTGGTGTCCTTGATCTTCTCGCCGTCCATCTCCAATGCGGCCATTTCTTCGCCACAGCCGCGCATAGCAAGGTCGAGATTCGCGCCGGTGATGTTTTTGCTCTCAAAGTAAGCGCGCACGGCCTTTTCCTTTGCCGCCTTGCTTTCCTTTGCGGTGATGTCGGACTTGTAAGCCTCAAAAGCCGAGTGTTCTTTCTCGTACTTCTCCTTATAGCCGCCATCGCCTGCTGCCTTGAGGTCGTCCAATTGCTTCTGGGCGTCAGGCAGCTTCTCCGCGTCGGCCTTGTAGCGGGTCACATCCGCCTTGAGGCCGTCCACTGTGTCGGTATGCGCCTCGATAATGGTATCAACCTGTTCATCCGTCAGACCCATACCCTTCAAAAGTTTTCTTGTAAGTGCCATTTTTTCGTTCTCCTTTTCTTTGTCCCCATTACTTCGGGGCGAACGTTGTATAAAACCCGCTTTCCTTCGCGGAATTTACCAAATTACAAATGCTGTTATTTACTGTTTTCAAGACCGCTCTTGATGATGTCCCTGTACTGCTGCGCATGATCGGCAGCGGCGGGTTTAAGGTACGGCTGCGCTTTATTGCCGCGGGTATAATGCCAGTTGCCTTTTGCGTCCTGATATACCCACGGCGTAGGACGACCCCCGCCTCCAGTGGCGTGAATGCCGGTGCCCAGCTCAACATAAGGCGCATATTTATTGTTCGTGCCGATATATGCCGCCGGTTCGTCTTCGTCAATTACATGCGTAATGCTGTTACGCAAATTTCCGGTATCAACGGGGCATAGCTTTTTAGCATACCCTTCTGCCACCAGACCGCACTTTTCCAGCCCACTCAGCAGCGCCGCCTTGATCGCGGCAGAAACCTCTTTGCTGTTGTCTTGGATTTCAACTTCCATAATTTCCTCTTGACAATTTGGTTGTATTTGCATATACTATGGATGAGGAAACTTATGTTTCCGTTTTTCGAGCCGAACCTCTTCCCGTTATTGGAGGGGGGGCGGCTCATTTTTTATATCTTCGAGCAAACCGAAGTGTTCCGTCTTCTCCCAAAACAATAACATCAAAATTAATGTTTTCATTTCGTGCGCTGCGGACAGCTCTATCATCTATTACACTTATAAGATCATTTATATTGATGTTTTGGCCGCATTTCAGCATAATTCCACCAGGGATAGCCGCTATTTGTTTTGCCGCATTTCTTACTGCCATATCTGCCGCTTTTGCTGTAGATATGGTTTTTAGCTCCCACATTTTTCCGCGCCACAGATAGTCAGGTGTTTTTGTTCCTTGAGAATTTTTTTCTTTTAGTAGCACAATTTTTCCGCCAAATATCTCTTTAATTTGGTTGGCAACATTTATTTCTTCTTTGTGGTTTTTGGAGCGGTAGCCGTTTTCATACCGCACTTTTCCCATGCGAGGCTTGGCGCTTTCCAAATATAGGTCTGTCACATCTTTTACTGTGCTTTTGTTTCCGTTGTGATACACAGATAGCTGCTTCCCGTCATACCCGCGCTTTGATGCTTCCCATTGCGCGTAGGTCATATTGGGGATTAATCCGTCTTTTGTGCGTCGCAGCCCACTTGATGTGTCAACCCCATCCATTACCGCAATCGTCGTGCAGCGGCAGTTATACACAAGGTAGCCAGGGGCAGAACTGTCGCCAGGATACATGATCTCGTAGCCGTCAACTTTAAAAGGCTTGTCAATTTCGGCCTGCTGGCCGTCAAGCATGGCGTGTGCATGGCGTGTCCTGTTATCCAGCGTTGCCACCCATTCGCGCTTGAGCTTGATGCCCATCTTTTGCGCCGCCGCGTAGCTGTCCATTCGCCCGGCGTTCTGTGCACCGGTCACGGCGGTTCTGGCCGTGCGGATAGCGCTATCGCGGCTCATGCCGGTAATGCGCTTTTGCAGGTCGTCCGCCATGTCCTTGATGCCCTTGCCTTGCAAAATAGAGCTTGTCACGCTGGCCGTGATCTGCTTTTTGCCCCATGCCAAATCAATGCCGCGCTTTAAGGCTCGTTTTTTAGGGTAGTAAGGCATCAGATCAGGCCGCTCAACTATAAGGCGCTTGACCGTCTGTTCGTCCCATAGGTCAAATCCTACATCGCCCGCCACTTGCTCAATGACATATGCGGCAAAATTGCGGTTAAGGCTATATATACTAGGCGTCGCATCATTGGTGTACGACACCGCCACCGCATTGGCATCAGTCATGCGCCGCGCCAGCTTGTCCCGCACGGATTTATATCGTTCTCCTCGTGCGATTTGGTTTAGACGCCATTGTTTGTAGTCCTGCTCCGTCCATTCCTTGCCGTTTACAACAGTTCCCACAAGGGACTGCATTTCTTTGTCTCTTTTTGCAAATTGCTCAAAATAAACGTCAATGGTGGATTGCAGCTCGTCCCCCGCCTCGCGGTATATTGCTGCAATGCGCCGTTCCAGCTCTGCAAGCTGCTTTTCGGTTAGCTTGTGCCCAAGGTCAGGTGTCGCCATTGTCGATCACCGCTTCCGCAATGGTGTCAATGTCGGCATAGCTGCGGTCGATTTCTTCCGCCGCCTTGCGTTTCATCATGTCGTCGTACTGGTCAATGTCGCCGTTGATGGTCAGCAGCTTTTTTGTTATGTATTCGTCGTCATAATATTCTGCGCCAAGCAAAAGCGCCTGCGTTTCTTCTGTTTTGTTGATGATTTGGTTGCGCGTATAGCTGGGCTGGTCGTCAATGCCTGCAAGCCGCAGGATTTCCGCTATAAAGCGGGTGACTTCCGCCTCGAATTTATCCGTTTTGAGGTCAAGTGGCACATAGCTGGCCTTGATGGCCGTGGCCGTCTGATTGCCCGCAGAAACCGCCGCCGCATCAAAGCACTGGAAGTCCTCGTACAGCTTTCTTTTAAGCATGTCGATGGTGGCATTAGTCCCTTCAAAGGGCGCCTCCACGGTATGCGCCTCCGCTTTTGCTCCATCGTCACCGTCTGCGTGCGCAACATGGGTTGTTTTTAGCCGCTCGACAAATTTGGCATCGTCCAAATCATCCATCCCGCCGCAATTTGACAACACCCAGTAGATCAAGTTTCCCTCGTCCACATTATTGACCATGTTGGAGCTTGCAAGATCAAGTGCATCTATTGTGTTCCGCCTGCCCGCAATTTCGGACAGGCATTTTTTGTTGTTTTTCAGCGGCACAATAGGGAAACTCGGATAGTTTCCGCCGTCGTAAATATCGGTGTCGCCTACTTCGGCCTTGCGAACAACCAGCTTGTAGCTGCGTTTGGGCTGCAAAACGGTCATATCCCCGTTTTTGGGCTGGAAATACTCTGTAAAGCCGTCCAGCTCGTACAGCGTAGCCCGCAAAGGCTTATCCGGCGCAACTTGCCAAAACCGAACACCGGCTTTCAAGGCGCCGTCCTCCTCGTCGTACAATGGGGCAAATTCCAGGAGCGAAAACACTTGAAGATGCGATAAATCCCAAAAACCGAACGCCACGCCCGCAATTTTGGCCGCCCGCGCCGCGTCCATGACTTCTTGGTCAAAATCTGCGCATAGCTTTTTACGGGTTGTTTCTTCGGCAAAGGTCACGCCATTGCCAAGTAAGTAAGATACTTCCTGATCCACGGCCATGCCGAAAAAACGGCTTGCAAGCTTGTGATTGGCCGTCCACATATCCTTGTGGGCAAGCCCTCGCATATCATAAATGATTTTCTCGTACCGGTTGATCGTAGGGTTCAGCCCGTTATAGTATTCTTCTGCGTCCAGCGCCGTCCTGTAGGCGAGACTTCCCCTGTGCTCGTTGATCGCGCCACGGATAAACTCGACCCTCGCCTGCTCATCTTCGCCGACAGCAATTAAATCTTGATATGTTTTTATTCAGCTCACCCCCAGCCGGTCAAAATAGATTTGTATTCTTTTTTATACGCCTTGTGGCGGAGGACGGTATACACAAAATACCTTGTGTCGTCCATTGCATGGTCGTTCTCCTTTATCGGCCTATCTGCCGCCGCCTGTTCGTCCCATCTATATAGGCCGAATTCGCGGATGCAATCTTTACAGCTGCGGCTTATTTTAATAATGCCGTCCTGCAAAAACCTTGCCGTCGTCATGATCCCCGGTAAAACATCATTTTTTGCTTTTTGCACCGGCCAGCCGTGCCGCCGCAAAACCTCAATAAACGATGCGGCGGACGGGTCTACAATAACGCTTTTAATGGGCAAGTCGCCCCGCAGCTTTTCGATCTCCGTAAAATATTCTTCGTCGGTTTTATTCGTCTGCGCGTCCCTGCCGGAATAGTAATATTCTCGGATTCGCGTTGCCGTCTTCCCGTCCCAGCACCAAAGGCCAGCGGAAAAAGGGTTCAGCGTGCCGTAGTCGCAGGAGATATAATACTCTCCCTTGTCTGGCATCTCGTCCACAATGCAGCCGTCGCCAAACATGGGATAAATCAGCCCCTCAGCCAGCACCCAAAGGCCGCGAACATATCGGTCGTAAAAAACGCCCGAAAACATAGATTGATAACGATTTAATGTTTTTTGGGATAGGCTTGGGTTGTCTGTCATCTCAAAATGCAAGTAAAGCGCATTTCGCTCTTTGCGGCGTTTGATCCACTCGGTATAAAACCAATGCTGCGGGCTTCCTGGGTTACAAGAAAACCACAGCTTAGCGCCATCTACAGAGCATCTCGTGAGCGCCTGCTCAACGAACGAACGTGGCATCAGCACCACCTCATCCAGCAGCACTCCGGCCAGCGTGCGGCCTTGGATCAGCGTATAACTTGCCTCGTCTTTGCCGCCAAACACCTCAAAGTAGTTCGTCACGGCTCCTCGCCGCACTTCCAGCACCTTATCTCCGCGCCGCCAGCGGATAATATAGCAATCTTTCGCAAGGCTCATAGCCGTAAACGGCACGATGATGTTTTTGGTGCAGCTATCCACCGTGCGCCCACACACGCCGAAGCGCTGACCGCTGAAATTCTCCATCGCCCAGCGGACGAACGCCCACATCATGATGGAGGTTTTGCCGGAACGCACAGCGCCGTCGCAGATCAGCGCGTCATACTTGGAATAGGGGAAAGCAAGGATCTTTGCTTGTTTCGGGCTAATCATCGCTTTCCAACCCTTCTGCCATTTCTCGCAGACTTACGCTCAATGCGTCTTCCTGCGTGTTGTCTGTCGGCAATCCAAGTTCCACCACATCTCGCTGCCCAAGGTATTGTTTCCCCAGCCAAATGGCCATGCTTGCGTTCTTTGCAGCAAGCTGCCACTGGCTCCGCCGCAGTGAAATTTTCCCCGCTCCTCGCTTTTGCTTAAATACCTCGGAAAAACTGGCATGATAGGTGCGTTTACACCAACTATCCAATGTTTTATCGGTCACATCAAACCAGCCGCAGATTTCCTCAAGCGTGCATTGCAGGCCGCAGAGGTTTTCGAACTGCTTTTGGTCTATTTCCTTTCTTGGCCTTGCCATACGCGCCCTCCTTTCTCTGCTGGCGTTTAATAAACTTCTCCATGTCCCGCTTTAGGTGCGGGCTGCTTGTTTTTTCGATGATTGCCCGCGCCTCTTCAATCGTCATGCAGAAGCACCGCCTTCTCGCCGGTCAGATTTTCCCATCGTTTTACAATCACATCGCAATAGCGCGGGTCGAATTCCATAACGTAAGCGTTTCTGCCGTTCTGCTCACACGCAACAACGGTTGTGCCGCTACCCGCGAACAGGTCAAGCACAATATCTCCGCCCTTGGTGTTGTTTTTGATCTGATAGTCAAAAAGCGCAACAGGCTTCATTGTCGGGTGCTCTTTGTTCTTCGTCGGTCGGTCAAACTCAAGCACCGTTGTTTGCTTTCTGTCAGATGCCCACAAATGCCCCGCGCCAGATTTCCAACCGTAAAGGCAAGGCTCGTGTTTCCACTGATAGTCTTGCCGACCCATAACCATAGCGTTTTTAACCCAAATCAAAACTTGTCGGACTTCCCACCCGATCATCTGGCACGCCATTCTGAAAACGTACGCTTTCAAATCTGCGTGCCAGATGTAAAACACCGCGCCGGGCTTCATCACGGAATTAGCCGCTTCAAATGCCGCCTGCAAAAATGCAATAAACTCGTCATCGCTTTTTGCATCATTCTCAATCTTGAGCGCGTCCTTGGTCTTGCCCGTATAATCAACACCATACGGCGGGTCTGTAAGCAAAATATCTGCTTGTGCCCCCCCCATGAGCTTTTGTACGCAGTCTGTAGACGTGCTGTCTCCGCACATGAGCCGATGCCGACCAAGCTGCCAAATGTCACCGAGTTTTGTTACCGGTTCGGATTCTTCGTCAACCTCCGGTGCTTCGTCCTCGGCAACTTCCTCCATCGCGGCTTCCGGCAATCCCCAGTCAAAGTCAAATGCCGACAGGTCAAGACCGGGCAGCTCATCAGCCAGCAGGTCAAAGTCCCAATCGCTCTCGTTGCTCTTGTTATCCACCAGGCGAAGGGCGTTCACCTGCTCCGGTGTCAGATCGTCCACACAGACGCACGGTACCTCTTCCATGCCCAGCTTCTTTGCCGCCATAGCGCGGCAGTGGCCGATTACGATTACACCATCTCGGTCAATCACAATCGGCTGCACAAAGCCGTACTGCTTAATGCTCTCCGCAACGTTGTTGATTTGCGTCTTGTCATGCTTCTTCGCGTTGGCCTCATACGGCACAATGTCCGCAAGCCGCCGTTTTGTGATTTCCATGCCATCCTCCTGTTTTGTCACCAGCCCCCACCCCTTGGCTACAGTAACAGTCTTTCCCCGCCCATGCGGCCTTCTGGAAGCTCTCAAACATGGGTTACACAGTCTGCCCGCAGAGGGGCAATGCCTTTTTTACCGCTCACTTTTGAGCGGTATAGCCGCACTTCCGGGCAGGCGCTATGCCATTTGCCCACGGCAGCGGCTCTCCGCTTTTGGAGCGGCGGAGCGGTTTTGAGCCACTCAAGATTCGGGATGTTGTCTATAGCCATCCCTTCTCTATCCCATCTTGGCGCCGCATATTGGTCGTCTTCCCGCTTAGATTGTCACACGCTACCGGCAACTACGCTCCGAAAAGTCGCAGCCCCTATTTCGTCTGGTCAAACCGGTCTTGACGCATCAAGACAAGCGCAGTTTTCAGCGAGCATTGTCATTTCCATGTGAGCCACGACGAACGGTCTCACATTGTCCGGGCGCTACCCGGCATCTTGTGCAGGCGACAGGATTCGAACCTGCGAACCCGAAATTTTACTATCGGAGCTGATTCCTCCCAGCTTCCGCCCGCATATATTTGTGCCGTGTGGGAGGTGCGACCTCCCGCCCCTGATCTTGGGGTGCAACGAGCGCACGGCATATAACAACAGCCCGCAGGTTTCCCTGCAGGCTGTTTATACCGGTATGACCTTTCGGTGCCAGAAGGTGCGCCCAATACCGGCGGCGCATAGATAGAAGGGAGGAAAAGTGATGATTGGGAAATCGCGTGAATGACCATGTCCTATCATCCACTGTACCTATTGTAGCACATCATTAAGTGGAATCTGTATCACCTTTCACGAGTAACCCTGCATATTTCGCTACATCATGCAGGAATCTTTCCTTCCTCCGGCTGAATGTTGCTTCGCTAATCCCGGGAATCACGATCCGATTACGGGCATACTTGTGCTTACCTTGGCAGTTGTGCATGATGCCATATATCAGCTGCCGCCGGATTGCATCGCTATCGAGATCTCTGCCGCAGCGGTCTATAGCGTATTCCACCGCCAGCATCTTCTGCGTCTCCGGCCATCGCTCTATGGCGGCCAGCTGCTCCGCCTTACTCTCGGCGGGTCTGCCGGTGCCTTGTCCTCTTGGCATGCCCTCCGTAGCGCTATGCGTCCCGTCCAGGATTTCCGCCCGGGCCTCGCGATACGCCCGCACCCGGCGCGGGTATCCTCTCACATAAGCAATGCACTCCAACCGCACATCATAAGGCAGCGTCGCCTTTTTGCTCATTTGCCCTCCTTTACTCCGCGCTGTTCACCAGCTTATATTCCCCATGCAGAGCCTTTTCAATGTCGGCCATCTTGATATATCCGTTGTTTTTTGCCTCCACCAGCTCCACAAGGCACTGCTGTAAGTATTCCAGGCTACGGGTGTCGTGCTCGTCCGCCGTCTCCTCCCGCACATGGAATCCGAGCTTGTCCAGCAGCACGCAGGAAACATTGTCCATGCATTGTTTGGTTCCATCCAAGCGGCCCAGCTCGTAGGCCTTGGCCGGATTATTGGGCACCGGCCGCCCGTTAACTCTCTTGAGCATCGAAGTCACCTCTTTCCTCGTATTTGCACACGCCGGGATAATTGGCCACCGGGCAGAAGTCTGCGCACGCTGGGCAATCTGCATTGACGCAAACCTCGTCTTGCATCCACTTGCAATCGTCAAGCATCGGTTTCACCGCCCTTCCGTTCGCCGTAGGAGCAGAAGTCATCAGGCTGCACCCGATGCCACCCGCGCCCCCAAATCGCGCAGAAAAAACCGCGCCCTTCGTGGTCAGCCGCTTCTTTACAGTGTTTACAACCCATACACCGCACCACCGACACTGCATCAGCGGTAGGCAGGCTCTCCGCATATTCCAACACCGTTTCAATGCCACAGATGAAATGCTCGTTTGCGTGTTCTTTGTCACAATGGTCACTGCGAATAGGGAACTTCATCAATGCTTCCCTCTCAATGTATTCAGCCATTGTCAACCCTCCTCTACGACCTTTCCGTGTGGTGCTCCCGGAATCCATACCTGCTCACGGCAGGCGTAACATATTCCGTCCTCTTTCCACTCTCCATGACCATATTTGCAGTCGCCACACATCGGCATCGCCGTCATCTTTCTACCGCAGTGTGGGCAATAGTCCGTGATTTCTCTCGCATCCGTCCCTTGACCGCGCCGGTATCTGGCAAACGGCATCCACATCCCGCAGCTCGTGCATTGCGGCGTGTCTGCCTCATATACTCTCCACTCAGCCATTTTCAGCACCATCCCATTCTAACGGTTTGCCGCACATCGGGCATTTTTCGGCTTTCTGTTCTTCAATCATCAGCCCCAACTGCCGCTTACAATGTGGACAATACGGTATGTGCCAGAAGCCAAAGCTGCCGCCCAGTTTCCATTTCTTATCGCGGTAAAACGGCTTTTTCAATTCAGCCATTACTAACCCTCCTGTTCCACGCTTCCGCTTCCTGCTCTCTGGATGCGTGCATTTCTCCAAAAGTGTTACATACCCCGCATCCTCCAACCTGGCCTACAATGAAATACTCCCCACAAGCATATCCAAGCGACGGCCTACGCCCACACTTCGGACACTGTTTTAATTCAATCATGGGATAAAGCCCTCCTATCTCATATGCCGTTTCCCGGCCTTTGCGTATCTCGCGCTTTGCCGCACAAATCGCTCCCGCGCGTAGGTGTTGGACGTGTCCACCCACGGCTTTTCCTCCAGCCGCTGCGCCTCGTAGGCCAAAAACCGCTCACAGCTTTTGCGGCATCTTCCGCAGGGCAGTCTATCGGGGCAGTCCTGCACGCAGGGGCTTTTTAATTTATCAGCCATCAGTATCTCACTCCTATGTAGTCCAGCACTCGGCCATAGCCGAGGCCTTTTTCAGTCGGTTTCCACCGGCCATCCGCTGGGTCATACGCCCCTCCGCTGATGCAAAACTCGTAATGCTTCGGGTGGGTCAGCTTCATGAGCTCAAAGCGGTTGGGGGATTTCTCCAAATGGGCACCAAACCCGCAAAACATACATCCCGTGCGTTGGCACCCCGTGCAATGCAATGGGCAGTCCACCAAGGTGGCATCATAGTCGTTCTCCCCGTCGCTGGCCACGATGTCGCCGTATACGCTCGCAATGGGGATTTGATTGTCCGCGATATACCGTAGCACATCCTGCTCCGTCCAAAAGCTCATGGGTTTGCTCATGGGGCGCTTGCCATCAAACGCATTGCAGCCCGTTTTGAGCCAGTACGTCATGCGCAGGCGGGATTCTTCTGCCATCGTCGCCACTATGGCCTGCTGCCCCGTTTTGTGGGCGTAGGCTTTCAGCGGCGTCTTTTTCATGGTCGCGCAGCACTTGGCAGATATGTCAAACGGAGCATATAGGAGATATTCCCACTTCGGGCAATTATAGACGGACGGCTTGCCATCTCGACGCATATCTTCGCCGCGCAAACGCCGCATGCGTAAGCCGTTGGGATTGCGCTTCGCGTCGGTGATACAGTCCGCCACCTCTTTGCTTACGACGCTGTAGCCGTATTTAGTTACGACTTGCCGGATGCTCATTTCTGGCCTCAAGCGCGCCAAATTGACGGTCACGCGGGGGAACTGTTTTTGCAGCCATTTGGCATAGTCGTTTACAAAGCGCTGCACCTCCGGATACTCCAGCCCCGTGTTGACAAACACCAGATTCAGCGGCCAAGGCGGGTTTTTATAGCTCGCCAAATACTGCGCAGCCATGTAGGCCAGCACAGTGGAATCCTTCCCGCCGCTAAAGCTCACATAGCATTTGCCGTCCCACGCCGTAAACCACTGGTCTATTCGCCCGTCTGTCACAAACCACTTGTCCTCCAGCGGCAAAGACAAAATCAGCTTTGCTTTATCCGCAGATATGGGGTCGTTGTGATACGTTACGTCACTGCCCATCGCACCGTCTTCTCCTGCACGCCCCATTGCAGGGCGTCCTCGTGGCTGTCAAAATACAAGTCCAACCGATTTCCTTTTATTGCTCCGCCGGTGTCCTGCACGGTGTATGTATGCCCGTCAATTTGGATCTCCGTTCCCATCGGCAGCACTGCTGGATCTGCGGCCACCGTCACGCCCTGCGTGGCTTTTGCGCCGGTGGCCGTATAGCCGTTTGCATAGGCTCCACAGCACTTCCGGCACGGACAGTATGCTGTCACGGTAAACACCCTTTCCTGCGTCTGCGGAGCTTCTTGTGCGGCCTCCTGCTGTCTGGTCTGCGGCACTATTGCCTCCACTTGCGGCAGGGTAACGGCTTTTGCGGCCTCCGCCTCCTTGGCCAGCAGCTCGCACCACAAAATTCCGCCCGCTGCAAGCAGACCGATAGCCAGCCCGCAAGCTGCTGCAATGATCTTTTTCATCTGATCTTTCCCCCTCCGTAAATTACCCAAAGGAAATCTTCATACTTCACCATTCCACCGTCACCTGTCCCTCTTCCGGCAGCAGCACCCGCAGATTCGCCAGCAAGGCTTCCCGGTCTCCGCTCATCTCCAGCCGGGCATGCAACAGCTTTGCGCCCATCTGCGGCTTGTCTGCTTTCGGCGGTGCATCGTTGGCAGCGTGCTCCTCGCTCTGCGCATCCGCCGTATGTATGTCCACCGCATCCGCATTAGCCCACTCCATGATTTTACGCTGCCACATCTCCGCGTTTCTTCCACCGCGCCGGAACGGCGCACCTACTAATTCCGCCTCGCGGCGTATCGTTGCATCACAAGCGCCCATTTCCTCCGCCAGCCATTTGGCCGTACCACCGAAAGATTGCATGTTGCGGAAAAACTCGCGTTTCAGATCCTCCGGCATTGCCTTAAATTCAGTCCACGGCATAGGCCGCGTGATATTATAGCTTTTCACTTCTCCGTTTTTCTCCTTCCTCTGCTTTTCGGTTAGGGTATCGCTGGGAAGCGAACACCCACCGCGTTTTCTGTTGATGTGAGCAAATGCACCCATCGCTATGCGTTTTTTCTGCATGCAGTCGTAATCAAAATCATTCATAGTCAGCTATGTACACCTCCGTGCGGGGATTCTGCTTGTCGTACAGCACCCGACTCCCGTCGTGGCTAACGATAATGCCGCTGTGGTCGTCCTTGAGCACACCGGACTTCACCAGCACATCGTCAATGGATTCCAGCAGATTTGTCAAGTCCACTTTTCGGCGCGTCGGCATATAAAACAGGCACGTCACCTCCACAGGCGCCTCAATTGGGCTTTGCACTCCGGCTTTTTTGCAGTACCACGCCGCCTTGGCCTCATAGTCGCGGTACTGCTGGGACGGCATAATAAACGGCTTGCCTGTCTTGCTGCTGTGCATGATACGCTGGCTGTTTTTCTTCGTCACAGGGGGCAGCGGGATGTTGATGATTTTAACCATCCATGACCCTCGCTTTCTCCAGCAGCTCCTCCACGGTCATCTGCCCGTCCACCTGCATGGCCTTGGCCAGCAGGCTATAGGCGGCCAGTTCGTCCAATGCACGCTTGCGGTACATATCCAGCAGCATTTTCTTGTCCTCGTCGGTTTCGGCGAGGCGGTAGCCGCCGTCCGGCAGCGCCACAATGGGCACCCCCTTCCGCCGCTGCGCTCGGATCATTTGCCGGTTTGCCCTGTCGGGCATCCCCGTGAGCACTTCGAGGTTTTGTCGGGTGTATGTAACCCCTCGGATCATCTCAAATGCCATTGTTTTCTCCCTCCTCCGGAAATCGTATTTTTGTCACGGCAATGGGAAATTGCTCGATCTCGCTCGCCCATCTGGCCGTTCCTTGGCCGTGTATGCGCTCCCAGCAAAGCGGGAATCCGCCTATGCCGTCAAATAGGCTTCCCAGCGTTGCCCGCTCCGGCAGATACCGCGCCATGCGCCGTAGCATCCATTCCCAGAAGGGCAGGGCGATGGAGTTACCCAGTGCCTTGTAGCGCGGGCTGTCGCTCGGCTTGCGCAGCTTGCCCTTACTGTCGCGCCACTCGCCGATGTCAGTCCAGTGGTCTAGGAATCCTTGCAGCCGTTCGCACTCCATCGGGGTAAGGCGGCGCACCACCAAGTTCTGCACAGGGTAAGTCTCCGCGTCCTCTCGATAAGCGCAATTCGCCTTTGCCCGCAGCGCGTGAGCCACATCCGGGGATGCCCCGCACACCAGCATATCGTTGTATGCGTCCTGCCCGTTGTAGCTCCCGGCATGAGCGCCGGGGGAAAGCGTACCTGTCACATCTTGGTATGTCAGCGGCACCTGATTCCCGCCCGTTCCCATTCTCGCCTGTAACGCCGGTACCTGCTCTCCGCACTCGCGGATGACGTCACAGGCGTGTGTCATATCCAGCGCCGACGAACCACCGTCTCCGTCATATACGCGCTGGCTCTGTGCGCCCCAAGACGTCAGGCACATCACCCCGTGGCGGTCTCCAGCGGTGATCGTCGGTGACGGGTCGCCGTCTTTTCCTACTCCCAGCCCGTTCCCGCTGCCGTCGTGGTTGCGGCTCTCTCCTCCGCCCCGCCAGCGCGTGGCTTTGTCGTTGATTGGTATCGACGCAAATATCGTCTGGTCATTCCCGGTGCCCAGCGTTCCGCTGCGTTCTGTCTGCACTAACGCGCCTTTTCCTCCGCCGTCACAGCCCCCGTGATGCGGACTGCATACGATGTTGGGGCCTCTGTCGGCGCATGGGCTTCCGTCTGCTCTTGCGGTGAGGCTCCTTGCGACTGCCGGATTAAAACTTCCTTCAGCAGCTCCGGCAAGTCCTTCCCCCGCCGCTCCGCTCTCCGCAAGATCCCCAGGCACGCTTTTGCGGTCAAAGAGTATTTCGCCGGCGGTGTCTCCTCCAAAATCTGCGACAAGCGAGATTCTACGGCGACGTTGGGGCACTCCCCAGTATTGCGCGTCATGCACTCGCCAAGCCACGCTCCATCGTCCACCCATGCAGTCGTGGTATCCTCCCCAAGTCGGCCAACCCTTTGCAGGCACATCAATACCGGCGGCTTCCGGCTCGACGATTTTGATGATCTCTTCGAGGACTGCCGCGAAGTCTTTCCCCTTGTTGCTGCTGAATGCTCCGGGGACGTTTTCCCAGACCATAAACCGAGGTCTGACCATGTCACCTGTCCTTCCGTTTGCTCTGTCATGCTCTCTCATCTCCTTTACGATTCGGACCTGCTCCATGAACAATCCG